>JAEEGJ010016278.1_pt1 | contig 17114 bp, 11 predicted proteins | sample 8958761 | NCBI WGS metagenome assembly JAEEGJ01 (sample SAMN16246546, study PRJNA631951) | gut metagenome | biome: gut microbiome; feature: rumen; material: RS-attached | host: Bos | place: Iran: Karaj | collected 2018-10 | reverse complement strand
TACCCCCCGTACGAAGAGCCTTATGAAGTGACTTTAACCGTTGACGAGATTGGAGACTGGGCTTTCTATGAAAGCAAGAACATGACCGCTGTCACATTGCCCAAAACTATTATAAGCATCGGTTTTATGTCTTTTTCCGGTTGCAATGCATTGAAGGATATCACCTGTTTAGCAACAGCACCCCCTAGTGTGTACAGCAAAAACAGCTTTTACTCATATGTTGATGACATTTATACAACCGCTACAGTCCATGTGCCCCAGTCGTCCATCACGGATTACTCTAATGCCTATGTGTGGGATAATTTCACCCATTTCGTTGGCATCAGTGGTGGCATTTCAGGCGATGTTGACGGCGATGGCAACGTGACCATCATCGATGTGACCAAACTGATCGACATGCTGTTGTCGGGGGCAGTAAATGTCAATGTTGGCACCGACGTTAATGGCGACGGCAACGTGACCATCTTAGATGTGACTGTACTGATCGACCGACTGCTCAACAAGAATTAAAACCGCATTGAACATTGCCCACAAAACAAACAAGCGGACCTGATAGTCCGCTTGTTTGTCGTTATGGATTGGGAGACGCAAAAATTTGCGTCTCTACTTTGAAGTACCCCAATTACTTTAGGCCACGGTTGCGCAGCAGGGCGTCGGCAGTGGGAGCTTGACCACGGAACTTCTTGTAGAGCTCCATAGGATCCTCGGTATCACCGGCCTCGAGCAGAGCACGATACCTATCTGCAGTAGCCTTATCGAAGCAGCCGGCCTTCTCAAATGCCATGTAACCGTCGGCCTCGAGTACCTGCGACCACAGGTAGGTGTAATAACCGCAGGCATACTGGTCGTCAGCGAAGATGTGCTTGAAGTAGGGGCTGCGATAGCGGAACTCGACCAGAGCGGGCATATTGAGCTGAGCTTTCACATCCTGCTCAAAGGCCTTCACGTCGATAGCCTTTGCCTCCTCGGGGGTCCAGGCTTTCTTGTGCCAGTACATATCCAACAGGGCAGCACCAACGAGCTCGGTGGTCATGAAGCCCATGTTGAACTGGGCGCTCTCGTTCAGCTTCTGCACGAGGCTGTCGGGGATGAGCTCACCGGTCTTGTAATGACGTGCGTAGTTCTTCAGTACTTCAGGCTCAAATGCCCAGTGTTCGTTAATCTGCGAGGGCATCTCGACGAGGTCACGGTCGGTGTTGGTGCCGGCCAGACCACGATACTGCACGCGGGTCAACATGCCGTGCAGGGCGTGACCGAACTCGTGGAAGACGGTCTGTACCTCGTCCCAGGTTAGCAGCGAGGGAGTGTCACCACTGGGAGGAGTCATGCTGGCCACATTGTAGATGATGGGACGGATGTTCTCGCCACCGTAGTTGTAAGCCTCCTGCATGGCTTCCATCCATGCGCCCTGAGCCTTGACGGGACGGGGCAGGTAGTCGGTCATGAAGATGGCGAGGTGCTTGCCCTCGGCATCCTTCACGTCATAGACCTTAACCTCGGGGTGATACTTGGGAGCATCGGGCAGTTCCTCGAAGGTGAGGCCGTAGAGCTTGTTGGCGGCAAAGAAGATACCGTTCTTGACCACGCTGTCGAGAGCGAAGTAGGGACGCACGTCGTCCTCGCTGAAGTTGAACTTGTCCTTCTTCACCTTCTCGGCATAGTAGTAATAGTCACAAGCCTCAAACTCGGCGGTGTCGCCATGAGCGGCAGCATAGGCCTTCATGTCGGCAACTTCCTGTTCCACCTTCTTGATAGCGGGGCGGAAGAGCGACATCAGCAGGTCCTCGGCGGCCTTGGGCGTCTTGGCCATGTAGGGATCGGTGGCATAGTCGGCATAGGTGTTGAAGCCGAGCAGGTTAGCCTTCTGCTGGCGGAGCAAGAGGATGTTGCGGATGTTCTCGGTGTTGTCCCACTTGTCGCCGTGGCTGGCGGTGGTGGTGTAGGTCTCGTACATCTTGCGGCGCAGGTCGCGGCTGTCGGCATAGGTCAGCACGGCGAGGCGCGTCGAAGCGGTAGCGGTGAAGGCCCACTGTCCCTTCTTGCCCTTGTCGGCGGCGAGCTTGGCGGCATTGTCGATGATGCCCTGGGGCAGACCCTTGAGGTCCTCTTCCTTGTCGATGAAGAAGACGCAGTTGTCCATGTCGTGCATCACGTTGTTACCGAAGTTGAGCTTGAACTTACCCAGCTTGCTGTTGATCTCCTTGAGGGTGTCCTTCTGGGCAGCGGTGAGTAGGGCACCGTTGCGCACAAACTCCTTGTAGTACTTCTCGGTGAGGCGCTTCTGGATGGGATCCATGCCCAGGCTGTCGGCGTTGTCATAGACGGCCTTTACCTTGGCAAAGAGGCTGTCGTTCATGTACATGGCGTCGCTCTGTTTGGTGAGCATGGGCAGCAGATCCTCGGAGAGTTTCTGCATCTCCTCGGTGTTGTCACTGCTACTGAGAGCATTGAACACTCTCGACACCTTGTCCAGGATGCGGCCGCTGTTGTCCAGGGCCAGGATGGTGTTCTCGAAGTTGGGGACTGCCGTGTTCTTGATGATGGAATCAATCTCGGCGTTCTGCTCAGCAATACCAGCCTCGACGGCGGGCATGTAGTCACCGTAGGTGATCTTGTCAAACGGCGGGATGCCGTACTCGTTGGCGTACTCCGACATAAACGGATTGTTCTCGTTGGATTTCTTGTCACAGCTGCTCACCAGCACGAGTGCAGCGAGCGCCAGGACGGTGAATAAAACTTTCTTCATTTTTCTCAATACTATTAAGTTAATATATTATATATAATGTAATTATCAATTCTCGTCCACCACGGGATGGTGGTTGTAGTCGATGTCAAAGGTCAGCAGCAGAGGGTAATGGTCGCTGCTGCCACCGGTGAGGCGCTCGGCGGCGATAGCCAGCAGGTTGCCGCGGTAGAGCACATGGTCAATGCGGTAGCACAGGTGGTGACGGTTGTAGGTGCGCGCATAGCCGTTGCCGGCATCACACCAGCCGTCGCGCAGGTCGTTGCCGCGGATGACGCGATAGACATGGGATGCGGGCACGTCGTTCATGTCGCCGCACACGATCACGTTGTCGGGCGAGGCGTCGATGGCGGCACGCAACTGGGTGGCATTGTCACCGCGCAGGGTGAACGACCGCCGCATGCGCTCCAGCGCCGAGGGCTTGACTTCGGGCGAGACGCGGACATGCTTGGTCTGGCCGAAACTCAGGTTATAGGACTGGAGCCTGAAGTTGAAGAGCCTGAGCTGTTTGCCATCGGGGAGCTGCAGGTCGTAGTAGCGCGCGATGTAGGATGTCATGTCGCGGTTATAGCCCAGCGGCGAGCGCATGTGCTGCGGCTCACCCACGGGATGTGTCGCGAAGGGATAGCGCGACATGATGGCCAGGCCGTCGGAGCCCGCGTGGCGGTAGGGATAGCGCTTCTCTATCTCGCCCATGAACGGAGCCACCGATTGCATGTCGGCCCAGTCCAGTCCGCCTGCCGCACCCTCCTGCAAGAGGACGACATCGGGGTCGGCATCGAGGATGAGGCGCATCGTGGCCGAGGGGACACTGCTCAGTGCAGGGTCATTGTAGTTAAAGGCCAGCACGTTATAGGTCATCACCTTGAGCATCGACGTGCGCTCGGCGGGAATGGCCGGTGCCGTCTCGGAGGTGTTGAACGGCAAGTAGAGCCTGGTGACGGGGAACACCGCCGCCACCGCCACCACCAGCAGCAGTAGAGCGAACCAGCGCCGCCACAGCAGCGCCACCAGCATCAGTGCCAGCGTGACGATGAACATGGGCATGAAAGCCAGCATCAGGAACGGTGCGGGCAAGAAACTCTCGGGATTGATGCGCCCGGCATAGGCACAGCACACCGTGAGCACGGCAGCGATGACTGCCAGTATCTCGATGGTGCGGTTAGGTTTCTTTTTCTTGCGTCGGTAATGTCTATAGTCGTGTGATTGATATGCCATATCTTGATTCTTTTTACCTTAGAATGAATGCTCAGGGCGTGCGACGTCGCGACACCTTGAACAGTTTGTCCCGTTCCTCGTCGGTCAGGGCATCATAGCCTGCCGCCTTGATCTTACCCAGGATGATATCCAGTTCCTCCTCGGTCACGCCGTCGTCGGGCACCGGGGATACCGGCTGCTGGCGTTGGTCCATGCCGGAGGGCGTTGACTGGCCAGCGCTCGGCTTGCTGCGCTTGAAATGCGGCAGGTGCAACGAGCGGCCGTTGAACAGTCCTGCCACCCAATCGATGAAGGCATTGAGGGGCCGCGTGATGTCACGGCCGCGGCGGATGCCCATGCCATACCACAGACCCATGAGGGCGCCGCCCAGGTGGGCGATTGCGGTGCCCGGATTGCCGCTGTCGATGCTGATCAAGGCAAACACCACCGTCACGATTGCCACCCACTTGATGGACACCTCGCCCAAGAAGAGCAGCCCGATCTTGTAGTCGGGGACATAGGCCGCCACAGCCACCACGACAGCGATGACCGATGCCGAAGCGCCAATGAGGCTGGGCATGAAGCTGTGCTCGCCCTTGACATAGGGCAGCAGGTTGCACACCAGCAGGTAGAGCACGGCACCTCCCAGTCCACCCAGCAGGTAGAGCCCCGTGAGCTGCTTGGGAGAGAAGAACTCCATGAAGATGCGCCCCAACCAATAGAGCCACAACATGTTGAACAGGATGTGCAGCAGGCCGTAGTGGGAAAACATGTAGGTGATGATCGTCCAGGGACGGTGCAGCAGCTGCCACAAGTCGGACGGCATCTCCACCCACCCCAGCAACCAGGAGCTATCGGCCCCGAACAGCAAGCCACCCAGCACAAGCAAACGCAGGATGACGAACACACCGATGTTGATGAAGATGATCCTCATCAACATCGACCCTTGTGAGTAGGTGCGCTTGATATCGTCAATAAAAGCCATTGCGACGCGTCAAGGTGCCATTATGCTTCCAGTACAAAATCATGATGATGCCGGCAAGCATGCCGCCCAAGTGAGCATAATGGGCAATGTGGTCCATGGAGCCATTGATACCGAAGAACAGCTCGACCAGGCCGTAACCGATCACCATCCACTTGGCCTTGATGGGGAACGGGAACGGAATGATGAACATGGGCATGTTGGGGAACAGCATACCGAAAGCCAGCAACAAGCCAAACACAGCGCCTGAAGCGCCCACAGTCACCATGCTGTTGTAGAACTCATTCATTGTGAACGGCGCTGCTCCCGAATTGATGGCAGCGATGACGTCGGCGGCACTGGTGGCTGCAGGGCCGGCAACGCGGGTGAATAGCACGTCCTGCCACGAGAACTGCCATACCAACTCCTGAACCAGGGCGGCGCCGATGCCGCACGAGATGTAGTAGAACAGATAGCGCTTGGAGCCCAACACGCGTTCAAGCAGACTGCCGAACATCCACAACGAAAACATGTTGAAGAAGATGTGGGTGAACCCACTCGCGTCGTGCATGAACATATAGGTGAACAACTGGGCTACGTTGAACTGGCTCCCCTTCCAGAAGTGGAGACCCAACCACTGCTCCAAATCGATAATTCCCGCTTGACGGAATGCCAACGTTGCCAGCCACATGAGCAAATTAATCACTAACAGATGTTTAGTGACCGGCATGATTGACGACAAAAAAGAACGGTTATTGCTCTGCATGATAAGTGACTTGTTTTGACGCACAAAAGTAACGAAAAACTCCCGAATTAGCGCGATTTAAGGCCCCAAAATGGCAAAAAATGGCTTTTTTCATAAAAAAAGCACAATTTTTTTGTCTTTTTTTTTGGTGAACGTGTTGTTTTACTTATATTTGCGGATAGAAATCAACATTTTAGTTATTCACAATACAAATTTGTTTAATTTAAATTATCACTATGAACAAGACTGAATTAGTACAAGCAATCGCCGAGAAGGCTAATCTCAACAAGACTCAGGCTAAGGCTGCTCTCGATGCAACCATCGAGGCTATTGGTGGCGCACTCAAGAAGGGTGACAAGATCGCCCTTATCGGTTTCGGTACCTTCCAGGTAGTGAAGAAGGACGCTCGCGAGGGCATCAACCCCGCTACCAAGCAGAAAATCAAAATCGCCGCAAAGAAAGTCGTTAAGTTCAAAGCTGGTGCCGACCTCGCCAAGAAGGTGAACACCAAGAAGTAATCAGCACTAGCCCGATTTTTCACACTGATTCGGCTTGGACGGCCCCGCGTGCCGTCAGTCCCGAAAAACCTTATCGTGCCTGCCACACCCACCGACGGTGTGACAGGCACTTGTTTTTGCCCGACGGGAGGTAACCATTTTGGGGCATTTAGTCGAAAAAAATGGAAAATAACTGGGCAGGCAAGCAAAAGTTTTATTATATTTGCGAGTTGAAACCTACGGGTTTTAATTTCGACTCTTAAAAATCATTATCGTTATAATAACCAATAATTTACAGGCTTATGAAAAATTTCTTTACCCGCGAGACCTGGCTACGCCGCCTGTCACTGGCGATGCTGCTCATGTCGGCTGTGGCGGCAGTGAACGCTGCCAACATCACGGTTGACGGCATCAACTACACCACCAAGAGCGACGGTACAGCCACTATTGCCAAGTACACTATCGTCAAGGCAACGGCTACAACGCCTGCCGACACGCTCTTCTACAAGGGCGACATCGTCATCCCGGAGAAAATCACCTACGAGGATGTGGAGTACACCGTGGTCGCAACGGCTGCCAACTCCTTTGTCGGCTGCCGAGAATTGACGAGTCTGACCTTGCCCGCCACCTGTGTGACCATCGGACGCAACTCGTTCAAGGACTGCTCTGCTCTCCAGTACAGCCCTCTCCCTTCCACTGTAACCAGCGTGGGCAGTGGTGTATTCAACGGCTGTACCAGTCTGGAAGAAGTCGTCATCTATCCCGGCTGGAACAAACCCATCAGCGAGGAATTTGCCAACTGCCCGAACCTGAAACGACTGATTATCAGCGATGGTTCCACCCCCGTGGTGATGAAGCTGACCACCTTTGGCTCCTCGCCCGAAGCACGTTCTGCTCTGGCCAGCATCAATTACATCTACATGGGCCGCAACGTGGATGCCAGCGCCTTTACCGACGCCGATCAACCCTTCCACAACATGCCGGGCCTGAAGACACTGGTCATCGGTGGTGAAACCACGACCATCCAGGGCACCACGTTCCAGGGCTGTACGGCACTGAACGCTGTAACTTTCCAGAACAGCAACGTGACCAGCATCGGCAACAGTGCATTTGCCAGCTGCAACTCGCTGGCATCGATTGCATTGCCCGAGGGCGTGACCACCATCGAGCAGAGCGCGTTCAACGGTTGCCGCAACCTGACGGAGTTTTCCATGGGCGACAACGTGACCAGCATCGGCATCACCGCGTTCTACAACACGGGCCTGACCTCGATCAACTTCCCGAGTGCACTGACCACCATCGGGCAGAGCGCCTTTGAGAACAGCAAACTGAGCGGTGACATCACCCTGCCCGGCAACCTGACGGCCATCGGCACCCAGGCCTTTGCAGGCACCCAGTTGACCAGCGTGAGCATCCCCGCCAGCGTGACCAGCATCGGCCAGGGCGCAATCGCCCCGATTCCCACGCTTGCCGGCATCACCCTTGCTGAAGGCAACACCGCCTTCAAACTCGAGAACGGCGTGCTGCTCAATGCTGCCGGCACCCGTCTGCTGGTATCGGCCCACGAGGGGGAAATCGGCACCAACTACAGTAATGCCACAGTAACCACTATCGACAACTACGGTCTGGCATACGCCCCATTCTCCACCGTTGACCTGCCCGCGCTGAAGACCATCGGCAACTACGGTTTTGCCTTCAGCGACATCGAGTCCTACACGCTGGACAAGAGCTTGACTGTGGGCCAGAACGTGTTTGCCGGCTCAGCCTTGAAGTCGATCGTCATCGGCGAAGGCCGCAACGAGATTCCCCAGGGCTTGTGCGCCGGTTGCCAGCAGCTGACCAGCGTCACGCTGCCCACGATCACGACCAACATGATGCGTAACTGCTTTGAGGGCTGCACGGCACTCGATCAGATGGAGATTCCCGCCAACGTGAACTACATGGAGCCGGGCTCGGTTCCCGCCACCATCGGTGAACTGCGTGTGCTCAATGTCAACACGCCCGCCCTTGCCGCAGGCGTGTTTAACGAGAGCCAGCACAATGTCATCTGTAAGGTGGCTCCCAGCTCGGTAGAAGCCTACCAGAACGCCAACCAGTGGCGCTATCTGACCATCGTTGCCGACGAGACCATTTCGGGCGAGGCTTCCACCCTGGGCTGTCCCGAGGGCCTGTACTTCGCCACCACGGGCGGTAGCCTGATGTACATGGACGAGAACGGCAACATCGTGAACACCAACTTCAATGCCGGTGAGCATGCCTTCACGCTGCATAATTACAAGAACCGCATCTATGTCGCTGTGGCCGGCCACGACTTCACCTACCAGAATCCCAACCAGCCCCTGGGCGACGGCGAGCTGTTCTATGTGAACAACACCAACGGCATCTTCTATCGCGTGACCGTATTAAATAATGTGGGCTATGCACCCAGCGAGGACCCGTTCACGATGTACATCGACCAGAACGAGAACAAGATCTACATCAGCGACCGCAACGTGGGTATCCACGAGCTGAACGCCGACACCACGGGCCTGTACGGCCAGCAGCCCTTCCTGCTGCAGAACCAGTGGCTGCCCTACTACAACGACGAAATCTCGTGGGGCTCGATCACCGGTGGCTTCACCCAGGACAAGCACGGCATCTTCTGGATGAGCAAGAAGTTCAACGGCGTGTGCCTGCTGCGTTTCACCAAGGCTGACATCTATCCTGACGGCGGCGCTGGCAAGCCCAAGCACTTCAATGCCCTGTTCAAAGACGCCATCATCAAGACCTTCTACCTTGACGAGGAGAACGGCTACCTGTACATGCAGGTACAGACCGACCCGTTCGGCTGCGTGCCCGGCATCTACCGCATCGCGCTGAGCAGAATCGAGAACATGGAGACCGGTGCCGATGTTGAAGGCAACGGAGAACTGCACATCGCCGACTGCGAACTCATCGACGACTCTCCCATCAAGAAGGAGGGTGCCGAGGACAGCGGTGAAATCGCCAACGTGGCCCAGATCAACAGCGATGGCGAATACATCTACTGGAGCTATATCGCTCCCGCCAGTGACGATCAGGCCATCCGCAAGAGCATTCCCCTGGACGAGAACAACCCGTTGCACCACAGTGGCATCAAGTGCCTGCGCGCCAAGCCCAACGAGGACGGCACGATGTCCAACGAGGTGATGTTTGCCGTTGAAGGAGTCGAGGCCTATGGCGTGTGCGGTAAGCTCTTCCTCAACCCCGTTGGCCCGCAGCCCGGCCTGAAGGGCGACGTGAACGGCGACGGCGAGATTACCGTGGCCGACATCAATGTCATCATCGACATGATTCTCAGCGGCACGTTCGAGGCAAGGGGTGACGTGAACGGCGACCATGAGGTGACCGTTGCCGACATCAATGTGGTGATCGACATCATCCTGCACAAGTAATACTGCAATCCATAGCTTAAGGAGCGCGGGCGACGACGGTTGCCTGCGTTTCCTGGTTATTGGGGATGGGAAATGATGGGGTGAGATGGGGAGGTATGGGCATAAAAAAATGGATTAACCATTCTATCATCACGACAGTAAAGTTAATCCGAAACTCTTTGATAAATCAAATGATTTTCCCTTTTATGCGCTACAAAGATAATATGATTTTGTCACATACAAAACTTTTTTCATTTTTTTTTCCAAAAATCTTCACTGCCAATGGACTTTAAACCGCTTTTTTGTGATTAGAAATGCGGTCAACGACCAATGCAATGGCACCGTCACCGGTCACATTGCAGGCGGTGCCGAAGCTGTCCATGCTAATGTACAGGGCAATCATCATGGCCTGTTGCTCGGCAGTGAACCCGAGTATGGACTGCAGGACTCCCAGAGCCGCCATGATGGCTCCTCCAGGCACACCTGGTGCTGCCACCATCATCACGCCGAGCATGAGGATAAATCCCGTGAACGAGGCGATGTTGATGTTGCTGCCCTGCATGAGCAGCAGTGCCACGGCGCAGGCTGTGATCTTCATCGCACTACCCGACAAGTGAATCGTGGCACACAGAGGAATCACAAAGCCGCCGATACCGTCGCTCACGCCGTTCTTCTTCACCTGCTTGAGGGTGACAGGAATAGTGGCTGCCGACGAGGCGGTGCCCAGGGCGGTGAAATAGGCCGGGAGCATGTTGTACAGGGCCTTGAAGGGATTGCGGTGAGAGATGAGGCCTGCAATGCAGTACTGGAACACCAGCAGCAGGATGTGCATGACAAAGATGACACCGATGATGGCGATGAACACATTGATGATGTGCCATGCCTGGCCCGAGAACGACATGTTGAGGAATATCGAGAAGATGTAGATGGGCAGGACGGGAATCAGGGCCACCTCGATGGTCTTGGAGATGATGTCACGGAACTCGCTGCAGAGCGACTTGAGCTGCTGGGAGCCAAAGAATGAGATGCCCAGTCCCATGACGAATGCCAATATCAGAGCGCTCATCACGTCGAGCAACGGCGGTATCTCGATGGTGAAAAAGGGCTGCAGGTCCTCGGTGGGAGCAACGGCCTGGGCGGCTGCAGCCTTGTCGATGAGCGAGGGGAAGATGCCCGTGCTGACAAAGTAACTGAAAAAGCCCGAAAAAATCGTGTCGCCATAGGCAATGAGGGCCGTGATGAGCAGCAAACGGCCCGCCCCCTTGCCGATGTCGGCGATGGCAGGCGTCACCAGTCCCACGATGATGAGCGGGATGAGGAACGAGAGGAAATGACTGAACACGCTGTTGAAGGTGACAAAACACCTGACAGCCCACTGCGGGAAGAACATACCGCAGATAACGCCGACAAAAATGGCGATAATGACACGAGGCAAGAGGCCTATCTTGGATGGTTTCATGTGAAATAGGTTAATTTTTGGCAAAGGTAATACTTTTTATTATTATATTTGCGTTTTTATTGAAGAGGCATGGCGATTCCTGGACGGGCTGGACGGGCTGGACGGGCTGGACAGGCTGGACGGACTGGATGGACTGGAGTGACTTGATGGGAGTGTCATGCTGGAGTAAAGTGATTGAAGATGATAGAGATTGTTAGATATGACGCCTCGATGGCTGCGCGGTGGGATGAGTTTATCCGCACGAGCCGCAATGGCACGTTCCTGCATCAGCGCGGCTACATGGACTACCACAGCGACCGTTTTACCGACTGCTCGCTCATGGCCCTGCACGACGGCAAGTTGTGTGCCCTGCTGCCGGCCAATGTCGATGGTGACACGCTGTGGTCGCACCGTGGTCTCACCTACGGCAGCTGGATTGTGCCGCTCAAGCACTTCGACGCAACAGTGATGCTCGAAGTGATGGACGCTGCCATGGCATGGCTGCGCGCCAACGGCATCAAACGGCTGGTCTATAAGCCTGTGCCACACATCTACCACCGCTACCCGTGCGAGGAGGACCTCTATGCCCTGTTCCGCCACCAGGCCAGGCTCATCGAGACCAATATCTCGACGACCATCGACCTGACGTGCCCGCTGCCCCTGGACCGTGGCAACAAGAGCGGCGCGAACGCGGCACGCAAGGCGGGCATCCAAGTGGGCCCCAGCGACGACTGGCAGGGCTACTGGAACCTGTTGTCGTCGTTGCTCGACGAGCGTTACGGCACCCGTCCGGTGCACACCCTAGACGAGATGCGGCTGCTGCAAGGGCGTTTCCCCAACGACATCAGGCTCTACACCGCCACGCTCCATGGCGAGCTGTTGGCCGGCGTGGTCATGTATCTGTCACAGCCTGTGGCACACTGCCAGTACATCGGCGCATCGCCCCAGGGCAAGGACAGCAAGGCCTTGACGCTGCTGTTCGACTACCTGATTGGCGAGGCCACGAAATCGGGTTACCGCTATTTTGACTTCGGCATCTCCAATGAGGACCACGGCCACTACCTGAACGAGGGCCTCGTGCGCCAAAAGTCCCGACTGGGTGGCCGCGGCATCGTGTACAACACCTTTGAACTCGACCTGTAATCATTATAATTATTAGTGGCGGGCAAGCAGAGCAACATATCACGCATGGCGATGAAGGCGATGGGCCTCTTTGGCGGGGTCCAGGTCGCCGGCATCCTGTGCTCCATTATCCGCACCAAGCTTGTCGCCCTGTGGATAGGCCCCGTCGGCATCGGCCTGTTCGGCCTGTTCAACAATGCCCTGGAGATGATCTCGACAGGCACCAACCTGGGCATCCGTTCCAGCAGTGTGCGCGACATTTCCCAGGCCATGGACCGCAGCGACAAGAGTCTGATTGCGCGCATGGTCACCGTGGTGCGCAAGTGGTCGATGTGGCTGGGACTGGCGGGTGCATTGCTCACTCTCATGCTCGCCCCCTTGCTGAGCCAGGTTACCTTTGGCGACAGTCTGCACATCTGGGGTTTTGTCGCCCTGAGTGTTGCCGTGCTGCTGCAAGCGTTGACCAATGGCGAATATGCTGTCCTGCAGGGCACTGCGCGACTCAAGCGGCTGGCTAGTGTGACCCTGTGGGGAACGGTGGTAGGCCTGGCGGTATCTGTACCGCTGTTCTACCTGCTGCGTGAGCGCAGTATCCTGCCGTCAATCCTGGCCTATGCCCTGGCGCTGGCAGCATTTGCATGGGTATTCCGCAACCGCGACTATGCTCCAGCTCCGGTAAGCCGCCGCGAGACATTCGACATGGGCAAGGGCTTTGTCCGATTGGGCATCTACATGACCCTGGGCAACTTTGCCACCATCCTGGCCAGCTATGCCTTCAATGCCTGGCTCAACGTGAATGCGGGCACCGAGCAAGTCGGCTTCTACCAGGCCGGCTACACCCTCATCAACAAATATACGGGCCTGATACTCACCGCCCTGGGCATGGAGTATTACCCCCGTCTGGCCAAGGTGGCCGACAGTCGCCTGCGGTTGCGTGCCTTTGTGTCACAGGAAATCAACGTCGCCATTGCCGTGATGGCTCCCGTGGTGGCGCTGTTCATCCTGCTGCGCGAGGTGGTGGTGTGGCTGCTGTACACCCCCGACTTCAATGTCGTCCTGACGTTTGTGTCATGGGGCATGATCGGCACCGTGCTGCGCACGCTCTCGTGGTGCCTGGCCTTCACCATCCTGGCCAAGGGCGACGGCAAGACCTACCTGTGGACCGAGGTGGCCAGCGCCGTCATCAACCTGGTGCTCAACATAGTCTTCTACCGCTGGTGGGGACTCACAGGACTGGGTATTGCCTTCCTGGTATCCTATCTGCTCTATACGCTTATCATTGCCGTGGTGTATTTCAAGGTGTATCGCCTGAGCGTGACCCGTGCCAGCCTCTATAACCTGCTGTGGACTCTCGCCGTGGCAGCTGCCGTGATGGCCGCCATGGAGGCAGGGCAAACCGTCGTAGCCGCCATAATCACTGCCATCAGCATCGGCATCGCTGCACGGCAAATCATCGCATTGTGGCGAAGATAGGCGAACACGCCACCGAAAACCGTTAGTCATACCCTTTATATCGGTTAATTTTTAATAATTAGGGCGGAATTTATTAACAAAGATGTGTCCTAATTTGATTTTTATATATACCTTTGCAACGTTAAATGAATATTAACCACGGGGGATCTCAACAGCTTATTGAGATTCTTCTAATTTTTTGAATCTTAAAAATTAAAAAAACACAGTATTTAGCATGGCTATTACTTACATGACACAGGAAGGTTACGACAAGAAGATGGCAGAGCTTTCCCATCTTGAGAATGTCGAACGACCCGAGGTTGTCCGCGCCATTGTTGAGGCTCGTGACAAGGGTGACCTTTCAGAGAACGCAGAATATGATGCCGCCAAGGAGCGCCAGGGTATGCTGGAGGCTAAGATTGCCGAGCTTAAGACTTTGATTGCTTCGGCCCGCATCATCGATGAGAGCAAAATCACTACCGACGAGGTGCAGCTGCTCAACAAAGTGACTATCAAGAACGTCAAGACGAAGGCACAAATGACCTATACGCTCGTTACCGAGACCGAGGCCAACTTGCGTGAAGGCAAGATTTCCATCACTACGCCGATTGCCAAGGGCCTGCTGGGCCACAAGGTGGGCGACATCGTTGACGTACAGGCTCCTGCCGGATTGATGAAGTTTGAAATCCTCAAAATCGAAGTATAATACCCGCGCTATGGCTACAATTTTCAGCAAAATCGCCGCTGGTGAGATTCCCAGCTACAAGGTAGCCGAGGACGACCGCTACTACGCTTTCCTCGACATCAACCCCATGGCCAAAGGTCACACCCTGGTCATCCCCAAGCATGAGGTGAACTACATGTTCGACCTCGACGAGGAAGAGTATGCCGGACTTTGGGCTTTCGCCCGCAAGGTCGCCATGGCGCTCGAGCAGGCAGTGCCCTGCAAGCGCATCGGCATCGGTGTGCTCGGTCTTGAGGTTCCCCATTGCCACATCCACCTCGTGCCCATGCAGAGCGAGAAGGACATGGCTTTTGGCGGTCCCAAATTGACCCTTCCAGCCGAGGAGATGCAGGCTATCGCCGCAGCGATAGCTGCAAAGCTTTAATCGCCTGACAGACACTAGCCTACCCCAAACCACAAGGCGCCTGCCCCACCCCACGGGACAGGCGCCTTGCTATGTCACACCTACACTTCAAACTACGATTTTCACAATCACACAAAAAAACGATAATTAATTAGCGCAACTCGTTGATTATGAATGTCGCTTGGAACCATGACATTCGGCATACTCTTTAGTTTAAAACAATTATATTCATGCAAATTAATATTTAGCAAGCTCTCTTGGATTTTTACCGAAAAAGGTTAAAATAAATTCAAAAACACTACTGAATATAATGATTTTTTGTACCTTCATCAGAAAATCATTCAAAAATGAATTGGCACTTCTGACGAAAACATTACTTTTGCATACATATATTAAAAAAGGCACACCGTAACCAATTACTGTGGGATTCAAGTATAATGTAACTGTTAAGGTGTGACTTTATAGCTGTGTTTCTTACATTTAAAGTTTTAATAATTTATTAACAGACATGAGAAAATTTATTTACTGTATCATGTTCGGCCTGTTGCTAGCGATGGGCTGGACTAACGATGCGCAGGCACAAAGCTTGCCTGCTGAGGCTCCCGTGAAGCAGTTCATGAAAGCTGCCGTGAAGCCCCAACCGATCATGCTAGAGTCTGCGAAGTCCATTGGCTCAGGAGTTCGCACTCACTCACACTCAACAGTCATGCCACAAAGACTTGGCACTCAGGCGAACGCTCCGCAGCGTGCTGGCCAAGAGCTCGACATGAAATCGATTAGCAAGGCCGATGCCGACGCTATTACTTACACGTGGACTGACGCTGAGGGCTCCCACACCAGCAAGGCTACTGATGTGGCTACCAAGCCCGAACAGATGTATGCACTGTTGCGCGAAGTCTATACCAACAAGAACTTCCCCGGACCTTACTACAGCGCTTACACCATGAATGATGAGCGTGAGCGCAAGGTGTACTACGGCGCTGTTGAAGGCGGTTGGAACATCACTGGTGCCGAACTCTCTGGCGGAATCACAAACTCAGTCACCATACCCACGACCAGTTCTAAAACCGTAGCTGAAGGAACATCAACAGCCTCTGGCTATACATACTTGCCGATATATGGCATGAACTACGATTATAATCAGAAAAATCAGCTGATTTACACGGCTTCACAGCTAGGTCTCCAGGCTGGCACCAAGATTACGTCAATCACTTTCTACCCCCGTAATGGTATCACTTTCTCAGGCGGCAATGTCAAGTTGTCATTAGGTAACACGACGACCAGCACTTTCAGCTCTACAAGTCTGATTACTGCAAGCGATTTGACCCAGGTCGCTGAAACAGGAAGTATTACTGCTAACTCCAGCCTGACCGAATGGACCATCACCTTTGACCAACCGTTTACCTACACTGGCAACAACCTGCTGGTACAGTTAGAAACAACGGCCGGAACCTGGGGTAGAAACTCTTCTTTCTACGGTGTTCAGTTAGGCACTAACGTTTATCAGAGTATTTATTCTTATGGTACTAATAATCCTTCTCGCTCTCGTTTCCTGCCTCAGGCTACCTTTGGCTACACAACTGAAAGAGTGATTCAGTATGATCCGACCTATCAGGTTGGTGAAATCAATATCACGGCTTCGGGCTACAACGTACTCTATCGTAGCATCACAGTTTATGATGAGAACAACAATGTTCTGACTAGTTGGGATGCCAACGGCTCATATACTTCGGTCGTATATGAGGGCACAACTTATGAGATATTTGACCTGCCTTTTGGTTGGGACTCAGAATACTCCCTTTTCAGATGGTCTACAACCAATAATAACACAACCTATAATTATGGATACTTAGGTGGTGAGAATGAGCCTGGTACCATTACTATTCCTAATTACTTATTGGCTGGTCACAGCAGTGTCCGCTTGGTTATTACAGCCACTAGTGACGACGATGGCCAATCAATTACTGTGAATGACTTTAACCCCACCTCAGTAGATGTCAGCACTTATACAGGAACGAGCTATGAGTGGACCATCAACGCCAAGTCGTATGCCCACACTGAGTATGACCCCGACTATTATAAGCCCAATCAGGAGGGTTACACCGTACTCATCGTAGCAGTTAAAAATCATACCACACCTGAAGAAAACTACAACTACGACTTTGATAATGCCTATTATGAGACGCCGAACGAAATTATTGAATACCTCGCCAATAATGTTGACTCAATCAAACTGTTGACTGATGGTATGCGCATTGGTGAAGGTAGTGACTACACGATTGGTACCTTGTTTAACGCTGAAGGCACTTACAACAAGTTCTTCTTCTTGGGCAAGGGCCAGGCTCGCCAAAAACCCGATGTGGTGATTGAGAGGGAGATTCTTAATCAGCACCTGTGCGGTGAATTAGTTCCCTTCAGGCACATGTTTGAACAGTTCAGTCCCACTACAGGCGCATCAGGTGATGAGACTACCGACTTC
>JAEEGJ010016277.1_pt1 | contig 17118 bp, 14 predicted proteins | sample 8958761 | NCBI WGS metagenome assembly JAEEGJ01 (sample SAMN16246546, study PRJNA631951) | gut metagenome | biome: gut microbiome; feature: rumen; material: RS-attached | host: Bos | place: Iran: Karaj | collected 2018-10 | reverse complement strand
TTATGGAGTCTGTACGAAAGGTCATAATCGGTAAAATCAACGTCTCCCGAAATGCTGTACATTATTATTCCGCAGACAACAGAACCCGAAAGTTCCGGTGTGCCTTTGATTGGGACTTCACCTGACACACCCGAAGTATCGGGATGATAGATCATATAATCGCCCGAAGAAAGCGGGATGAGCAGATCCTGCCCTGCCTGACGGTAATCAAGCGTGATATCGCTATACTTAAAATTTCTTAGATCGATCATCTGCGACACTTCCGCACCGTTCTTGCCAAACTGATGAACCTCAAATGCCCCGCACCAGCCGTTGTTAAGATAGCAGTCATCAATAATGTTTATCCGTAAAACCCAGTCTTCCACATAGGTATGTGTATTGTTGTTGATCACCATTTCATATATCTTGGCATTAAGATTAACTCCTAACCCGGAATTGTTCTTTACCCAAGAGTCGGTAACACCGCCTCTTGGATGAATATCAACCATCACCTGTGTGGCTGTCGAATCGGGTGTTACAACTCTCCATTCGGCATTATATTTGCCGACGTTTATCACATGAATGATAAATACCACTACTACAAGTGACGCCACTCCCAGCGCCACATAGGTGAGATCCTTTATTACCTTCTTAAGACTGTCAACTTTATTCAACTTTATATCTCCTGGTTATTATTCTTCTTTCAAATACATCTTTCTCTAAAGGCTTATCGTAATAGTAGCCCTGAATGATCTCACATCCGAGACTTAACAGCGTATCGACCTGTTCTTTTTGTTCAACACCTTCGGCAAGTGTTTCCACACCTATAGCTTTTGCCAGTTTGATCATATAACTTAATATTGCCAGATCTTTTGCATAAGCTCTGTCCACAAATCCTTTGTCGATCTTTAGCGTATCGAAAGTTACTTCTCTAAGTAAGCTAAGGGATGAACTTCCGTTTCCGAAATCATCAACCGCAACTTTATATCCGCGCTTGTGAAGATCGTCAACAAAACCTTTGAGCACGCTTATCGGAAATTCGTCAATGGTTTCGGTTATCTCGATCTCTATCATCTTCTTGGGAACATGGTATTCGTTAACTACCGCATCGATGTCAGCGGCCAGATTCGGGTTCGAAAGGTTTCTTCGCGAGAAATTTACCGAAACCGTGGGCGGAACGAGTCCCCTTTCTATCCATCCCGCTATATCCGAGCAAACATGCCTTAACATATAAAAGTCCATGTCACACATGAGATCCTTTGTTTCCATTATCGGAATGAACTTTCCGGGCGGAATCCTCTCTCCGTTCCTTATCCACCTGACCAAAGCCTCGGCTCCGCAAAGCATGTTCGTTTTGCTGTTTACTTTAGGCTGATAAAAAGCAACAAACTCATCGTTTGCCATTGCGATCGGAATATCGGAAGCAAACTTCTTTTCATCTTTAAGCATTTCCCTTAATTCGGGAGTCATATAAGTAACGCTGTTTCCCGCATTCTTACCGTATGCAAGCGCATCGTGCGCATTTGAGATCAGCTTCTCGGCGTTAGTATCGCCCTCTTTTACTTTACATATTCCGACATGGGCGCTTATGGTGATATCGTAATCCGTACCTTTTTCGTTAAACTTGACTCTGGTGGCAGCTACCTGGGCTAAAAACACATCAAGATTTCTCTGAAGAATGACCGCGATAAATCTGTCGCCGCCCTGGCGTCCGAGTATCTCGTCCTGACGTACCAGTTTTGAAAGAATATTGGCGTATTCGGCCAAAACCCTGTTTCCGATTTCCATTCCGTATCGATCGTTAACAAGTCCGAACCGTTCAAGGTCAAAGAAAACAGCCGCATAATCTTCGGGATTGGAACGCTTTAACAATTCGTTGAATCTGGAAACACAGGCGTTCTCATTAAGAAGCCCCGTCTTCTGCTCTCTTGTCTCAAGTATCTGCTTTTCTCTCTGGTCTTCCACACTCTTAAAATGAATGGCATAAAGAAGAATTGCCAAAGCAATGGCATTTTCGGTGTTTCCGCCCGTATAACCGTCTATGAATCTTTCCCCTGCTATGTTTAAAATGATAAAGCCTATCCCTATAAAGATCGTTAACATCTCACTTATTCCGATGTTGAAATCGCACTTCACAAAAGTCAGAATAAGTATGAGTGTCAGATACAGAAAGAGAATTCCGTAAGTTATCGGGAAAAGCGGTCCTGTATAAAAAGTATTCGTATCTGTGTAAGAAAAAACGATGTCTGTGGGAATATCGATAAGTAAAATGGCACTTGCCAATATTAATGGTATCGAATAGAAAAATTTGTTCTTTTTACTGTCATTTCTTATGACTATAAGAAGAAGTGTATACATTATGGCGGGTCTTAAAATGTAACAGAATACGGATAATATACTTCTCCATATACTTGCCTGCGCTCTTAAAGACAATTCGATCTCAATTCCCGAGAAAATTGTCTCTGCCAGTACAAGACCTATCAACCATAAAAAACGATCCCTGACTTTGTGATACATCATCCTGTTTGTAAGGATAGTACAAAGCAACGCGACCATTATAAATGAGAAAGTATAGTATTTACTTAATATTTCACCGAAATACATGTTTCGACCTCTTTATGCTTATGCCTCTTTAAGGCTCATATTTGCCAATTTACAACAATATCATTCTACTTATCTTAAATAGGCTGAGTTTACGAACTATTAAAAGATTGCAAAGGGTTTTCATATTTTTTTATCTTTATTTCATATTTTTGACCAATCACTCATGTTATAATGTCTGCATAATTGAGAGAAAAGGACAAAATCATGACTGAAAAAACTGTTGTCAGCGAAAAGAAACTTACAGGCGAGAGAGCTCTTTTTAACAGCAAGAACATGATGATCGAAAACTGTGTTTTTGATGACGGAGAATCGCCTTTAAAAGAAAGCAGCGATATAGAATTGAAAAACTGCATCTTCGGTTGGAAATATCCGCTCTGGTATTGCAATGACATACAAGTCACCGATACCAACTGGCTTGAAATGGGACGTGCCGGAGTTTGGTATACGAACAATATAAGTGTAAAAAATGCAGTAATACAGGCGCCTAAAAACTTCAGAAGATGCAATAATGTGCTTTTGGAAGATGTGGCACTTACAAAGGCCGAAGAAACACTGTGGAACTGTAACAATGTAAAATTGACTAATGTCACCGCAAAAGGCAACTATTTCGCCATGAATTCCAACAATGTGGAAATAGACGGACTTAAACTTGACGGTAATTACTCATTTGACGGCTGCAAAAATGTTGTCGTACGAAACTCAACTCTCATGTCCAAAGATGCGTTCTGGAACAGTGAGAATGTTGAAGTCCGTGACTCTTTCATATCCGGAGAATATCTCGGATGGAATTCAAAAAATCTCACTTTTATAAACTGCACTATCGAAAGCCTTCAGGGAATGTGCTACATAGATAACCTTAAGATGATCAACTGCAAGCTCATCAATACGACTCTTGCTTTTGAGTATTCATCTGTTGAAGCGGACATCGCATCTAACATAGAAAGTATCCTTAATCCTTCTTCAGGTACCATAAAAGCCCATTCCATCGCTGAGCTTATACTGGAAAAAGATCAGATCGATCCTTCAAAGACGATCATCGAATGCAAAACCATCGACAAAACAAGCGACACAGTGGAGTGGAGAAGATGACATACGATTTCGATACCGTCATTTCACGTAAGAACACATCGTCTCTTAAGTGGAATGTAAAAGAGCAGGAGCTTCCCATGTGGGTTGCGGATATGGACTTTCAAACGGCGCCCGAGATAATCCGGGCGCTTAAAGCACGTACCGAACACGGTATATTCGGTTACAGCGAAGTTGAAGACGACTGGTACAAAGCATATATCTCGTGGTGGACAAGAAGACACGGATTAAAGATTGAAAAAGACTGGCTTGTTTTCTGCACAGGTGTCATACCTGCCATCTCAAGCTCCGTAAGAAAGCTTACAACTCCCAATGAAAATGTGGTCATTCAGACTCCCGTCTATAACATTTTCTTTAACAGCATCATAAACAACGGATGCCGTCCTCTTGAAAATGCACTCATATATGAAAACGGTGAATACAGAATGGACTTTGAAGATCTTGAAAGGAAGCTTTCCGATCCTCAGACCACTCTCATGATCTTATGCAATCCTCAAAATCCCACCGGTAAGATATGGGATCATAAGTCACTAAAGACTGTAGGCGATCTTTGCGCCAAGTATAATGTGACCGTTATATCCGACGAAATACATTGCGATCTGGTAGCTCCCGGAAAAGAATACATACCGTTCGCATCGGTATCGGAAAACTGCAAAAACAACAGCATAACCTGCATAGCGCCTACAAAAGCGTTCAATATAGCCGGTCTTAACACCGCCGCTGTTTGTATTCCAAACAAAGAGCTGCGTTACAAAATATGGCGAGCTCTGAACACCGATGAAGTTGCCGAGCCGAACGCCTTTGCCGTAACGGCCGCCGTAACGGCTTTTACAAAAGGAGAACCCTGGCTTAACGAGTTAAACTCCTATATAGAAGCGAACAAGAACTATGTCGAATCATTTATAAGTGAAAACATTCCCGAAATCGGAGTTATAAAAGGAGATGCCACATATCTTGTATGGCTTGACATACACAAACTGTCAAATTATCTTCCCAACGTTTCAAACCTCAGCGGATATGTTGTATCCTTTATAAGAAAAGAGACAGGCCTGTGGCTCTGTCCGGGAATCGAGTACGGACTTGCGGGAGAAGGTTTTTTGAGACTCAACGCAGCCTGTCCGCGAAGTGTTCTTAATGACGGGCTTAACAGATTAATGACTGCTGTGGCAAAAATAAAAGAGAAGTAAACACTTCTCTTTTTTTGTGGCTTCATTTTGCCATCATTTATTCGATCCAAGGTTTAATATAACGACCGCACAAAGTATCAAAACAATACCCGCTGCGGACATAACTGTTAACGATTCACAAAAGAAAAATATCCCTACAAGCGTTGCCACCAAAGGTTCGATCGTGGCGATAATACCCGCCTTTCCCGCTTCCACCGATCTAAGACCGAGCGTATAAGAAAGAAAAGGGATGACTGCGGTGATCAGGGCAGTCAAAATGAACAACACGATCAGCCATGCATGGTCGCTTGAAGCAATGTATTTATCGCTCATATCTTTTGGATCTGCAATAAACAAAGAACCTATACCCGCGATCAGAAATGTATAGGCCGTTACTGTATACGGAGAATATTTCCTTAAAGCAACAGTACCCAATATGCTGTACAATCCGTAACCTATACCGGAACCCAGTCCCAAAAGCAAACCGGTCAATGTGATACCTTCACCCGAAATGCCCGATACCAGAACACATCCCGCAAAAGCAAGTGCCAATGCGATCAGTTTTCTTTTTGCCATTTTCTCTTTAAAAAACACAGCCGACATGAGCATTATCCAAATGGGCGATGTATACAAAAGTATTGCCGCAGTCGACAAAGGCATGATCGATATCGCAGAGAAATAACAAACCGTGAAAAACAAAACACTTCCCAGACCAAGTCCTAAAAAAAGCGGGATATCCCTTAAAGCTAACCTGAATTCTTTCCTGTCCTTAAAAAGCAAAACCGCAAAGAAAAAGACGGTTGCGATCGTAACACGGATCGACACTATCTGAATGGGATTGAACCCGTATGCCGTCAGTTTTCTCACAAAAATACCCATACATCCCCAGAAACATGCGGCCACTATGATCAAAAGCGTTCCGACTTTTGTATTTTTCGTTTCCATCCGGTGTCATCCTCTTTAAAACGTTCTATGGCAGTAAATACAGCCATAACGATTTCTCTCCTGCATTTTACCGCAGTAAGGACACTTTACTTTGTTTTTTCCCCCTTGGGTCCTTACTAACCGAGTCGTTCCCCCCGAGACTTTGCCCAAAAGTTTTAAGTAGTTATGAATATTGTCTGCAAGATTGGTGATAGAACTGTCATCTTCCAATATCTGCGCCTGTTTTCTCGCGAATGCCTTCGGAAGATCGCCTATATCATCGCATGCAAAGAATATCTGTTTTACAGGATCTTTTTCTTTTAACCTTAAAAACCTGCTCCATTCGTTCTTGACCCATGTGGCCTCAAAATACTCGGGCTTTGTACCGATAACAACCATCACGATCGAGCTCTTTAAAGCGGCAAATATATACGGCTCAAATTCGATGCCAAGCTTCTCATTTAACGTGACTCTTGAAAAGAATACTTTATAACCCATAGCGCTTAGCTGATCATAAAGTTTCATGCCTACTTTGCTGTCATAGGTCTGCTTTCCGTAATCGGTCTCCTTGTAGCAGATAAAAACATCATATGGCTTTTCATTGACTGCGATATTAAGATACTCTTCCTGGATATTGTATATCTGCTCGGCACATGCGGTAAGCTCTGCCCTTTGCTTTTCATCGCAGAGTTCAAGCGCTTTGAGAAAATAAGGCGACTCCAAAATACTCTCATCTTTTATTCTGTGAAGTGTCGGAAGGTATTTGCCTGTTAACGGATCTTCGACATATTCGATACCGTAATCGCAGAGCGTCTCAGACCACAAAATATCTGCAAAAGGAGGATTTATCTCAAGAATATCCTCGTAAATTTCGAATGCTCTGTCAAATTCGCACTGCTGTCTTAATCTGTTGGCTCTATTGAGCGCTTTGATGTAATTACCCGTTTCCCCGCATATTATGTTGGTCACACCGCAGTATTCGCATGTACAGACTGAACTGAATACCTTAAGTGTGGCCCCGCAAGAATGACAGTTGATCGCTTCAATCTTCATTTATTACTTCTCCTGTTAATGGGTTCTTTTAATTTCTTTTGACATAGAATCTGTACAACTCTTCCTTCTCGTCATCAATGTCTTTGTACATCTTGGTTTCGACCAGCTCAAATCCGCATTTTTCCGCCGTCTTCCATGAAGGAACGTTTTCATCTTTAATAGTTGCTATAATTTCTTTCTCATTGTAGTGATCAAAGAAATAGGAAATATAAGCCTGAACTGCTTCACTGACATAACCTTGTCTCCGATATTCCGTACCCGCAAAATAGCAAATACCTATTCTATCCGAGTCCTCATAGTATGTACATCCAACGTTTCCGATCACGTCCCCCGTAGCTTTGAGCGCTATGGAGCAAGGTATATAATCAACTCTTGGATCGTCCTTTTCAGCCAGTGCAACCGCTTCGTCTATCCAGTCCTCTGCCCAATCCGAAAAATTTTCATCAAACCCTATTTCAGCAAGGCTCCCATCCTTAGCCATCTCGGCGTACGCTTTTTCATCTCCGCGCCGGATAGATCTAATTATAGTTCTTTCTGTTTCTATATTCATACCAATATCCATAACCATCCTCCGCAAACCTGAAATCGACAACTTCTCAATTTGTTGATGACATCTTTAAAAACAAACACTTTTCGTTGTTCTGTTATCATTTTATACCATCATCAACTTTTTGTAAGGTAAAAATGTCCGTCTATCAACATTTGGGAAAGTTTCGGCTTATCGTTTGGCTAAAACACACAAAAAAGAGCTCTTGAATTTGTCTATGTTTGACAATTTTCCTTTTGAGAGGGGGGAAATGTGCTCTTTTATGTATCTATCTTTATGAAAGGGTAATTTACAAAGCATCACAATTACAAGGGAGAAAAAGGTATGAAGAAAAAAGTTTTAAAACGAGTTTGTTCTACGGCGATGGGAGCGCTTATGTTTGTATGTCTTCCGCTGTCAGCTTTCGCAAGAGAGATAGATGTAACATCGTTGACCGAAGGATTGTCAATCGATCTGGCCAATGAAACAGAGGACCTTATATTAACCGGTATCAACACTCAAAATGGCAGTGTCGAGCTGATAACTGTTTCCGGTACTGACAAGACAGTAATAATACGAAATCTGAGTTTGGACACCTCGGAATTAGGTGAAGAAGCGCTCTCAGTTCGCGGAGCAGGCAATATTATCATTGAACTTGACGGAACAAACATCCTTAAATCTAGCTGGGGTTGCGCCGGACTTCAAAAAGAAAATGACGGTACACTTACAATTAAAGATGATAAAGGAACTTCCGGCAGTCTAGAAGCAATCGGCGGTGAATATGGAGCCGGAATCGGCGGCGGATATACTGCATCGGGAAGCAATATTATCATAGAAGGCGGCACTATAACTGCAACAGGGGGAAGGCATGGTGGAGCCGGAATCGGTGGTGGTGCGTTCGCAACCGGAAACGTAACAATAACCGGGGGAAATATAATTGCAGTCGGTAGTGAGAGCGGAGCCGGAATCGGCGGCGGAAGGTATTCAAACGGGTCATCAATAACGATAAGTAATAACGCGATCGTATATGCGGCAGGCGGGGCAGGCTATTTATATACGGGTGAAGGCGCAGCTATAGGTGAATGTGGTACGAATAGTAATCCGAGCAATCCGGATAATGGTGGAGCGGTTAACGGTATTGAAGTGCTCGATATATCCGGTCTTTATGACACAGGAAGTGTCACTGTTTTTGCCGCAGGAACCACGGTTGAAGAGATAACGGCCAATCCCGGCAACGGTGTTACCGTTCGCGACACTATACCCGATCCCAATCCGCCTGTTGAACCCGATCCTCCAATTCAACAGACAACGACAGAACATGCACCCGTAAAAGAGTTGCCTCAGAAGACTGATCCTGTTAAAGAAGATCCTGATAAGGAATCTCTCAAGAATGAGCAGCCTCCCAAGGAAGAGCCTCCTGTATACACCGAGCGTTCATGCATCGCGGACGTAAACGTAGCCGCACTCATTGCTGCGGCGCTTAAGGCAGACCCGAATGCAAAAGAGATCAATATCGAATTTGATGACAACATCTGTTTAACACCCGATATCATGAAAGATCTCTTCGCAGACAACAGAGTGGCAAAGAATTGTATGTTCTCACATGAGGGCAAGAGATATGTCCTTAGAATAAATGCCGTAGATACAACCTCAGCGACATATGCGGACTGCTTCGAAGTTCTTAAGAAAGAACCCGGCGGTCTCGCGGGATTCAAAAGAATGGCACAGATATTTGAAGTTCTTAACGTAACGCTCAAAGAACTCGATCAATAAGCAAAGACATAAATGCTCCGACAGCGAAAACTGTCGGAGCATTTAGTTTAATTACCTGACTGCCCAACAGTGAAAACGAGTTTTTCAATCCAATCGATTGCTCGGTTTGGCCAGCCTTCCATACATATACCTCACTCAATCTTCGCCCAACAGATGAACGATCTGATAGTCGTGTCCCGTGGCGGGTAAAAAAACATCTGTCACATCCTTCGTCCTGATTTTCAGGCTCGAAGTGTTCACGCAAGGATGGCAGCCGATATATTCTGCCTTAAGCACATCTTCATCGATCAAAAGTTTCACTTCATGATCTTTGTCGTTCATAAGACCCATGACGCTTACGGAGCCGGGCTCGATATCAAGATATTTGATCATGTCCTCGGCTTCTGCAAATGAAAGCCTGGCCGAATTGATCTGTGCCGAAAGTTCTTTTGTCTTAAACTTTTTATCTCCGGGCATCAATAAGAGATAAAAGTTGGTCTTCTGTCTGTTACAAAGAAAAAGATTCTTGCACATGACAACACCGAGCATTTTATCTATCTCGGCGCATGCCTCCATCGTTTTGGCCTCTTCATGATCGACTCTGCTATATTCTATGCCCAGTTTGTCCAGATAATCGTATGTTCTTATCTCTCGCGGAAGTCTTCCGCTTTCATCATTTGGTCTTCCTTTAAATAATTCCATAGATCTTACTCCCGTGAATAATAATTTAACCATGCATCATCGGCTTCGGTGGTCGTCCAAAGAACACCTTTAGGGCTTCTGTCTTCATCGCAGAACTTCCTAAATTCTTCCCAAGTTACTTTTTCATCGCCGACATAGAATGCATCTTCACCGTCTTCCCAGCGCATTTTGGCAAGAACTTTTATGTCATACCCGTCTTTTCGAAACCTGTCAACAACCCAGATATTACACCACATTGCACCGTCAATATGTTCCATAGTACCGTCGTTCTTAAGTGTTCCCATCTCTCGTTTGTTCAATATATATGAATAAACCTCACCATCGATAACAGTGAAAATGAGATAATAACCTACCATATTATCTTTAATGGAATAGTAATATACAAGTTCCTCTGCACCGTCAAGGTCAAGATCGATTGTGGAATATCCCTTCCAATATACGTCTTCATGCCTGTAACTACCCTCTGCTATATTGGACCACATATCATCAAGATTGATCGGAAAGAAATCATATTCGGACATAACATATTCTTTGGAATAGAAGGCCATGTAAATATCGTCGGGATCGTCAGGATTTTCCGTTCCCGCATATTCTATAACAGTAAAAGGCTCGTCATCATATATCACTGCCGCTATTTCCGGTTGAACTGTGTCTCTTGGTGGCGACACCAGCAAGCGGCTTTCATATGATTCTGGTATGGTATCATGATCCGATTTATCCTCGGTAGAATTGGCTGTTTCTTCCTCTTTAACACTTACCGCATCTTCTTTTTCAATGTTGTTCTCATAAAGTTCCGGATCTGTTTCCGATGATGATATACTAAAATTCAAAGTGTTTTGCTTTTCTGCTCCACAAGCGGATAAAAGCAAGAAAACCAGAACTGCTATCGCCGATATTATTCTTTTCATAAAAACCACTATACCCCTGTTAAAATGATAATCCATCATAGAGAGAGTCGCAGATACTCAACTGATTGTTACCCTGAACTTCCCACCTTCACATGCTATTCTACTCTTTAACCTGTGAATATTACAGATATTTTTAACTATCGAAAGCCCCAAGCCCGAGCCTGTTCTGTCGCCTCGTGAGTTATCTCCCTTTTCAAAAGGCTCCCACAGTTTTTCCGGGTCGCAGTTTAACGGTATATCTGTCTCATTTTCAATAAAAAAGGAACTCTCATTTCCCGACATGGTGATCGTTGAATCTTCTTTGCCGTATTTTATCGCATTCGATATCAGATTATCCAGCATTGAATTGATCAAAGCATTATCGGCTTTTATCTTATAAGCCCCCGATGCGGACAACCTAATCTTTTTATCCGATGCAAGCACTTCATATTTGCCCCACAACTTATTTGCATTATCTATTAGATCCACTTCTTTATAATTCAGATCCTTATATGATTCCGTGCGTGATAACGCCAATGCTGACACGAGAATCTCGTTCATGTAATCTGCGTTTTCTTTTATCGCCTGCGCATAGTGATACCGTTTTTCACTTGCGACATTATCAAGCAGATTCTCTGCATAACCGCTCATTGCTGTCAAAGGGGTTTTAAGATCGTGAGCCAGATTGTTCACAAGATTTCTTCTGTAGTTTTCTCTTTCATAGGATATCTTTCTTTTGTAGTACGCTGACATTAATACTGTCAATGACGCAAGAAACACTATCAATCCCGTGCCCGCCAATACTGCAATATACCTGACTTTGTTGTCTTGAATGACATTTGTTCCGTGATAGGTTCTGATTGCAGCTAACTCCTGTATTGTCTCTTTTTCAAAAAACACTTCAATATCGCCGAACTTTTTCTTATGATCGATGGACTCACATTTTTCGTTTATCCGGTCAAAAACCGGCGAATCATGAGGGACTCCGTAATAATTCTTATATAGCTTTATATAAACAGCCTCCTCTTCGGAGTTTCGCATATGCGCTTTTTCATGATTTTTAATGTATTTGATACCTTTTAAATAGCTGAAGTCTTTCTCTTCCGGAATTATATCCTTTGGACTGCTTAGATCTGAAAAATAGTTGAAATCTGCCACGCATCTGGTCACTGTACCCGGTATAAACATCCCCTTATACGAAATATATATATCTTTTACTTCAAATTCCTCGAACATATCCGTTCTGTATACGCCATCAGTAAAGTTTTTACCCATATACTGATATGCGTCATTTTCTTTAAGCCATTCAATTACATCGGACTCATCGCACCAATAATATATCCGTTCAGTCAGCATGTTTTTAAAAACGGCACACTGAACACTTTCCATTGCATCCGCCTTTACAATGCCATCCTTATTGATCATGACACCGTAAACATATCTTGAACCGGATTCATCGACCCAGTGAACCAATGTGCTCTTACAATGTTCCATCCGTTCTGTATAATCAGCCTGAAGATAATCAAAATCTATAATCTGCTTCACTATATTCTCATTTTCAAGGGCTGAATTCTTTCTGAAATTGGCCTTATCTACGTTAAGCATAAGGGAAAAAGAAAAAGTTAGCGTCACAACGAGAACAAGTAACAGTATCCATATCCTTTTAAGTAAAAAAACTGTCGGTCCTTGCTTAAAGTTTTCTTTTTTCATAAACTCTCCATTCCGTGCCTGCAACATCTGCACCGATCTGTCTAATCCGTAATCTTATAACCTTGCGATATGACAGTCTTTATCTGCTTGCCACCTTCTTTGAGGAGTTGTCTCAATTTCTTGATATGGTTATCCACCACTCTTGTTCCGCCATAGTAATCCTGTCCCCAGACAGTGTTTAGTAACCGCTCTCTATCAACAACCCAGCCTTTATTTTGCAGCAAACACATAAGAAGCCTGTATTCAACAGGAGGCAGTGCAATCTCTTCCCCGCTTACAAAAACGCTCAACGCCCTTGTATCAACCGATATCAAACCGCAGCTGATAACATGTGATGTAACTGTACGCTTATCTCTGTTGATAAGGGCGAGCACTTTGGCATAAAGAGTAGCAGTTGAGAACGGTTTGGTCACATAATCATCGCATCCCAACTCATAACCGTAGAGAATATCTTCTTCTCTTGTTCTGGCAGTCAGAATTATAACGGGAACATCGCTTCTTTTCCTTATGGCACGCATGATTGAAAAACCATCAATGCCGGGAAGCATAACATCAAGAATGATCAGATCGAATTGGGCGGATTCAGCGAGTTCAAGCCCGATTTCACCATTATCGGCCGTAGTGATCTTAATGGTATCGGAACTCTTTTCCATAAAACTGTCTGTGATTATCTCCCTTATCTGAGCATCATCCTCAACTAACAAAACACTGTACTGCATCTATACTCTCCTCTTGATGATTTAATCGTAGAACAATGATGTATCCATTATATATCCTTTTTGTGCATTTTTTCGTTTTTTCGAACAGAATTAACAAAAAAAGAAGCGCAACTAATGCACTTCTTAATAATTTAATGCCGGCGACCGGAATCGAACCTTGGGAAGCCGCGTAAATACTGCCAGAAAGGAGGTTGTCGGTCTCGTCAATTCGCTGCTCGTCGGTATACTTCATACGATTTCTACCCCGGATCACTTCTTTACCCTGCGACTTCTAAATTCGTTACCTCAACCTTATCAAATATCAGGCTGACTTCAAAAATGTCATATCTTGCAGATATTTCTGTTTCACCGTCCATCAACTCCACAAGACTTTTAACTATCGACAGTCCAAGTCCATGGCCTTCCGAATGCCTCGACAGATCGCCGCGCACAAACCGTTCCGTAAGTTCGTCCGGTGAAATGTTTATAGGCTCGGCGGAAGTGTTCCTGAAACGGATGATCACTTTGTCGCCTGTCGTATTTGCTGTGATATAAGCGCGCGAATCGGGCATTGAATACTTACAAATGTTTGTAAGCAGATTGTCGATCACCCTGCTCATTGCTTTCGCGTCCACCTTAACGGAAAGCTGTTCGTTCGGAAGTTCTGTCACCAATTCTATTTTGTTCTGTTTAAGTTTTTCTTCGTACTCGATCACACACTGTTCGATAAGCGTATCGATCCCGCATGGTTCAAGGTTTATCTCGACCGCTCCGGCAGATGCCTTTGATGCCTCTATCAAAGAATCCATCAGACCTTTCATGTGAATCGACTGGTCGTAAAGACGCTTTGAATAATCCTTGATCTTCTCGTTCTCTGTATCCTCATGGAAAATAAGATCTGAGAAGTTAATGATCGATGTGAGCGGTGTTTTGATATCGTGAGATACGTTTGAGATCAGTTCGGTCTTCAACCGCTCGCTCTTGGTCTTTTCTTCTATCACGCTCGCGACTTTTTCTTTCGCATTATTAATACTCTCGGCAAGTGGCTGAAGGGTAACAGGAAATGATGTAACTTTACACGATCTTTTCTCGTTATCTTCTTCATTGATGTTTATTATTCCTCGCTTTAACCGGGTCAATTGATGAGCAAAATACGTGAGGATGGTGCCCAGAATTATTTTTTCGATCAGAAAAACAGTAAGCAGCTTATTCGAAATGATTTCTGTGTAAAACCGCAGAAACGCTATCTCGAGTAGTGAAACGACTATCAGGAAAAACCAGATTTTATATACTGCCGGCGAAGTAACGAAAAGTGTTATCAATGACAAAAGCATTATTATAAAGGAAACCAGCAGGCCTATATATACAATTTTGTTATCATCATACAGAAACAGCCATTCCTCATATATCCATTTTTCCGAATTTCCTGAAACAACCCTTTGCGGAACGATATCAACAGACTTTTTAACGGTCAATTCTATTGTGACTTTTTCATTTGCTCTCTCGACCACGGATGGATTGACATTATTGATTCCCGGTCCGTTATCTCTGTGGAGAATGAAATAGAAGCCTGTGTCATGCGCAAACCCTGTAAGTTCAGCGTATTGATTATCATAAACATATTCCAACAGTTTACTCCTTAAAGCACTCTCTGCAGCCACCGAAACGGTTGAAAGCATGACCGCTTTCTTATAGTATTCATGGCGTCCGGTTAATCTGTCGATCAAAGTCGATCCAAAAAAGGCTGTTCCTGCAACACCTACCAAAAGCAAAAATGAAACAGAAAATATGATGATAATATCTTTAAATTTCTTCATGTTAATCCTCCCAGAAATCTGTAACCCTGACCCCACACAGCGTTTATATACCTTGGATTGGCGGGATCGATCTCAATCTTTTCACGAAGGTGTCTTATATGGACCGCGATAGCACGTTCACTGCCGCAGGCATTTTCTTTCCACACTTCTTTATATATTTCCTTTGGTGAAAAGCATTTTTGCGGATGACTGATCAAAAGCTTCAGTATTTCAAATTCTGAAAAAGTAAGCGATACTTCTTCACCGTTTACCGTGACGCTTTTCTTTGAATCGTCCAGCACAATTCCGTTCATCATTATGACAGAATCCGATCCACTCTCGGGTCTGCTCCCAAGCGATGTGTATCGCCTTATCTGAGCGCTAACACGATTCTTAACGTCAATCGGATCGAAAGGTTTTGTTATATAATCATCCGCGCCTTCGTCAAATCCCATTATCTTATCTATACTCTCGCCTTTGGCAGTGAGAATGATGATTGGAAGATTGCTGACTTTCCTGATCTCTTTCATCGCAGTCAGCCCATCCATCACCGGCATCATCAGATCAAGCAAAAGAATATCCATATGTTGCTCTTTTATGATATCCAGTGCCTCTTTGCCGTTATGTGCTTCAAAGAAACAGTAATCCGGATTTTTGAGATAGATCTTAAGTGCAAAAACTATATCTTCTTCATCATCGCAAATCAAAATGTTATACATGCAACAACCTCCGTTCGAGATCCTGCTATAATTTTTACATCTATCTGTTTTTCAGGCAATAGCATTAATCATATATTAGTATTTCTTAACATTTCTTAATGATTGAAATCAAAAAACTGCAAACGTTAAAAATCAACATTTGCAGTCTATATAATCAATGCCGGCGACCGGAATCGAACGATTTACATCTATAAAAATACTGTAAAATGGAGGTTTTGAGAGCCCCCGTCTCCTTGTGCAAACAATTTTTAACATATATGTGCAATTCTGTTTTACATTTATGTGGCCGAGCGTCTTACATATATGTGATATAATATTTTACAGATTTGTGACGGCATTTAAGGGCTTTTTACTTCCTGCTTATGTGTTTATGTGCAAACAAAAACCGGGGTTGTGCAAACTGTTCAAACACAAATAAAAAAACTGCAAATGTTGTAAAATCAACATTTGCAGCCTTTATAATCAATGCCGGCGACCGGAATCGAACCGGTACGGGGGATTAGCCCCGCAGGATTTTAAGTCCTGTGCGTCTGCCAGTTCCGCCACGCCGGCATAATTATACATTTAACTGGGGCCTATAGGGCTCGAACCTATGACCCTCTGCTTGTAAGGCAGATGCTCTCCCAGCTGAGCTAAGACCCCTTAGGAATAACAAATCTTTAGTGGACCTCCGGGGACTCGAACCCAGGACCGACCGGTTATGAGCCGGTTGCTCTAACCAACTGAGCTAGAGGTCCAAAGAATTAAAAAAGAAAAAGCCGACGATCGGATTCGAACCGATAACCTGCTGATTACAAATCAGCTGCTCTGCCGTTGAGCCACGTCGGCATATTTTTAGCTCCCCGAGTAGGGTTTGAACCTACGACCCTCCGGTTAACAGCCGGATGCTCTACCGCTGAGCTATCGAGGAATATTGATTTAGTTTAACGACCCAGACGGGACTCGAACCCGTGACCTCCGCCGTGACAGGGCGGCGCTCTAACCAACTGAGCCACTGGGCCATTAGGAATCACAAATCTTTGATTTGTGATCGCAACTCAAAGGTTTAATTGAGTTGCGACGCGGAGCGTTCCGCAATTGCTGAGGTTCTTTCGAGGCAATTGTTTTACAATCTCGCGTATGGTTCTTTAACAACCTAATACAGAACAGAAGTGTTCCTGGTAACAACTCTCGTAATGAAGCTCTCGACCTATTAGTAACCGTCAGCTTAGTACATTACTGCACTTACACCTCGGACCTATCAACCTCGTCGTCTTCAAGGGGTCTTACGTGATCACTCACAGGGATATCTCATCTTGAGGGGGGCTTCACGCTTAGATGCCTTCAGCGTTTATCCCTGCCGGACACGGCTACTCTGCTATGCACTTGGTATGCAACAGATGCACCGGAGGTCCGTCCACCCCGGTCCTCTCGTACTAAGGGCAGCTCCTCTCAAATATCCTTCGCCTACGCCGGATAGGGACCGAACTGTCTCACGACGTTCTGAACCCAGCTCGCGTACCGCTTTAATGGGCGA
>JAEEGJ010016276.1_pt1 | contig 17123 bp, 15 predicted proteins | sample 8958761 | NCBI WGS metagenome assembly JAEEGJ01 (sample SAMN16246546, study PRJNA631951) | gut metagenome | biome: gut microbiome; feature: rumen; material: RS-attached | host: Bos | place: Iran: Karaj | collected 2018-10 | reverse complement strand
CTCCAGGTAATCGGCAATTCCGTCAACCACTTTCTCAGATATTGAAGGATCAATAAAGTTGGCTGTACCTATCTGTATGGCCGATGCACCCGCAAGCAGGAACTCAATTGCGTCAGTTGCCGAGCAGATACCTCCAAGTCCTATTACAGGTATTTGCACTGCCTTGGCAGTCTGCCAAACCATGCGAAGTGCAACGGGCTTTACGGCAGGTCCGCTCATACCGCCTGTAACGGTTGAGAGTATCGGACGGCGCTTCTCGGCATCGATCGCCATTCCCAGCATGGTGTTTATGAGTGATACGCTGTCGGCACCTGCGCCCTCGACGGCACGGGCTATCTCAGTGATATCGGTCACGTTAGGTGAAAGCTTTACTATCAGGGTCTTGTCATAGGCCTTGCGTACAGCGCTTACAACCTGTGCTGCACTCTCCGGATTCACTCCGAACGCCATACCGCCCTGCTTTACGTTGGGGCAAGAGATATTAAGTTCTATGGCAGGTATGTCATCAAGTGTGTTTATGATGCTTGCTGTCTGAACGTAATCATCAATGCATGAGCCGGATACGTTCACGATGATAGCTGTTCCTATCTTCTGGACCTCAGGGTAGATATGGTCCACAAAGTAGTCTACGCCCTTGTTCTGCAGTCCTACGGCATTGAGCATGCCTGATGGAGTCTCGGCCATTCGCGGATAAGGATTACCCTGACGCGGAGCAAGAGTGGTACCCTTGACTATGATGGCGCCCAAACGGCTGATATCCATGAAATCAGCATATTCAGTTCCGTACCCGAATGTACCTGATGCGGTCATTACAGGGTTCTTGAGCTCAAGTGAGCCTATCTTTGTGCTTAATTGAACCATTTCAGTCTTTCAATTTCAAATACCGGACCCTCCTTACATACACACACGTTACCCTGATCGGCCGTATCTTCCACACAGCACAGGCAGGCACCTATACCGCAAGCCATACGGTGCTCCAGGGAGACCTCGCAGGCAATCTCATGCTCCTTGGCCCAGAGTGCCACCGCTTTAAGCATCGGTGTTGGACCGCAGGCGTATATCCTGTCAAAATGCTCGCTGTCAAGCAGCAGGCTGTGATTTGTCACAAAACCTTTCTCACCGGCCGATCCGTCCTCGGTGGTCATGAACAGGTCACCGTACTTCTGAAACTCCTCCTTACGCAGGATAAGAGACTCTGTACGTCCTCCGAACAGGAATGTAGGACGGATTCCGTGCTCTGCAAACTCCTGACCCAGGAACAGAAGCGGTGCAACACCTACTCCGCCACCTATCAGCAGGGGCTTTGCCACATGGGTTGAGCGGTAACTGAAACCGTTTCCAAGCGGCAGCAGAACGTTGATTTTATCTCCCGCCTTGATATCAGCGAGTGAACGGGTTCCCTCACCAACAATCTGGATCAGGAATTCTATGAGATTGTTCTTACGGTCGATCGAATGAATTGAAATAGGTCTGCGTAGCATTACCTTGGCCGACGGCACCTGCAGTTCAGCAAACTGTCCGGCTACCATATCCGGAAGTTCACCCGGGTATTGCAGTGTCAGAAGTGTTGCTGCGGGGCCGGCCATACGGTTGGCTGCCACAGTCATATCCAGTTGGAATTTCTTCATTTTATAGCACTTATTTACGGCGCGAAGGTAATAAAAAAGGTGCAACCCCGAAAGGCTGCACCCTGGTTAGTTATAGGTTATTCTCAATTAGTATTCCTGAACATTCTTGAAGTCACGCCACTCAAGACGCCTCTTGTAGTTCATGAGCTGGCCTCTGGGCACGTACAGTTTGGCACTCTGCTTAACCTCATCGTCAAATACCGTGGGGCTGCAGTGAGGAGGCCACATACCGTGTGAGTTCACAAGCATCAGCTTGGGGCAGTTCTTGAAGGCATCAACACCCAGGATTCTGGTATTGCCGCCCAACTCAACCTCCTCAAGTGATGTGCAGTTCTTGAATGAGTTGTCACTGATAGCGGTCACAAAGTTTCCGATGGTTATCTTCTTAAGGAACGAATTGTCCATGAATGCCTCTGTGCATATTACAGAAACATCCTCCGAGATAACGAATTCGGCAGTTTCCTTCTTGGCCGGATACTTGATAAGCATCCTGTTGTCCTTACTGAACAGAACGCCGTCAACATCCTTGTAAGACTGATTGTTCTCATTTACAGTGAACTTACGGATACCTGAACAGCCCTTGAAAGCGTCATTCACGATGCGAAGAATACTGTACGGGATGTCGATTGAGGTCACTTCGGTGCAGCCGTAGAATGCATTCTGGTCAATTTCCATAACACGGAAGGTAAAGTCGTTGTCCTCACCGGTCGTAATGAATGACGGAATGCTTATGTCGCCCTTATAGGAACTGGGACCGTCATCAAAATTCTTACGGCCGTTTGTCCTGTCCCAAGTAAGGGTTACGTTTCCGAAGTTATCCAGAATCTTATAACACAAGGTGGTGCCGTTGTTGTAATTGACCGTAATGATCTGGTCCTCAACCTTAGCGTCGAGCTGTTTTACCAGCAATGTCTGCCACACCTCCTTCTGATTCGTCTTTGATGCCTCCTTGCTGCTACGGCAACCGGCCAGCACAAATGCTGTAATAGCTAAAACAAATAGATATTTCCTCATAGCTGTAATGTGTTTGTCCTTGTATCAGCAAATATAAACATCAAATTAAAAAAAATCAAAAAATCCGTATTATTTTTTTAAATCCGATGAAAATTTCTGATACGTGCCGTCGGCAAAGAACACTACAACCTCCTTTATCCTTTTATCCTTACCTGAAAAATCGCCCTCTGTTGTGGGCTCAACATCCTTATTATTACGTCTTTTACGTTGTTTGGGAAGGTTTTCTTCCCCTCTGAGATTTGAATTTTCGGGAGATTTCCGTACATCATCCGTAAAAAACAGACTCTCCATACCGGGAAGAAGGGGATAATTGTCCTTATCCGGCTCATTCTGCTGAAGCTGTGGAATGGCCGATCCCTTTCCGTTCAGGAGCCATTCCAGCTCAACATCCGGGAAACTGGTATGAATAGCCATAATAATCTTAAGGCTGGGTTCATTCCTGCCGCTCAGTATATGTTGAAGTGTGGCACGCTGCACTCCGATGGCATTTGCAAACTGAGTCGGATTCAGATTCAACAGTTGCATCAGTTCTTCAAGTCTCTCTCTCATAAGAAATGTGTTATTTTTTGTATCCGATACAAATGTATCAATGAATTTTTATATCTGCAATAGAAAATTTGTATCAAACATTTGTATACAACATTTGTAACAACGAAACATCAGTCAACTATCCAGGCGAGATCCGCATATATCTACAGGAATGCTGGTGTATTAACTTGGAATTTACTTTAGAAAACTAGTGTAATATGCTGAAAATCTGCACTATAAAAACCAACGCACTCCTGTACAACTCGCATTTTCGGCATTTTGCATAAACCGACGCCCAACCCTGCTCAATAAATTTAAGCACAACACCACAACAAACCTCATTTATAATAAGTTACACTCAAACATCAAACTTGTATACTGTTTTGCATACATGTTATACACAGATATTGCCCCGATCTGAATACCGATTGCGTCCGGCTGGATCACAATTGTTTGAAGTGTATTTATTACCCATTACAAATGGAAAAATCGGTCCATTTTATACAAATGTAATGGTTAATAAAAATTAAAGGCCATCTTTTGGATGACCTTCAGAACATATTCTGTGCGAGATTTCAAAATTTGGAACAAATCCGCCCTGCTGCCCGAAATATTGAAATTTTGGAATTCTAGTGAAGAATGATATAAAGCAGCTCCTTAAGCAAGCCCTCCCCTGTATTGCCGGTTGCATCGACACCTTTTGACTTGCCGTCGTATCTGCGGATAGCATTTATTATCTGCATCGTCTGGGTAGCAGTGTAGTTTCTCATACCGGTTGTATAGTCCCTCACCCCCCAGGTGCTTCTAAGATCCAACTGTTCGGCTATACCGCTGTCACTCTTGTCAGGAGCGTAAAAAGCCAGCATCAGGTTAGCAAAGAAAGGAAAAATTGCAGCTGTAACAAGTTGTATGGGATATGTCTTGGGGTTGCTCTCGTAATATGAGGCAATCTTGTTGGCCTTCTGGATGTTCTTGTTTACTATAGCGTCGCGGAATTCAAAGATATTATAGTCCTTGCTTATTCCCACATGCTCTTCAATAAACTCAGGAGTTATCTCCTTAACGCCCTCAGGCAGTGCTGTAATCAGTTTTTCCAGCTCACCGTTCATACGGCAAAGGTCTGCTCCGACTGATTCACTCATCATCGAAACGCTCTTGGATGACATCTTGAGCCCATGCTCATTAAGAAATTCCTCGACGAACTGAGGCAGATCCTCATCCTTGACCTTCTTGGATTCAAACAGCACTCCGGACTTCTCTATGACAGCCACAATCTTCTTACGCTTGTCCAGAGAACCGTTCTTATGGCAGAAAACCAGCACCGTACTCATCTGAGGCTGCTGCAGGTATGCACTGAGTATGTCCGATGCACTGCCACCTGACTCAGAGTCTTTCTTCATCAGATGCTGAGCCTCCTTGACTATGATTACCTGACGGTCAGAACCCATAGGATATGCCCTGGCACGCTGAATAACCTCATTCATGGAGGTCTCATTGCCATAAAGGACCAACTGGTTGAAATCCCTGGCCTCCTCAGGCAGAGCATGCTCCCTGATATAGTCGGCAATGGAATCAATGAAGAACGCTTCGTCCCCCATCAGGTAATATACCGGTTTGTATTTACCTTTCTCAAGCTCTTTCAGAACCTGACGATATGCAGTTCCCGCTGTTGCCATTTCAAATCCTAATTATTAACTTCGCTGTGTTTTACAAAGATATGACAGACAATTTGAATTTGCCACCTTTTGAGCCGAAAATATCCGAACAGGCAGGAAAACCTCAGATTTGGGACCCTGTTCGCAAGCTCTGGACACCCCTCACCCCCGAGGAACACGTCCGCCAGGCATTTGTCGCATACTTGGTTAACTACAAGAACTATCCGATATCCCACATAGCCAATGAGCAGGCCATATCGCTCAACTCCATGTCCCGTAGATGCGATACAGTAGTCTACGACAAGACAGGTCAGCCCAAAGTAATAGTGGAATACAAAAGACCTACCGTAGCCATAACTCAAAAAGTCTTTGACCAGATAGCCCGCTACAACCTGGTTCTGCACGTGGACTATCTGATAGTCAGCAACGGCCTCAAACACTACTGCGTAAAAATGGAATATCCCACAGGAAAGTATACCTTCCTGCAGGATATTCCAAACTATTCTGATCTTTAAGATTATTCCTCTTCAGCAGCTGCCTTGCGGGTACGACGCTTGGGAGCCTCAACCTTCTTGACCTCCTCCTTAACGCCTGCCAGCTCAGGATCAATCATGATACGTCCGCAATACTCGCAAACGATGATTTTCTTACGCATGCGGATATCCAGCTGACGCTGAGGCGGAATCTTGTTGAAGCAACCGCCGCATGACTCACGCTGTACATAAACGATACCCAGACCGTTGCGTGTGTTGTTACGGATACGCTTGAATGACTGGAGCAGACGGGGCTCAATGTTGAGCTCCAGGTTCTTGCACTTCTCGCGCAGACGCTCCTCCTCCTGGCGGTTCTCTTCGATGATCTCCTGAAGTTCAGACTTCTTGATCTCCAGATCCTGCTGCTTCTCGGCTACCAGAGCGCGGTTGTTCTCAATCTCCTCCTTCTTGGCGTTGATGGTATTTGTGAACTCACGGATACGCTTCTCGGCCAGTTCAATCTCAAGGTTCTTGAACTCAATCTCCTTATTCAGAGAGTCAAACTCACGGTTGTTGCTAACGTGATCCTGCTGCTCCTGATACTTGGCTACAGCCTGTCTTGAAACCTCGATGGTGTTCTTGTTCTCAGCAACACCCTTGCTCATCTCAACGACATCGGCACTGGCCTTCTCGATACGTGTGGTCAGACCGGCAATCTCATCCTCAAGGTCCTGAACCTCAAGAGGAAGTTCACCACGCAATGTCTTGATCTTGTCTATCTCGGTCAGCATTGTCTGCAGCTGGAACAGAGACTGGAGTTTCTCCTCTACGGAGTACTCTGACGGGTCTTTCTTAATGTCTTTTGTTGCCATAGTTATATAAAATAATTTATCGGATTCGTCTTGTTTGCGGTCTTGAGCACTCTCAGCTTGGGGAATGATTCCTTAAGAATGTCGGCAATCAGGTCAACCGTGAACTGCTCGCTCTCAAAATGTCCGGCCTCAATCAGTTTGATCGTGCCGTCATATCCAAAGAAACGGTGATATCCAATCTCACCGGTCATGAAGGCATCGGCCCCCTGCTCCACTGCCTTTTCTATCAGGAACGCGCCGGATCCTCCGCAAACTGCCATACGCTTGATCGGGCGGCCAAGTTCACCATTGTGTCTGATGCATGTCACTCCGAACTTCTCTTTAACCAGAGTTAGCAACTGCTTCTCGGTCATGGATTTAGGGAATCGGCCGATAATACCGGCACCGTTACCGTCGGGCTGCTCATCCAGGGGCTTGACATCGGTCAGTCCCAGAACGTTCGCTATACGCATGTTTACGCCCTTGAAGGCGTTGTCCAGATTGGTGTGGCTTGCGTATACTGTTATACCCACGCGTACGGCGCTCATCACGATGCTTCCGATGTTGTCATCGGTCAGTTTCTTAATGGGACGGAACAGCAGCGGATGGTGCGAAATGATCATATTGCATCCGTTGTTTATGGCCTCGTCAACAACCTGACGGGTCACGTCCAGACACAATAAAACCCCTGAAACTTCGGTCTCTGTAGTTCCAACCTGCAAGCCTGAATTATCGTAATCATCCTGCAGTGGCAGAGGCGCGAAACTCTCAAGGGCATCAATTACCTCCCTGATTTTCATCACCTTTATCTTTCTGTGCTGCAAAGGTAATAAAAAAATGCGAAAGTGTCACTTTTTCTTCATCGTGATAATTTCGCCAAAGTGTCCCACAACAGTGTGGCTCCTGAGTACTTCTGGGGCCGATGAGCGTGGGACACACCCCCTAGATAAGGCTGTGTCCCACACTAACACTGGTGAGAATACGCTCTCACGCGGGTTGTTGTGGGACACTTTGGCGAAAAGTGAAATTGGGCTCAAATCAAGCCCAATATCACTTTGTAAGAATGAACCTCATCGGGATCGCCCAGCTCCTTGCCCGGAGTGTCGGACAGTTTTACGCAGCGGTAGACGTGCTGGCGGGGGTTCACCTGGAAGGTCTTGAGTTTCATTACGATGTTCAGGGGCGCCACGGTACCTACATCATTGGTGAGGTTGGTGCCGATGCCGAACGATACCCTTATCCTACCCTCAAAGTACTTCTGGATAGCCAGAGCGCGGTCAAAGTCAAGAGCGTCGCTGAACACTATTGACTTGGTCATGGGGTCTATGTGGTAAGACTCGTATTTGGCTATGATCTTGTCACCGAACTCAAACGGATCGCCGCTGTCATGACGTACGCCGTCATAGAGTTTGGCCATATCCAGTGAGAAGTTGCGCAGGAATACGCGGGTGGTAAAGCAGTCAGGCAGCATGGTACCCATGTTTCCGCCGAAAATCTCGGCCCAGTGGCGCATCACGTAGTAGTTTGCCTCCTTGGGGCCCATGAATGCGGCTGTGGCCATCATAAGTTCATGAGCCATAGTGCCGATGGGCTTAAGGTCCGGACGGATTGACTGGTATTTCATGGCAAAGTATACTGTCGATGAGCCGATGAAATACTTGGCGTGACGTGTCAGATACTCGGTGACATGGTCCTCAACCTCATGGGAATAGCGGCGGCGCATACCAAAGTTGGCAAACTTGAGCTTGTTCTCATTTGATAAGGCAACCTTCTTTTCCAACTGCTTGTCAATGAAATCCCAATCGGGCTCAGTCTTCTCAAAAGTCCTGTAATATACCTCCGATACTGTGCTCAGAATGGGAATCTCATATAACGTAACCTTGTAGATAAGGTCTTTTGCCTCAATGTGCAGGTGGCCCTCCTCATCAAGTGAGATGTCGATTATATCGGCATTGAACCTGAATCCCTTGAGCCACTCAAAATAGCACTGAGGTATGAAATATATATTGGAGAGGCACCAGTTGAACTCCTGATCCGTAAGGGCAAGTGTCTCCAGTTTCTTGAACTCCTTGCGCAAAAGATCCACAAAATCCTGTGTAAACTTCTGGCCGTTGCGGTCAGTGAAACTGAATGTGCCTATACCCTCGGGAGTGGTCCGTTGGTAATAGTATGACATGGAGAATTTGTAGAGGTCATTCTCCAGCATACTGATTACAGTAGTGCTCTCCATAAAATCCTTATTTATAAATCTTTATGTTATTTTCGTTCATGTAGGTAACCAGGGGCTCGTTGCTCTCGATTGATGCTACGCCCTCCAGGTAAACTGAGAGTTCAAAACCTACCTCCTTGCTCAGACGAACCAGGTTCTTGAGTGTCTCCAGAACGCAGTACTCGGCAGCGATACCGCATACTACAACCTTGTCACCCTTTACGAACAGGTCCTGATCATCGGCCTTGGTGTTCTCAAACTGACCGTACTCCTCCTTGTCCTGAGCCTGGCCCTTGGGAAGGAAACGTACATTGTCAATGTTCAGGTTGTCCAGAATGCCGTCAGGAAGTGCTGCACCAACGGTATAGCGTACGCAGTGCTGCGGCCAGATACCGCCGTTGGCCTTGAATGAGCAGTGGTTCCATGGGTGCCAGTCAAGTGTGAAATAGACTCTGTCAAATGCTGTGAGCTTGGACTTGATGGGCTCAACAACGCGGGTACCGTCGGTTGCGGGAAGGTTTCCGTCAATGAAATCCTTCTGGAGGTCAACCACTACCATAATGTTTGCGGGTTCACGGTCTGTCATTACTTTCTGTGTTTTGTTTTCTGTGCAAGCCACCATAGCCATAACCATGGCTGCTGCGGCAAAAATCTTTAATGCTTTCATTTCAATAACAAATAACAAATCATTTCAAGGCGCAAAGGTAGCGGTTTTTTTTGACGTAGTCAAAAGTACCCCTATCTTTGACTCATTCCCTCATAGAATTTCTCCTGCAACTGCTTGGCGACGGCATTGTCGGGATTAAGCTTAAGGGCCTTTTCATAGTTGCGCATCACATCCAGATAGTATTTCTGTCCGTTCTTGGCGGGATCCTGTACTATGCGGACCATGTAGAAAAATCCTTTCATTGTGCATATGTCCGACTCATCGGCCCCTGTAAGTTCATCCATCTTCTTTATGGCATGTTCGGCCTCGGCCATAAGGGTCTCGGTCTGCTCGTCGTGGGGATTCGTGACGGCAAAGTTCAGGCTCTGAAGTGCCGTATAGTACTTAGGCGCAAGGCTGTCGGGATACATCGCATCGATGCGCTTGAGTTCTGCTACACAGTTGGTTACTGACTCGGCCGTAGGTTCCTGGACCTTGGCCATTGACTTGCCTATCAGGGCCATCATTTGGTTCTGGGCATTGCACACACTGATAACTGCCATAAATACAATGGCTAACACACTTTTCTTAGAAATTAGAGATGTCATAAGCTTTATTGTTTTTAAGTGAGATGAATATTCCAAAGTAGATGAAACTGTCACGGCTTGAGGTAACCTGTGATCCGTCCGGATCAATGCGGTACACGTTCTTGCGACCTGTAATGTTATTCACTGACCCATAGATGATTACCTTGGGATGTGCCAGATATGTCACGTTGGCGTCAATGCTGTTGTAGAAGGGAGTCTTACCGGCCTTGTAGCAGCGTCCGCTGGCATATGACTCTGCCATACCCACCACGAACTTTCCGAATGCGTACTTAGCCTGCAGGCGCAGGTTATGGCGGGAGGCGTATTCAGGGGCTCTGGGAGCATCAAAATCCAGGTAAAGACGCTCAGAGTTATTGTATGAATATGAGGCACTTAATGTCAGATTGCTCAACAAGGAGCAGTCCTCGGCAAAGATGTCCAGACCACTGCTTTTTCCGTAACCGTTTGAGGTGTAGAATCCATCTTCCAGCAGAGGCAGATTGTGGTACCTCTTGTAGTACGGCTCAACCTTGACCAGAGTCTGACCGTTGCTGTACTGGAAACTCATGATAGCATGGTCGGCGGTAGTCTGGCGCAGCCCCTTCCGGCCTCTCGCAATGTAGTCATCCTCAGCGCATTGGCTGTATCGGCCAAACATTACCGATGCCTGGAAATTATCTCCCGGGAAACAGCTCAGAGTTGCCCTGGGCATAAGCATCCACTGGCCGCTGTAACTCACGTACTCATCCCTGAGAGATGCCGTAAGGAACACTCGCGGAAAGAGTCTTACCTGAGCATCCAGATATGCAGCAGCAGTATTATAATCAAGGTCATAACCATCACTGTTGTAACGTTTTACACTATTCCTGATATAGTCCTCCATTCCGGCCGATAACTTCACGGCCGATGTAAAACTGCGGCGTACCCCACCCTTAAGATGAATCTCTCCGCGTACATTATGATATCTGTCACCCTGAACCAGAGCACCGTCAACATCGTTCATAACCCATGATCCGGCCACGCCTGTAAACACCGTATAACCCGATTTGAGTGTCGTATTGAGCGTGACATTGGCCATCGCGTTATGCTCTTTCATGAAAAGGTTCCTGCCGCCGGTATTCATTCCTACATTGGTCAGATCATACCCGGCATAACTCTTCAGAGTGCCCCAGGACGATATTTCAGCCTTGTACTGGGCCTCACCGGACAGTTTTCCGTAAGGACGTGTCCAGTCGGCCCGGTCCGGAAACAACTTATTGTAGAGTTCCAGTCCGGTATAATCGGCATTGAAAGAGAGGCTGCTCCTGTCAAACGCCTTGGTCCCGCCCAGATTCCAGTCCACAAGTGATGCGCTTACACCCAGTTTATCGGCCGTAGCGGCATCGGTAGTCTCCATTGGCAGGACCGATGACAGTGCCTGTCCGTACTCACCGCTGTAACCGCCCAGCGAGAAACTCATTCCCTTGAACAGGAACGGTGAAAAACGCCCTCTGTTGGTCTGTCCCTCCACATTCGTGCTGTAAGGCACCAGAACGTGCATTCCGTTTATAAAGGTCTGGCACTCATTGCTTTCGCCTCCCCTGACGTACAGTTTGCCGTTCTCTGACACCTTCTGAGTACCAGGAAGCATCTGCAGCGCAGCCACAATGTCACCGCATGAATTGGCCGACATAACCACGTCCAGCGCATCCAATGACTTGAACTGGTCAAGTTTGCCTATCCTGAACGAACTGGCCGATATGCACACCTCATCAATTGAAAGCGGTTTCTCGCGCAGCGTGATCTCAACATACGCAAGTTCCGAGGCATCGGCCGTAACCTTATACTCGTCATATCCCAGGAACGAGGCGCAAAGGGTAACCTGCCCCTCCTCATCGGTGGTGAATGAGAACATGCCGTCGGTATCGGTCATACCTCCGTCTATAGTTCCTACTATATAGACATTAACACCCGGAAGCGGTTCGTATTCGTCACAAACCTTTCCCTTAATCTGTGTCTGTGCTGTAGCGCCGATAACGCTCATGAGCACCAGAATCAAATGCAGCAATCGTTTTTCCATGCCGCAAAAATGATAATAGGAAATTTACCCGCCAAATTCCGCTGACAGACAGCTAGGATTGAGGACGAACAACTAGGAGTCCGGACGAACGGAGAGCCGGAAAGGACGAAATACTAAGAGATAAATGACTTCAGTTTGCCCACGAAAGAACGTGAAACAGGCACTGTGGCAAGCCCGCCGCCCAGTTCCATGGTATAGCCGTTGGAGTTTCCGTAAGCCTTGGTGATGTTGTTCAGATTCACCACGAACGAGCGGTGACACTGGAAAATGTTGTCGTATCCACCCAGATCGCCGAGAACTGCCGTAAGTGAAGTCTGCAGTTCAGCCTTCTTGAGTTTCCCGTCCAGCAGATATCCCACCACCACGTTGTTTTTCTGAGCCTCAATGTACAGCAGATCGTTAATGGGCACCGTGACGTCGTTTCCGCGCACACGGGTGTCATGGATTGTGACCGATATGCCCGTCTGCTCATCGGTAGTCTTGTCCAGAAGGTCGTTCAACCTGCCGCGCAGGTAACGCTGATACGACAGGAATGTTGAGAAAACAGATATGAAAATGCCTATGATGAATGTCCAGTTAACGAACATCAGGAACAGGTCAAGCCTTAAAGGATAATGGAATAATGCAGTGAACAGCAGGAAATTACATATTCCTATAAAAAGTATCATAGTAAATATGCTCAGTATCTCATGCCATACCCGCCAGGTACGGACACGCTTTTGTACCGGCATTGATACCAGATAACCGAAAACAAAGCAGCATGCGAATGTCAGGCTTCCGAATGCCAGCGCAATAAGCAGTTTGTTGCCCGGAAATGCGCTCAGGCCGAACGGCTGCAGCAGATACAGTATCATAAATACAATGACACAGTATATCAGGCAATCCTTGATCCAGTTGCCACCCCTTTGAAACGGATATTTTCGATTGAGAAAGGACATACTCTACGGTTCACCGATACCTTGCAAAAATAGCAATTATTGGCCTAAAAGTACTATATTTGTCTTCAGAAAGAAACAATATAGTATGAACAAATCAATTATTGCAGCTGCTTTTGCAGCCATCGTGTGTATGTCGTGCAGTGAAAACAGAGAAAATCCCCTATTGGTGGAGAGCAAGTTGCCGTATGGCGCAGTAGCGTTTGACAAGATTCAGTCAACAGATTATATGCCTGCCTTCGAGGAGGGATTGCGTCAGTTAAAAGCCAATATAGATGCCGCAGCAGCATGTACCGATGCCCCCACATTCGAGAACACCATAGAACCCCTGGAATCATGTGACATGCTCCTGGGAAACGTAGGCCGCGTATTCTACAACCTTATGGAGACCGATGCCGACGACATCATGCATGAGACCGAGGAGAAGGCCATCCCCATCGAGAATGAGGCCAACTCATACGTTTTCATGAATGAGGCCATATTCAAGAGAATCAAAGAGTTATACGATAATATCGACAATATCGGACTTACCGTAGAGCAAAAAGAGGTACTCAAGAAATACTATCGCCGTTTCGTGACCGGCGGTGCTCTGCTTAACGAGCAGGAAAAGGCCCGTTTCGTGGAGATCCAGAACCGCATGGGTGAGCTCCGCATCAAGTTTGCCAACAACAATCTGGACGAGAGCAACGCCTACGTGCTTAATGTGACCGATATCAACCGTCTGAAAGGTCTGCCTCAGGATCAGTTGGAGGCTGCAGCTGCCCGTGCCAAGGATAAAGGCCTTGAAGGATGGGCATTCAACGTGCAGAAACCCTGTTGGATACCTTTCCTGCAGTTCTGCCAGGACCGCGACCTGCGTGAGCAGATGTACAAGGCATACTACAGCCGCGGCAACAACAATAACGAGTTTGACAACAAAGCCATCATAAAGGAGACCCTGCAGCTGCGTCTTGAACTGGCTAATCTGCTTGGTTATGAGACATTTGCAGACCTTATGCTCGAGGACCGTATGGCCAAGACCCCGCAGGCAGCCTATGACCTGCTTATGGAGATCTGGAAGTACGCCGTTCCGCAGGCCAAGCGCGAGCGTGACGAGATGCAGAAAATCATCGATGCCGAGGGAGGCAAGTTCAAACTGGCCGCATGGGACTGGTGGTACTACGCCGAGAAACTGCGCAAGCAGAAATATGACCTGGACGAGTCACAGCTCATGCCCTACTTCAGCCTAGACAACGTACGCAAGGGCTCATTCATGGTAGCCGAGACCTTGTTCGGCATCAAGTTCAAGAAAGTTGACAACCTGCCCGTATACAACCCGTCAGTGGAAACTTGGGAGTGCCTGGATGCCGACGGCAGCCACCTGGCCTACTTCTACACCGACTGCTTTGTACGCGCAACCAAGCGTCAGGGGGCATGGATGACCAATTTCACCGGCCAGTACAACTATGCAGGCCAGAACCAGCGCCCCACCATCGTCAACGTATGCAACTTCTCAGTGCCTACCGACACTCTGCCCTGCCTGCTGTCTATCGATGATACCCGCACCGTATTCCACGAGTTCGGCCACGCACTGCACGGAATGCTCACACAGTGCCACTATCCTACCGTCAGCGGTACCGCAACCCCCAATGACTATGTCGAGATGTGCTCACAGATCATGGAGCACTGGGCAATAGAACCCTCAATAATGAAGCAGTACGCCTTCCATTACAAGACCGGCGAGCCTATCCCCGACAACCTGATTGAGAAGATGCAGAATGCCGGCCACTTCAACACCGGATTCGAAACCGTAGAGCTTGTAGGAGCCGCCCTGCTGGATATGGAGTACCACATGCTCAAGGATTATTCTGACTTTGACGACCAGAAGTTCGAGGATGCGATATCGGCCAAACTGGGTATGATACCTGAGATTGAATACCGCTACCGCGGCACATTCTTCAACCACATATTCAATAACGACTATTGCGCAGGCTATTACAGTTACCTCTGGGCCGAGGTACTGGACTGCGACGCCTTCCAGTGCTTCAAGGAAGAGGGTCTGCTCAACAAGGAGACCGGCATGCGCTACCGCAGGAACATACTTGAAAAAGGCAGCAGCGATGACCTTATGAAACTGTACCGCCAGTTCAGAGGCAGCAATCCCAAGACCGAGGCAATGCTGCGTAACCGTGGACTAATTAACTGATAAAAATGACTTTAACCGGAATTCTGTTTCTGATCATTGCGACCGTATGCGCCGCAATGTTCTCTGTTGCGTTCAAGATATTTCATCGCAAAAACATCGATTCACATCAGGCAATATTCTTCAATTACCTGACAGCCTTTGTGATGGGTCTGCTGTTCTCACTCCACGGTGAGGTTGTTGTCAACCCCCTCAAAGCCAGTTGGCTGGTGCCCGTAATCATACTGGGATTCATTTTCATGGCCGGCATGGTTCTGCTCTCTGAGTCCACCCGTCGCGTAGGTGTAGCCATCTCCACAGTATGCAGTCGTGCATCGATGGTAATACCCATCATCGTATCTTATCTGATGATCCAGGGCAGTGACAAGCCCAAATGGCTGCTTATATGCCTGGTTCTGGTTGCCATGACCCTTACCGTATGGACCGGAAAGCAGGAAAGCGGACACAAAATAACCCTGATGGACATCCTGGCACCGCTTTCCGTATTCCTTGCATTCGGCGCCAGCAACTCGTTCCTCAAGGTGCTTCAGCATAAGGTAACTGTGGCCGATACAGCCGCCGGACTCTCACAGCAGGCCATCAACAGCGAGTTGTCGCTGGTTACCGCATCGGTATTCTTTGTGGCTATGGTCATTTGCTCCTACTCATTCTTTACCAAGGACGAGAGCGGCAAGCGTACCCCTATCCAGTTCAAGAACATCCTGGGAGGCGCAGCATTGGGCCTTATCAACTATTTCTGCACCTACACTCTGATGCTGGCCATGAAGACCATTGACTCCTCCCTGCTCTTCCCGCTCCATAACATCGGAATAGTAGCCATAGGAGCACTGGTAGGCATGTGGGCATTCCAGGAAAAGATGAAACCGCACCAAATACTCGGAATGGTACTTGCTGCGGTCTCAATTGCTTTGCTCTGTATTTAGTTTTTCTGGAATCTGAAGTATCGGTCCAGCACCATCCACGATATGATCCTTTCCCTGCGGTGGTTGAGGAACCTGTCTACGTATTCATGCGCATGACGGATAATCTCCTCAGCCTCATCAGGGTGTGCTATATAGTATTCCAATTTCTCAATCAGGTCACTGAAATCCGGTTTGATCTCAATGTAATGGTAGTTGGGAATAAGCGACCCTTCCATAAACCATGTCTCGCATGTGGGTTTGGGCATTACGGCGATTGAGTTGGATGACATTACCCATTTCAGGTTGCTGGCTACATCATTGCCCTCCAGAGACATGATGAACTTGTAGTCAAGATGCTGGCGTATTGTCATTTTAGGAGCCTGATATTCAGTCAGGTCACGGTCCACTCCACCCACATCACACATGGGATGACCATAGTACTTCTTTACAAAGTCAAACCTGCCCTTCTTGGCCGATGTACCCTCATACTGGCATATCGCACCGCGGAAAACAACCATATCCTTTTTTTCTGAGAATGACTTATGGTCATGCAGGAATATAAAGTGGCGAACCTTGTTCAGGTTCAGCAGAACCGAATTTGTGTTGTCACAGTCAAGAGGACGGCTTTTCACTATTGCCGGAGCATCGGGAACCCTTACGACATCGCCCGGTATCAGGATCCACCTGTAAGCCGGATCAAAAGCCCGCGCGTATCGGTATGAATCCAGATAATAGACTGTAGGATGTACTTTCTTCTGCTGTCCCAAGGCAACACTCTTTTCCTTGAAAGCATCAGTAAGGAAAGGTGCGTCTGAATCAATACGGTTGTAATAGTTCAAACGGTTTTCAATCTCGGCCCAGTCCTTTCTGCCGCTGGCCTTAGCCAGTGCATGACGGCGGGATGCTCTAAGAATGAATCTTGGAATGCATAATGCCGCATAAGCACTTACATAATACCTGAATTTGGAGTTTTTTCCTCCGGGCAAATAGTTTAACAAGTCCATTTTCAATCAAATATCAGTTTTACTCCCAACTGTAGATACCAGCAGTTGGTGTTGGATTTATCCAGGTCAAAGGTCTTGGAAACAAGGCCATCCTTGTTTGTTGCCATTGTGAACTGCGGATATCCCTCAGCATCAGTGCCCTTGTAATCAAGCAGTTTTGCGTTGTTGCAGGCTGCAGGAGTCTGCATCACACCCCACTTGCTGTTAAGCAGGTTGCCAACGTTCATTATGTCAAGTGACAGCTGCAGAGTCTCATTGCTGCGCTTGGAGCCTCTCAGAGCGCCTACGTTGAAGTTCTGGGCCAGATGCAGGTCCAGTCGGTTCAGCCACGGCATACGGGCGGCGTTTGCATCGGCATACTCACCCTTATGGCTGCTCAGATACTTGTCCTGGTTTACAAAATCCCAGAAAGCCTGCTGCTGCTCTGCTGCGGTTATTGTTCCGTTGTCT
>JAEEGJ010016273.1_pt1 | contig 17126 bp, 10 predicted proteins | sample 8958761 | NCBI WGS metagenome assembly JAEEGJ01 (sample SAMN16246546, study PRJNA631951) | gut metagenome | biome: gut microbiome; feature: rumen; material: RS-attached | host: Bos | place: Iran: Karaj | collected 2018-10 | reverse complement strand
TGGCCAGCTCTTGATGAGACAGGGCTTCCTTGTAGTATTTCTTTGCCTGGTCCAACTCTCCATTCCTATAGTACATATAGCCGATGATACTTAGGAAGTGAGGCAAGTCCTCGGGGTAAATGTCGTCGAGACGTGGTATCAGCTCCTTCACATATACGGTGAGGCTGTCGTAGTCGTGCATGATCTGAAACGCCTTACCAAGGTTGAAATAGGCGTATGCTATCCAATTCTTGTTCCCAGATGCCATAGCAATGCCAAGTGCCTTCCGTGCGTAGTCTGCCTGAAGGGAGTAGTTCCCGCTTTGTTGGTTGATCCTGGCAATGGACTCGGCGATTTTGTATTGCAACCGAAGGTCATGGGTCTTTTGGGCTGTCTCTTCAGCTTTTTTGTAATATTGTATGGCAAGGGGAAAGTCCCCTCTTTCATGTCGGCAGGCAGCCTTGTAATAATATGCATCTGTCAGCTTTTCCAAGTCGTTCCCCTTCTCAAAAAACGAAATGGCACTGTCAATTACCTCATCCGTTGAAAGAGTATTGTCAGTCAGGTAACTTGTCTGGGTGAGTAGTAGTTGATAATGTGCCTTGTCTCCCTCATTATCAATGTATGTATCCATCCCTATTATTTCATGATAGGCTGAGTCGTACAGCTCTGCCACGACCAAGGAGTCGACCATGGCAAGGCGTCTGGCATCTGGAGTAGAATCACATCCGTAGGTGAGCAAGATGGCAATCAACAGAACAAATGGTATTTTTCTCATGACAATATAAACTTTCTATATGCAACAAAGATGATGCAATTCGAACAAACATGGAGTTGAATAATCGTCAAGGTTGAGATGCTGTGTACATCTTCTACAAAGGTAATGTTATTTTCCCAATTCCTTTATTTTGTTGCTATTTTTATTTCAATTCCGTCACTTTCCCATCTCAAAAAGCGTTGTTTTTTTTGTAAAAACTATTGATTTTTCATATTATAAATAATTGTATAATAGTGTTTTGACATGTTCATAAAAATGCAACGACTATCATGAAGTTTTTTTGTTGAAACTAATAACCTAATCACTCTTTTATCTATATTTGCCAGCGAATTAAACAATCAAAACCAAACAATATTATGAAAAAAATCATCCTAACTTTTATTTCATGTCTTATGCTGGCATGTATACCGATGTTCTCCTACGCAGAGAAGAAAATTTATGTGGACCATGACACTACATCAGACCCATCGGGTCCCAAAAGAGGTCCGGAAACAGACATTGTGACAATCAGTGTGAATGAGGGAGACTGTGAGTTGTATGTCACATGCAACGACAACGTGTCGGGGCTTCATGTGACATTGGCAAGGAACGGCATAACGTATGAAGAGGATATGGTTAATGCTGTCAACGGACAGACCTTTGTGTATTATCTTGGCGGCTATGATAACGGCGCCTATGAACTCACCATAGAGGAGGGTGGCACCGTAGTCTCCATATATACGGTTACAATAATGGATGACTGATTCTTGCTATAAAAAAATCGTAGACAATCACTATTAATCAAATTCAAAAATATAAACGATGAAAACCCATATCCTTTTTATCATTTTACTATTTGCATCGGTCATCAATGCCAATGCACAATTGAAAGTGGATAGTACCGGCCATGTGGCGATAGCATCATCTTTGTCTAATTTTGTGCCCAAATTGTCAGTGGGTGACTCTCCCTATTACGCCTCAAGTTTAAATGTGAGTATCGCTATCGCAGCCAAACCCAATGCAATAGACCATAGGAATAACATTGCGATTGAAGGACTTGTGACAGCCGACCAAAATTTCACCTCTGAGAGGAATTACGGTGTTCTAGGAATAACGAGTATCAACAGCAGCCATGGCTACAATTATGGTGTGAGCGGAATGATTAGTTTCAATAATCTAAACTCGAACTCCGGCGGTGCCGGCATCTATGGTACCGACTACGCTTATCTGTATAATTATCCAGATAACTTGCACGGCCTTTATGCTGCATATTTCCATGGCGGTGTATACTTGAGTGGTCAAACAACAGCTTTGGAACTTTACACGCCGGCAGATGACAGGCTTAATGAAAACGTAGGATCCATGGCTCGTAATGATGAGGATGGCATGCGGACGCTTGACAATCTGCTCAGGATGAACGTGCTGGAATATAACACCAAGAAACATACACAAGAAAGGACTCAAGAGGAAATCAGTGAGATGACGGATGAAATGAGGGCTTCATATGAAATGATGAAAAAGGACGAGGAAAAAATGGCCTCACGCCTCCATTTTGGCCTGTCAGCCCAAGAACTTCAGGAGATATATCCCGATTTGGTAATGGAAGGTCAGGATGGCTATCTTGCCATTAATTATATCGAATTGGTTCCATTGCTCATCCGTTCCATCCAGGATTTGAAGCAAGAGTTGGACGAATTGAAATATGAAGAAGGGAACAAATACAAGGTCCCGCAAACTGCAGATGTTGAAGCGTTGAACACAAAAAGTAAATGCATGTTTTATCAGAACACTCCCAATCCCTTCCGCGAGATGACTGTCATCCGTTTCAAGTTGTCGGATGATGTTAAGGATGCATCCATATGCATCTTCGACATGAGCGGAAAACTTCTCAAGAAACTGCCCGTTTCAAGGGGCATGGAAAGCGTTTCTGTCAGCGGTTATGAAATGGGCGAGGGGATGTTCCTCTATTCGCTCGTTGTCAACGGACGAGAAATCGACACAAAGCGGATGATTATTACCGAATAATGGCATGGTAGTAGTTATTGTGTAAATTTCTTTATTAATGAACAACCTTTAAGCCTTAGACTGTCAATAAAGCAGTTAAATGATATTAGAGATTCAATTACCCCTGTTACCATGCCTGTTTTAGATATGTCGAAAATAGAAGAGGAAGATATGCAAAATGAAGACAAAAATTTGCTTCCCCACTTCGGTCGTCTATGAAAACAGAGAAGAACCCTTTGCAAGTTTTAACTATGACCTATTTCTACAATTAAATAATTTGAGATGTAGCATGAAACACATTTATTTTTTATTATTGTTATTTCAACCAATGTTACTTTTTGCCGACAATAATGCAAATTGTTCCAGAAATGATTTGTTAACTCATAATCAGAATGACACATCGATTTATAATCAGAAGCAAGATAGTATAATTACTGAATTAACTGATTTTAATTTTATTATTGATGACAGTCTTCTCCTTGCTTCTTATCCTGAAGCAGGAATTAAACCCATTGGGCCTATGCCACTAACTTCTATGCCATTTCAACATTCTTTAAAAATTCATTATACTCCTAAAAACACAACATCTCCTAATTATCTTATCATTACAACTCAAGCTCTTTATGATTCATTATCAGTAGAATTAAGAACTTATGCAGAAGATGTTCATGCTATTTATGGTTATGGGATTTACATGGAAACAACTACAAATGCCACACCTTTCCATATTAAAGATTTGATAATTAGTTATCAGAATAATCTCATTGGCGTTGTTTTGATTGGACAATTAGGGGAATGTATGTTTGAAATAAGCAATGATTATTCATGGACATACCATTCATTTGGATATAGAAGATGGCCTTGTGACTTGTATTTCATGGATATAGATGGTAATTGGGGTGATTCAGATAATAATGGAACATTTGATTTACATACAGGAGATGTCCAACCTGACATCATCTTCGGAAGGTTGTCTGCAGAGGGGCTTTTTTCTTTAGGAAGTGAGGTGGAATTAATCAGGAGGCAATTAACAAAATCACACCATTTCTGGTGGAAATCCTCTTATCATTCGGCACAGACATCACTAAATTACATATATAGAGATTGGGTGGAAAATCGTTTTTTTCAACAATACATAGCGTCCGTCTTTTCCTCAGGGGCAGTTGTTGATATAAGAGACTCTCTTGATATAACATTTTCTAAATCAGATTATCTTTATAGATTATCTCAGCCTGTTTATGGTTTCACTCATCTTGCATCCCATTCAGGACCAACAATCCATTACTTCAAGCAATCAGGCGGTAATATTTATCTAAATGAAATAAATCAGAGTGTTATGAACAATCACTGTTACGGCTATAATTTGTTCTGTTGTTCTGCCTGCAATTGGATGGCCGCAAACAGTCAAGGTTATTTTGGAGGTGTTTATTTGTTCAACAGAGGCAGGACTCTTGCATTGGTAGGCAGTACGAAAACGGGTGGAATGTTGACATCTAACTCTTTTTACACTAGCCTTGCTTCGAAAAACATAGGTGAGGCTTTTCGTGATTGGTGGAGAACAACCATGGGAAATAATCATACAAATGTTGAAATCTCATGGTATTATGGCATGACCTTGTTAGGAGACCCTACAATTAGATTCAGACATCAAGTTAGTGATGTTTGTGTTGAGAATCTTATTCTTACCACTTTCCCCTCTGACGACCATTCGAACTTAGTGCTTTTCAAAGCAGGAAGTAGTATTCATATTTCTGAGAACTTTGTGATTCCTGACGGCGTCCATGTCATATTTGATGCTCCCGTTGTGACATTTGCCAATGGCTTTTCATGTCCATTGGGAGCCTCTTTTGAAACTCGCAATGAAGGCTGCGAATTGTAAATATTCCTTTTTTTTTTATTATAGCAAAAAATATCATATATTTGCACTATCCTTTAATCATTTATCATTATGAAACGGACTTTACTATTCATTTTTGTGGTAATATTCTCGCATTATCATCTTTTTGCCCAGGTAGATTATAAATACTTCCCTACAGGAATGAAGTGGAAAGAAGTATTTGCGGAACCTTATTATTTGCCTTTGGATACCCTATCCTCTTTTTTATATGAGATAGGAGGAGATACTCTTGTTAATGACAAACTATGCAAAACCATTATCATGAATGGACAACCCATGAGACAATGGGTGTTAGAGGAAAACGAAAAGGTTTGGATTATTACGGAAGATTATCCGGACCCCATCTTGATTTATAATTTTGATTGGAATGACGAAAATGCTTATTATGAATTCCTAAGAGTTCACGAATCACTTGAAACCGAACTGGCTGATACCGTGCTGGTGAAATCATATTTGAAACGGGATGAAATACAAGTTGTCAATTACAAGGATAGCACTATAGAATGTTTATTTGACTATAATGGGACAACCATTCGACATATAGGAAGGGTTGCTGAATTGCTTAGAGGCCCCGCCATGTTGGGATATATAATCGAAGAGCCTATCATTCCTGGATTTATATTTAGTAAAGTATTATGGATTGTTCGAAATGACGAGGAAATATTCCGCTCAGAGATAGCTGAAGAATGGACGGTCGACATTCCAAGTGTTATTCATAATGTCCCATACCTTGACAGCAATTCTCACCTTTATCCTCCATACTTCGACCTGTCAGGTCGTCCTCTCAACTCGCTTCCTAACAAGGGTGTGTATATACAGGACGGGAAGAAACGGGTAATAAGATGATTGACAACGTGTCAATAATTGACAACTACTTCACCTTATTTAACGTGAGTTCGACGAATTCAAAATAAAGAAAGCTGTGTGTCTAATGTTCTTTGAACATTGATACACGGCTTTTTCGGAAAACAACAGTATGCGGCCAATGCTCCAAGCATATTAACGATGAAGTTTTCAAAGCATCTGTGCCTGGAGTGCTCCACCTGCGCGATGTTCTTCAACTCGTCATTGACAGTCTCAATGATGGCTCTCTTTCTGAGCAGCAGTTTGTCGGGAACGCTCATCAGTGCACCTTTCATGTTGTTTTTCAACTTCGTGATGAGCTGTATGCCGTCAACGAAAAGCCTTTCGAAGAGATTCTTGCTGATGTATCCCTTGTCCGCGACGAGTTTCCCGTAGATGAACTCTACGAAAGCCTTGTATTCGAGGGGTTTCCTGTCATCCACGTCACCCGGAGTTATCATGAAGTTGAGCAGCTCGCCCCTCTCATTGCAGATAAGGTGCAGCTTGAAGCCAAAGAACCAGCCCATGGAGCACTTGCCCCGTTGGGCAATCCCCTTGAAGACCTTGTGGATGTGGATCCTCTGGTTCCTGCATACACGCAGTGGTGTGCTGTCGACGAAACTGATGCCCGTGCACTTGCCAAGCAGCACCTTCTTGATAAACAAGGCCAAAGGAATTGCCACGTCGTGCTCCAACTCGACAAAACGGTTGTATGAGACCACATGCGGAAACAGATGGCGCATGTTTTTGCAGACGGCTTCAAGATAGAAGTGCTTCAGACAGCGGTAGCCGGAGTCGTGGAATAGTATCATGATGAGCATCACTTCCGACTTTGACATCGTCGAGTCACGGTGATAATTGCGCTTTAGGGATGTCTTGAGCGTATATTTTGACATCATGGCATCAAAAAACTTGCAGAAATCATCTGCAATACAAAATAATTCAGTAACTTTGTCCTCGGTGATCATAGCGATTATTGTTTGTAAAACTTTGTATTTCAACACTATAAAGTTACAACAATTTTCGCTAATCACCAAATTTTCTTACAATTTTATTTCGTCGAACTCACGTTATATTATGAACATCAAAGAGATTTACAGCAGTGCCCAATTGGTGGACTATATCCATGAGATAGGTTTCCTGCCCCTACTCTACAGCGGCATCCGAGGCTTCTCTGCCGAAGAAGTGGTGAGCGACGACTGCCGCTACGTGTTGCTCCCTGATGGAGGCTGGGACTGGCCTCTATGGAAATGGAAAGGTGAGATAGTGAGGGAAGGCGGTTGCGTATATGGCAAGTTCTTCGACAAGAAAGCCGGCTTCATCAGTCGTGAATGGTGGCCGGATTTCCTCAACTATCGCCGCAGCAGGCATCCCGCACCCGAGGAAGGCTCTATTGAAGAAGCCATTCTCATGACCCTGCGAGAGAATGGCAGCCTGATAACCCGTGAGTTGCGTGCCGCCTGTGCGTTCACCGGTCCGAAGATGCGGGGAAGGTTCGACAGTTTCATCACACGTCTGCAAATGGGATGCCACATCATCACCGAGGATTTTGTCTACCCCATCGACAAGCACGGTCACGAATATGGCTGGGGGTGGTCACTGCTCACCACTCCCGAAAATCTGTTGGGCGAAGAGGCTTGCCATTGTGAGCATTCGCCCGAGGAATCAAGGGAACGGCTCTCTTCTCATTTCAAAAGTCTGCTTCCCCAAGCGAGCGACAAGCAGATACTCAAGATTTTGGGATAAGATTTGAAGGAAAGTGCAAGGTACAATTGTTTTCATCTTTCATCTTTCATCTTTCATCTTTAATCTTCATCGGCCTTTGGCCGATAAACCAATCGCCCCAAAAGTCTTTCAACAGACTTTTGGGGCAAATAAGATAAAAAAGTTTGATGAGAGAGATTTCCTTTTATTTCATCACCATTTTCTTTCCACCGACGACATAGATGCCCTTCTGAGGATTCACCACACGACGGCCGCAGAGGTCGTAAATGGCCGTTTCGGTGTTGTCGGTCACGATGTCGGAGATACCAGTGGTAGTGAAGTCGGCATAGTAGAGCGAGCCTGCATTGGCCACCTCGTTCTTGGTGGCATCAGCGCTGTCGTAGTCGTAGATCATGGCAATGAGTTGCAGGTTCTCACGCACATAGTCGGCCCTGAGGTCGAGCGTACATTCGTAAGTATAGTCATTGCCATTCCATTCCAGCACATCCCCCCAGGTGCTGTTTACCTTTCGTGTGGCATGATGGTGCATGAAGTCGGCAGTAGCACCTGCTTGATGGCGTTGAGCGAGGTTGTTCTCCACCAAGAACACCGTGATGCGCGCAGGATTGACGGTAAAGTCTTCTTTTGAGCGGTTGCCGGTCACTGTCACCTTCACCTGGCTGGTCTCTTCTAATACCTCAGCATCTATCTTGATGGAGACGAGGGCCGTCTTGGCAAGCCGAGTATTGACCAACGACTTGATCTGGTCTACTGATGTGGGATTGAAAACAGGGGTATTGGCGTTGTTACGTGTCCATCTATCGATCATGATAGCCGGAGCATAGGTCGAACCACCTTCATTGTAATACCACAGATAATCCGATGCACAGGGCACCGTAAGCCAATCGGTGTAATAGCCGGCATGATGGCACACTGCCAGCACCACGTCTTTGTAGGCCTCATCATCGAGCAATTCGTGAATATAGCCTGCTACACGCGGACAGTTGACACATTCCTCGGTGGTGAACTCTTCGATGAGCACCATGCGCGAATAGTCGTGCTCCACGGTCTCAAACTCATCATACGCCGAGTTGTCGGCCATGTTCAAGTCATCGCCCTCATTGAGTTTTACGATGGTGGCGGTGATACGTCCACTGCCCATCTGTTGTATGGCTAGTGCCACTTCAAACACAAAAGGCTTGACATCCTGAAAGGCAAGTACGGAGTCGATATGTGCAGTGTACACCTCGTCGATGCCATCAACCTTGATTTCCAGGTCGAAGCCCGTGACGGTTTCCACGCCAAGGTTTTTCACCACACCCGAAACAGTCATTTTACCCCTGTCGAGTATGAAGAAATCGGGAGCGTCGATGGAGGCAAGGCGCAAGTTGAACTTGGGCAGGTTATCGCCATATACCAATCCTTCGACGCAGAGCAATCCCTCATCGGAGCGGTCGGCCCACTCCCCGTCGCCATGTTTCACGAAGAGCGCATTAGGCGTGGGTTCGAGCAGCACCGACAAGCCTTGATTCACCGAGGTCTGATGATAGGAATATCCGATATAGAGTCCAGTTGTGTTGGTGCCATCCAGGGCCAAAGGACTGTTGAGCGCTATCTCGTTCCACCCTTTTTGTATGTCGGCCTTGGGAATTCCCCCTTCTGCCAGGTTGTCGCCATCGAGGGATTCACGCACCCACACACACATGGTGTCGATACTGATTTTCTGCGCCAGTCCGGCCCTGATGGATTTGAGTTCATTACCCGCACACACATTGATGTCGCTGGCAGGCAGCCAGATGGCACCGCTCACCCACACATCCTTGTCGTTAGAGCAGAACTCCTTATGCACGGTCTTGCTCACCTGTCCGTCGCAATAGCCGATGTTCAGGCAAGAAACCTGAGCATTGCCCGCTGTGGAGACAGCGAGCAATGCCAAGAGGAGAAACAAGTGTTTTCTCATTTCACAGATTTACTTAATGATGACTTTCTGCACTTTCACAGAACCATCCTTCATTCCTTCGCGCACAATGCTGACGCCCTTAGCGGGAGCCATGGTGCGCACGCCGTCGATGGTGTAGTATTCACGGCTGATGACATTCTTGTCGCCGTCGAGCGAACCGATGCCAAGAAGTTCGTTGTACTTGTCGTTGGTGAATACGAACACATCGTCGAGACGGAGCACATACTGACCTGTGCAGTCATGGTGGCGGTAGACGAGGTAGATGGTCTGTCCGGCATAACTGTCAAGGTCGATGGTTCTCTCCAGCCATCCCTCCACCTTGGTGTAGTCGCTGTTGTAATCAGCCGGGATGTCGATGGTCTCCTCGACGAGGGGTTGGAAGTTGTTGAGGATGTAGCCCATATTGCCTTCGTTAAGGCAGTCGATGTTGTCGACGATATAGAAACTATAATGCTCGGCATATCTGCTGGGATGGAAAGCACTGATGAAATAGTTCAGTTTACCACCATCGGCAGGAACCTTGATGGCAGGTGAGAAGATGAAGTTGTCGGGAGTATAAGGCAGGTCGTTGTCGCTTGACGAAGCGGAACCAAGACACTGGATGCCACTGCGCACATATGCAGGACGCTCACCCCAGAAATTCCAACCCAGACGCCATGCTATGCCGTCACCGTCGTTGTCGAATGTGGTCCATCCCACAGCGTCATCCTCGATGTCGCCCGGATAGATGATGCCCTTCTGGGCCAAGGTTGTTCCGATGGCAGGTACTACCACATCACCGGCATTGGTGGTGATGATGATATTGCCGGTGTAGTCTTTCTCCTCGTCGGATGGCTCGGTCGGCGAGAATGTCAGCGTGACATTCATGGTGCCGTTGTAAGACACATTGTTGTAATTGCCCTCTGGCACGATGCCGCCAAACGGGTCGCCTTCGTTCTCCGGACGGATAGACTCCACGCAGAGTGGCTCGCTTCCGGTGTTCTTAAGTTGCACTGTGGCTTTCACAACACGACCTTCGCTCACATAGGTGGAGCCGAATTCTGCGCCATCGGAGAGGAGTTCCACTGCATGGGCAGCGAAGTCTTCCACATGCAGGCGGATGTTCTTCACCTCCAAGCGGTTCTTGCCAACGGTCACAGAGTCACCATCCTGGATAAACTGGAAGGAGAAGAAGTTGTTTCCCCATGATGATTGCGGGTGGACGAAGGTAAGGAAATTGGCCCATAAACCACTGCTGTACTCCTTGAAGGCATCGGAGCCTGCATCAGCGTCATATCCATGCCATTCCAGTGTTCCATAGTTGTTGTCGTTCTGGAAGTTAAAGCAAGCGCGGTCCTTGTACCAGTAGGAGTAGTCGTAAGGATCCTCTGGAATCGGGGTGCCAAAAACGCGTCCCTCCCAAGTGAGGTAAGCAATCTTGCCCTCAGGAATGTTGAGGTTGAGTGTGAATTGTGAAGTGGTAGGCGTGAGGTCACCGTCATCCCAGTTGGCGTTATAGGCCACGCCATCCTCAATGATGAACGGAGCCGATGGGTCGGTGGTCACTGTCATATACTCCATACCCTCCAGGATAACCTGACTGAAGTCTGGCATGTCGAAGACCTTGGCCTTCACGGGAACGACGAAGGTGCCGGCAGAGGTGACAATGGTGATGTTACCGGTCTTCACGCCTGCCACACTGGTAGAGAAGGTTACCGGGATGATGAGGTCGGTGAGCGAAGTGGCGGGCTTCACGTCGCTGATATCGGCTTTGAACTCTTCATTGTCTGACTCCACGCTCGTCAATGTCAGCGGGTTGGCACCACAGTTCTTAATAAGGATATTCTGTGTGCCGCTGGCACTGTATCCTTCCTCCACAATGAGGTTGCCGAAGTTCAAGGCCTCTGTCTTCAGTTCGGCAGCATCGGCAGGCAGGTCCTCATAATCCATATTGATGCTGGAAAGATACAGACCGTTGCTCAGAATACCCGAAGCATACATGTTCTGGTGCTGGAAACGGATGAAGTGGTCGCCGGGAGCGAACTCAAGCGTTCCGTTAAATGGTCCCTCGACGTTGGTAGAGTAAGCAGCGGCTTCGCTGTCGATGAAATAGCCAGAGAGCACATAGTAGTTATAGCGGTACGACGGGTCGTTCATGTTGTAGCCGTCGAAGGTGAAGGTGCCTTTCTTGCCTTCGGGCACGTTGAATTTCACATAGAGATCGGAAATACCTGCCTGCCCTTCGACACCCGACATGGCAGCAGGAGCGTTGTTGAATTCAACCATCTTGAATGGGAAATCTACAGAGGTATTGAAGGTAAAGTCGCCTTTCTTCACTATAGCCGAGTAATCGGGCATAGGATCAACGCCACCAGTGAGTGAAACAACGAAACTGCCTTCACTTTCGCCATTGTCGTAATTGATGAGTGCATTGGCTTCAACCTCATCCACGGGCTCTGGACCAGCCAACTCGAAGACCACATAAGTATGCGACAGTCCGCTGAGCACACCAGCCGAGGGACTGAGGATATACCCGTCGGGATCGCTCTCCACGTCGACGACATACTCTACGTCGCCCTTACCTATATTAATAATGGGCACAGAATCTCTTACTGCTTCCACATTGGGGAAGGTGCGCCCCAAGTCGAGTGACTCATTAAACATGATGAGTTCGCCTGTCGCCTTGGGTATACAGGCATATGTGCGGCGGAACGATTTATACAATCCGTAGGATGCGCTTCCATCGGGTAAGGTATAAGTGATGCCGATAGCCTGGTCGGTATATATTTTCTCGAAGTTGCCTTCTACGTGGAAGATGAGTTCATCTTCGGGATAAAGCGTACCTGACTCATCGATTTCACCACAGACGAGCGTACCGACATAGTAGTTGGAAATAGAGGCCACAATGGTAGCATTGGCAAAAACCGTGGAAGTGGGCACGGTAATGGTCTTTTGTGCCTCATTATACGTTCCGGTGAAGTCATACTCAACGGTTGGCGAGTAGTCGGCAGGATTGTAGAGCCCGAAGAGATTGTGGAATGTCACCTTACTTCCCTCGATGGCGATTCCGGCGTTGTGGGGCAGGATATCACCGCCATTGGGCGCGAAGGCATAGTTCTTCGTGGTGCTCTGCGACACCACATAGTACTCCACCGTGTCCACGGCTTCGCCAGCGCGTTTGATTGCTTTCTGGGCTTTAGGCTGTGCTGTCTTGGCACTTTCGGGCACCATCTTCTCCAACTGCATCAGGTCTTCCTTACTGATGTAGGAGTAGGGATGGTTGGTCGATACGGGGCGTGACTCGACAGTCTTCTGGGCATTGACCATCAGCACTGCGAAGAGTACCCCAATTAAGCATAAAAGTTTTTTCATAAGCGTGTAGGTTTAGTTAATAATTAGATGTATGGTTTATTCTATGTATTTCGCTCCTTGTTGATGATACGTGCCGGCACCGACTGGCACCCACACGTCTTTTCCTGCGATATGGTATATCTTCACCCTGTTGCCCTCATTTTCCGTGGCTACATTGCCGATACCGCTGGTGCCGCTGCCAAAGTGGAAACTCATGGTGAGGTCGGCATTGCGCTTGATTTGAGTAATTGGCTTGTTCATATACTTGCTTCCGGCGAGATTGGGGGTGTAGAGTTTTGCTGCAGGCATGGAATTATCGGTGAGCGAGTCGCGCTTGCTATAGGGATAGGGGTCGCGCTGAAGGGAGAAATCTGTCTTCTGGTCATCGTTGTCGGCATGGAAGATGGTCATTCGCTGGTGGTCGTTCTGGAAAGCACCGTAAGTCTGGATGACATTCACGCCATTGGCCTCCCAGATATCCTTGTCGAAGTCGACATGGATAATGAGCAACCCACGTCCGGGAAGTGCCTCGTCCCACCCCACCTGCTGGCGGTTCTCCAACAAATAGTACTCATTGGGGTTGGCATCATTGTAGATGATATAGGCATCACCGCCTTCCGAGAGCGGCATCATGCCGTCTACCTGCACCTCGTCGTCACGCAGTTCGATAGGGTCGAGCCATCCCAGCACCATGCGTTCATGACTCGTATAACCGGCGGGTATGAAACCATTGCCATTGTAATTGCCCATGCCCATCACATCCCATGTATACATGCCAAACTGTCCCGATGAACCCAGGGCAGCGTCATAGTGCTCGGGGAATCCGAAACAATGTGAGAATTCATGGCACATCACGCCGATGCCGGAAATCATCGTCGGGGTGAACATCTCGCTGCCGCACGCATACTGGTCGATGACATAGTCGCCCAACTGCAGGGTTTTGCCATAGTCGCTCATCGACAGGCTGTGCTTGTGGGGCCAGATGGTATAGGGGTCGGTGCTGTTGTGCTGGCCTTCCCCTGCGAAGAGCACGAAAACCTGCTCCACCTCGCCGTCGCCGTCCCAGTCGTACCGTCCCCAGTCTATGGAGTCGCCCGCCAACTGGCATGCCTCGGCTATCATCTCGCCACCGCGGATGTTGTGCGAGGAGCCGTCGCCGGCATCCTCACCATAATACTTATAACTATGCGAGAGTTGCACAGGTCCAACCACATCGAAGGAGAAGTCGAACTTCCCCCGGCTCTGACTAAGGAAATAGTCGCGCACACTGCCCCTGAACCCCATGCTGTTGGTGAAGTTCTCCGTATTGGCGACATTGAAGAATAGTTCCTGGTCATGGCCCTCGCCAAATTGCCTGTCAGTAAAGTCGGCAAGTATAATGATGCCCTTGTAGGCGCCCTCGTAGTGTTTGAAATCACCGAGACTTGGTGTGCGCTGGGGAACGAGACGCATGACGCGGCGCGCCTGCACCTCGGTGGCACTGATTTCCTGGAGTTGGTTGGAGGCATTGAGATGGAAACATCGGCCGTCGTCCGACTGCCAGTAACTAAGATGTTCGTCACCCATCAATCGCACACTCAGGCTTTCCCCCTTTTCGGTGGTGAAGACACCGTAAAGACGTCCTGTTGCCGGTACAGCATCAGCCCATACAGCAAAAAACAGCGTTACGATAAATGTAGTTAAGCACTTTTGTATATGTTGCATCTCAAAGAGGGGTTAGATGTTTTTTTATTAGAAAGATAACGATTTGTTTTGATATTTTTCAAATAAGCACTAATTTTGCCGCTAAGATAACAAAATAATCTGAAATTTACAACTATTACTTTCGATTTCAATGTGACTATTCAAGAATTGGCACACAAAATAAGCATTTTCAGGTATATTTCCGTTCTTCTTTTGATGGTCGTGGGCATGACAAGCACACGAGCAGCGTCGCAGACAGAAACTGCGGAATGGTATTATAAACGGTATGCCAATACTCCTATTGAGGAGGTCTACCAGCAAGGTATGACTCACCTCAAGAAGGGCGAGACCGACAAGGCGCTGGCATGTCTTACCGTGGTTATCGGCCGATACCATAACAAGATGAGCGACAAGGAGCGCAAGACCTACGAGTATGCGCTGAACAACGCGGGTGCCATTGCCATGCTGCGTTACGACTACTCCACTGCGTTTTCCTTGTTCACCAAGGCGCTCGATTCGGCCGACGATTCCGTAGCCTATCGTACACACAACAACATCGCCGGTATCTACATCTATTACAATGACTACAACAATGCCCGCAAACATCTCGACCTGGCATATAATATAGGTGTAAGAAAACAAGACTGGGCCTCTGTCTATAATACCACCCATAACCTGCTCGACCTGAACTGGAATGTGGACAGCCTGCAGAACTCGATGCCGCTGATAGAGGATTTCAGGAGATTATCCATTTCGCCCAAGGACAACGACTATCAGTTCATCTCCAGTATTTGCGACGGCATGGAGTCACTTCACCACCGGCAGTACGCTGAAGCCATCACACATTTCGGCAAAGCCATAGAAATAGCACAGGGACTTGACTTTCAGGAAAGTCATGAAATACCTAATTACCTGTATATGGCGAAAGCCTATATGGATATGGGTGAATACGACAAGGCTTTGGAAAACCTGCGTATATGTGAGCGGAAATCGAAAGAGACCCAGTCGCTCGACATGCTTATCACCACCTACCACTATCTTGACCTCTGTTACCAGCGTTTGGGCAATATGAACATGGCTCATGCCGCCAATTACCGCTACATGGAATTGAAAGACTCCATCAACAGCGCCAACGAATATGGCAAGATCAAGGACATGGAGTTTCTCCACGAGGCCAATAAGTATGAGAAACAGTTGCATCAACTCACTGCTGAGAAACGAGTCCACGACATCGTGACATGGGCCATCGGCATCGGCCTGCTTCTCACCCTCCTATTCCTGGGAATCACCATATACCAGAACAAGAAACTATCTGAGAGCAACAAGGATTTGTTCAAGAAGAATGTAGCCCTGCTCAAGTCAGAGGAGAAGGAAGAGCGTATCTACCAGGAATATACAGAGAAGTTGGAGAAGTTGGAGAAGTTGGAGAAGTTGGAGAAGTTGGAAAAATCCGAAACCAAGTTGCCCGACCAGGAACGCTACAAGTCGAGCAGCCTGACCGAAGAGAGCAGGGAGATATTGCTGAGCCGCATACGGCAAGTGATGCACACTCCGGCAGAGTTCTGCAAGGACGACTTCACCATCGACAAACTGGCCACATTGGTCAACTCCAACACGAAATACGTGTCACAAGTCATCAACGAGACGTTAGGGAAGAACTTCAACACTCTTCTCAACGAGCAACGCATCAACGAAGTGTGCAAGCGGCTCGTCGACACCGTCAACAACGGCAATAAGACCAATGAGGCCATCGCCGAGGAGGTGGGATTCAAGTCGAGGAGCCATTTCATCCGCACCTTCAAGAAAATCACCGGCCTCACACCTTCACAGTATCAGCGCATGGCCAAATTGGAAATTGAAGATTGAGACCATACATCGCCCGATTGGAAATTGGAAATGGAAAAATATTGTGTGGCTTTGCCCTATTGATGGAGGAAAAACAGCACAATACAATTCACATATTAAAGATTTAGCGAAAAAAATTGGCTGAAAAGATAATTATTTATAATTTTGCATTCGAAATGCATTATTAGTATGAACTATCTAGATAGAAACGAATTCAATTTTGAACCGAGCGAGAAAGTTCTTGAGGCTGTGAAAAACTTCGACCCCAAAGACTTATGTTTCTACACCCGTATCTACGATGAGGGCAAGAAGAGTGTGGTTTCGGTTCGACTGAGTGAAATATATGGTGTGCCCGAGAATCAAGTGATTTTAGGGTATGGTGGCGAGGACATTCTCAAGAATACCGTCCACTACTTCCTGATGGTGGGCGACAACAAGACCATCCTTATCCCCGAGTTCTCCTGGTGGTACTACAACCGCATTGCCGGAGAGTGTGGGGGCAATTTTGAGATGTACCCCCTTCACGAGACCGACGACACCTTCGCCTACGATATCGACGAAGTGATAGCCTACACCAACCGTGTCCATCCCCGTATGCTCCTCCTCGCCTCACCCAACAACCCCACAGGCAACGGACTGACACCTGAAGAGATTGGGCGTATCATGGAGAACATCCCCTCCGACACCATCGTGCTCATCGATGAGGCCTATGCCAGTTTCATCTCCACCGACACCCATTACATCGCCCCGCTGGTAGAGCGCTACAACAACCTGATTATATCGCGTACGTTGTCCAAATTCTATGGTCTTCCCGGTCTGCGGCTGGGCTTCGGCTTCATTGGCAAGGGTCACGACGCCTTTACCAGTTATGTGAACAAGTACCTGGGCTACAACCGTTTCTCCGAGGCTGTGGCTCTCGCCGCCCTCGACAGCGATGACCACTACCGCCGTGTGGCCGACGAGATGGACTGGGGCCGTCAACTCTACAAGAAGGAACTGGGCAATCTGCCGGGATTCAAGGTATACAAGTCGGTGGCCAACTTCATTCTCATCAAGTATCCCTTAGAGATTAAGGAACCGCTGAAGGCTGCCCTTGCTGCCGAAGACTACAAGATCAAGTTTAT
>JAEEGJ010016271.1_pt1 | contig 17126 bp, 14 predicted proteins | sample 8958761 | NCBI WGS metagenome assembly JAEEGJ01 (sample SAMN16246546, study PRJNA631951) | gut metagenome | biome: gut microbiome; feature: rumen; material: RS-attached | host: Bos | place: Iran: Karaj | collected 2018-10 | reverse complement strand
TTCAGCACCAGATTAAGGATGCCACCTCGAAGGTGTCCAAGATCACCTTGAACAAGGTCGGGACGGAGGCGCTCTGGACCGTCCTTCGCGACTTCCAGGAGCTGAAGAGGACGCTGCCTTCCGACCGACTCTCCGTCATCGACGACTCGCTCCTTCAGGACATGAGCCGACAGGGCGTGAACATCATCACGTGCGCGTCGCTACTCTTCATGGGGATGGTCGATCAGGCCACGACCTTCGCCGAGAACAAGGGCGGAGGCGGCGGCCACAGCACGGGCGGCTGGGGACGTGACAAAGACGAGGATGACCGCCAATGGATCCAGCGCTGCCTGGCACGCTCCCGACAGATGATGGCCCCTGCTGGACATAAGCTCAAGCGCTGAGTGCCACGACACTCAATTGAATTCAAATAAAACCATTAACAAAAGTATCGAAATGAAAAGACATTTGATAATCCTATCCGTCCTCTGCCTGGCGGCCATGACGCTCCGGGCACAGGACACGACGGCGGTCCGGCAGGATGTCCGGATCCGTCAGAACTACGACTGCGGATGCCACCAGCACCCTGTCAACGACTACGACGGACTGAACTCTCTCCGCAAGAGACTTGCCAACCCCTCCTGGGACGGGTATTCATCCCTGTTTGAATCCATCGGCACAGGATTGAAGGTCGAGGATGGCAGAATCGTCCCGCTGTCAAAGAAATCCGAATCCTCTGATACGGTTTCTCCGGAGATGTCTTCCGCGACTTCTGTACAGGAAAGTGCCAGCCCGCTGAAGTCTTATATTCAGCAGATGGAGAGGGGAGAAGTGCCCATAGGTGCTCCGGTCTTCATCTTCTTCCGTCTAGCCGGAACGTATGTCACGGACTCCCCGCAACTACTCAGCGTGAACGCCGCAGCGGATCTGGCCATCGCGCAGAACTTGCGCGTACGTATAACAGGTGCAGCTGATTCAGCGACGGGATCGGCAGAGAAGAATGAGGCACTCGCGAAAGCCAGGGCCGAACATGTAGCGTCACTTATGAAGAAAAGGGGAGTGCCGGATGAACGGATAGAGATACTGTCCCAAGGTGGAACAGCCTCATACGAGCCACTGTCCGCCAACCGGAACTGCCGGATAGAACTGTTCACTGAATAAAGGGGCACCCCCATCGAAAAAAGCGGTGGGGGTGTCTGTTATTTCACTACCTGAAGTGCTGATGGCACTGCGAACTCGATATCATTGAGGATCTCCTCCGTGACCTGAGATATATCCCAAAGTGCATCTTCTTTGGAATCTCCATCTTTCCAGTCACAGTACTCCAACTTGTCGTAGGGGAAAGTCATCACCTGGCCGTCAGCGAAGCAAAGGGAAAGATGGAAGAACTCGTTCTCGCCATCATAGAGTAGGGAGAAGAACTCCATCGTTTCCACGATGCCCATCATGCAGGCGTTTTCCTTGCCCTCGATGGCTTTGGCGATAAAGCATCTGATATCGCCCCTCAAGACGTCGTATCGGTTGTATGTCGGGATCTGGACTACCTTGGTCGCCGGTTTGGATATCTGATAGGTCTGACCGTCGATAATGACGAGACCCTGGGCCGCTTCGGGACGACCGGTGAGCAGCTCGGAAACGCCTACCTGCAACGCATCGGCGAGGCCCTCAAGTTTCGAGACAGTGGGATTGCCCTTGACGCTGGTGAGAAGGTTGCTGACCGTTGTCCCCATACGGTTAGCAATGTCTGAGAGTCGCAGGCCCTTGGCCTTGACGATCTCCCGCAGGTTCTGTTCTATGTTTGCCATGTGATTTTGAATTCCGATGGCAAGATAGCGATAAATAATATATTATCCAAATATTTTTGATTTTGAATAATAAATTATTCTTATTGAGGCATATTATTATGGCACCCAGACGAACAGACCTTCGGACTGGGCGAGCTGGTGAACCAGACGAAGCAATTCCCGATCCGGTTCGTAGAGAGTCAGGTAATGCACGTCGCCGGCATAGGCGAACAGGGCGTCCGTATGGTTGACACGGATATAAAGGGGGTAGGGGGAGGCGTTGGTCTCTAGAAGGAAACACTCCAGGTCCTCGGGGGCGAAGTCCCCGCTGAACGTCTCGCAGTCCCGGCTGACCTCCAACTCGCAGTAGCAGTTGAGCTTGAGCAGGAAGTCGGCGAACTTCCTGATGATCTTGTCCAGGCGCGACCGGAAATACCGCTCTACCTCGAAATAGCGGCCGGGGGAGTCCGACGGGACCTGCTCAGGCAGGATATCGATGATGCAGTAGGGTTTGTCCTCGGTATCGATCATGGCGCTACAGGATTACGATGAGCCCGGCGACGAGGGCGGCCGGGATGGCCAGCACCATGCCGAGCAGGGAGCCTTTGATATGGAACCAGTAGTCGTGATAGGCCTCGGTCATGTCCTCCGTCCCCTTAATCACGAAATGCTTGTCGTGGCAGAACCACAGGCAGTCCAGAACGAAGGCGTCGAACCAGTCCACTACGCACCAGAGGGCGTAGGCCGTGAGGGCCCCGCGCCAGAACGTCGTGCAGCCGTTGACATACTTTACCAGAAGGCCCAGCAGCACGCCGAAGATGGCCATCGCAACGATCTTCTTCGCATAAAAGGCCGGTCCGCCGGGACGGTTGCTGTCATCCACCAGCCCCAGGGCCTTGCAGCGCTCGATGATGGCCGGGGGATAGTTGAAGATGGTCTTCACCGGGTCCCGGGACATCAGGAACACGAACAGCGTGAAGAGCGCGCAGGCTATGAGGGATTCTAACAGGAAAACCATGACTAAACAGCAGCAATGTCCTCGCTATCCTCAATCAGTTTTTCGGACTTGGGAATGAGTTCAAACTCAAGATCCGAGGGGTTAATCTCAAGTTGACTGAAGATATAATTAAGGACTGTGCACTTGGTTTTTGTGCTGCACGATGAATACACATAGCAGTTATCCGTAATCCGGCTTCTGTCTTCGCTATCGGTGAGATGGAGCCAATAATCACTGACGGCTAGACTATTCATCTGGATGGGATACTCGGCGTAAATCAACTTGCAGACTTTCTCAAGCATTTGCTTCCAATTGTAGACCTGATAACGCTGGCCTTTGTATGAGAAAGCACTGATGTAACGTCCGGTCAATTCGAGTTCATCGTCATTGAACGAAACGATATCAGCCTCGTTCTCCAGAGGTGTGTAATTAGTGGTGGCCATCGGCCAAAGACCGAAAAACTTTTTGAGCAGGATCTTCTCGCGTTCTGTCAGCTCTTCTAAAGTCCATTTGTCGCATGTCTTGAGATAATTGCTGAGCCTGAAAGCGGAATCCTTGAACCCGAATATCTGTTTTCCCTTATGGTCGACATAGCCTTCCTTTTTCTCCTGAAAAGTATGGTTTCCATAGGAAGAGTTATAGCCGGTGAGGGTGAGATTCGCGAAGGTGTGGAGATACGTATTATAAATCTCCTCCCAGTTCTCGCCCAGATCCTCCTTCCATTTGAGTGTGAGCGTCTGAGGCATGATATGCTCAATCGTGATCTGGTTGTCCTTCATCTTCTGGACAATCAGGTCATTCGCTTCCTTACTATTCTCATTTTCCATACGCTCGAACAGGAAGTATCTGTAATCGATGGGGATCTTGTATATCTGCCGCGTATGGAACTCGTTCTCAACCTGAGTGTCAGTAGGGAAGACCGCATTGCCTTGTTTCCTCAGCAGGACAAATTTCAGGAGTTCGGAATACGTTGAAGTAAGTTCAACTCCCCGACGCTGATGCTCACGCATGATCCTCAAGATATCGCTATGAATGATGGCGAAGGTCTTGCTCATCACGTTTGCCGGATACCCGCAGATAATTCTCCGTGCCCAGTAGTTCTCAACGACATCGAAAACGTTGTAGATCTCATCTTCATCCAGGGAAGTCTGAGCCGCATAATCAAGGAACTGGATATAGAAGGGCATACATACAGTAGAACCCAAGTTCGCTAACTGACGAAGAGTCTTGTTGACCTTAGGGTAGGGAGTTGCGCCTTTTGAAGCTTGAAAATAATACTCTGCATACTTCAGCATTTCTGCAAGAAGATCTTCACGAGGTTTTCCATAGGCCTCGTCAAACTTCTTGAAGTCGAAATACAACTCCGTCATGCTGCTGATGACCTTGGTCTTGACAGTCAGGAAATCACGTATGAACATTGTCGGCTCGTCATCCGTGAAATGCTCTATTTTGGACCAGTACCGGTAGTAGTAGTCTTCCTGTTCTGCCGATGTGAGAGACATTAGCAAGTAGTTCCTTACCTTGTCAGCCTCTTCCAGATCCTTTCCACAAGAATTCAAGCTCTCGAAAATCATCTGGGGCTTATCTCCGGAATCCAGTCGTATATCAATGATGATTAGTTTCTCAATTGCCTCGATGAGGTCATCAAACGAGATATTCGATATCTTAATCAAATCATAAAACAACTGATAATTCTTCGTGATGCCGGACTCCGTTGCCGGGATGAAGTAATCCGGATCTCCGGCCATGATGGCGTCATAAGCAATACGGTCCTTGTCAATGGGGCGAAGCTTGATCTGACGGTCGCCTTTACGATATTTCGCTCTCAGATACTTATTCTTCGTATCCGTGATATATTCCTCACCCTTCTCACAAGTCATATTCCCATCATGGACCGCCTGTATAGCCGCCAGAATCAGGAGAGAGATGGTTGTGATACGCTGCTGACCATCAATGACCAGAAGATCATCCTCCGTCTCGCTCGCCTTTATCGTAACAATGCTCCCGAAGAAATGGCTCTGCCTTCCCTCAGATTTGACCTTGAGGAGATCAGCAAACAATCTCTCGCAATGATTTCTTTTCCATGCGTACTTGCGCTGATATAAAGGGATCAAAAACAACGTTTTGTCGCCGGTAAAATATACGTCGAGTTTTGTTGCGTCTCTCATTTGAGTATCTCATTATATGGAACATATTGATGCATATGCAAATTTAACGATTTTGTATGAATTATGCTCCAGGCATTGAACCTCTAGAGCAAAACAGATCACTTTAAATGAATTCAGAGAAAGGTTATACCAGAGTTATTCGTTTAAAATTATTAACTTTGTGATTATGTTCGGATAATAGTGATGTTATCTGAATTAGGAGAAAGCATAACCCCTAGGTTTTTCATAAGATGGCAGATAAAAAGCAGTTGTCTGAGGAGGACATAAAACTGCAATACATTACTCCTGCACTTGAAAGTGCCGGATGGGATAAGCAGCATATCCGCATGGAGTATGCCTTCACGGACGGCCGCATAATCTTCCAGGGCCAAACTTCACATGCCCGAAAGGCGAAGAAGTTTGCGGATTATCTGCTTCAGGCGGAGCCGAACAAATTTCCCATTGCCGTTGTAGAAGCGAAGGACAACAATCACCCCATTAGTGGCGGAATTGGTCAGGCCAAGACCTACGCTGAAATCCTTGACCTAAAGTTTGCTTATAGCTCCAATGGTGACGGCTTCACCGAATACGACTTCACTACAGGAATCGAGAAGAATTTCGGATTGGATGAGTTCCCGACACCCGAACAGCTCAAGGAACGTTTGCTGAAGTATAAGGGTTATACGCCGGAGGAGCGGAAGATTGTTGAGCAGCCCTATTACTATGACATCGATTCCCACGAACCCCGGTATTATCAAAGAATAGCCATAGACCGCACTGTGGAGGCCATTGCTAAGGGGCAGGATAGAATCCTCATCGTCATGGCCACCGGTACTGGAAAGACCTTCACTTCCTTCCAGATTATCCATAGGCTGACGAAATCCGGTGCGAAGAAGAAAGTACTCTATCTCGCAGACAGAAACGTCCTGATAGACCAGACAATGACACAGGACTTCCGCCCTTTCAAGGGACGGATGACGAAGATCCAAAACCGCACGATGGATTCTTCGTATGAGATTTATATGGCTCTCTATCAGCAGCTTGTGTCGCCAGAAGAAGACAAGCCTAATCCCTACACGGAGTTCCAGCCATCATTCTTCGACCTAATAATCGTGGACGAGTGTCATAGAGGCTCCGCCAAGGACGACTCCCAATGGAAGGAGATCCTCAAGTATTTCTCGTCGGCCACCCAAATCGGTATGACGGCGACCCCCAAAGCCGTCGATGGCGCCAACAACCTGGACTATTTCGGCAATCCAATCTACACATATTCTCTGAAGCAGGGTATTGAGGATGGCTTTTTGGCTCCCTATCGCGTTACTAACTCCTTCTTGAGTGTGGACCTTACAGGGTATATCCCAGAAGAAGGAGAAGCAGATCTTAACGGGAAACTGATTGAACCGGAATATTTCAGCCGAAAGGAGTTTGGTAGAGAACTAGCGATAAACAAGAGAAGAGAAATAGTTGCTTGGCGGATTACTAAGATGCTGAAGCAGATTGGCCGTATGACAAAGACAATAATCTTCTGTCCGGACATCGAGGAAGCGGAGGCTATGAGACAACTTCTCACCAACTTCAATGCGGACCTTTGTCAGAAGGACCATCGCTATGTGATGAAGATTACCGGAGACGATTACGAGGGAAAAAAGCAACTTGACAACTTCATCGATGTTGACCAGCAATACCCGACCGTCGTGACCACCTCCGAAATGCTTTCTACCGGTGTCGACTGTAAGACCTGTGGCCTTATCGTCATAGACAAGGAAATCCAGTCAATGACGGAATTCAAGCAGATTGTCGGACGCGGTACCAGGATTCGGGAAGACAAGGGCAAATGGCATTTTGAGATTCTCGACTTCCGCGATGCCACCAAACTCTTCCATGACCCTGATTTTGACGGAGATCCTGAACCTCCTACTGGAGGTGGGGGAGGCGGGAGCAATCCGCCCAAACCTCCGAAGCCGAAGACTCCCGGAGAGCCTCATGAGAAATACCACGTTGATGGAGTTGACATTCAGATTGATAAGGAATATGTCTCATTTCTTGATGCCAACGGAAAACTCACCAAGGAGTCCTATACCGACTTCACAAGGAAACGCATCCTAGGCAAGTACCCGTCGCTTAACGACTTTCTCCAGAAGTGGTCGGAGGCCGAACGCAAGGAAGTAATCGTCAAGGAGCTTAAGGAGTACGATGTTCTCATCGATGCCATTCGTGAGCAGAATCCCACGTTGGCAGAAGCCGACATATTCGATATTATTTGTCATGTCGCGTTTGACCAGAAGCCTATGACTCGCAAAGAAAGGGCGAACAAGGTCAAGAAGAGTGATTACTTCGCTCAGTATGGGGAACAAGCCCGCAAGGTTCTGGAAATCCTGCTTGATAAGTATGCCGATACCGGCATCCTTGAATTGGAGAACATCGCAATCCTGCTAACGCCCCAGTTGGCCCAATTCGGAAGGCCTCAAAAGATAATGAAATACTTCGGCGGAATGGAAGGGTATATGTCCGCCGTCAAGAATATGGAATCAAGACTATACGCAGCATAGGATATGGCAGTAAACAACATCATCAAGCGCCTTCAGAATATAATGAGACAGGACGCCGGCATCAATGGCGATGCACAGCGTATCGAACAGATGGTCTGGCTCTTCTTCCTGAAAGTGTATGACACGCAGGAAGAGACGTGGGAATTCAAGGCAATGTCCGACGGGAAGACCTTTGAGTCCATTATCCCGGACAAGTTTCGCTGGCGGAACTGGGCTGTTGACGAGAAGGATGGAAAAGCGCTCACAGGAGATGCACTACTTGAGTTTATCAATGGAACAGAAGGGCTCTTCCAGACGCTAAAGAATCTGCCAATCACACCTGACACACCGAGAGGAAAAGCCATAGTCAAGGAGGTCTTTTCGGATCTGAACCAGTACATGAAGAATGGCATCCTGCTGCGACAAGTTATCAACGTCATCGACGAGATTGACTTTTCGGACGCGGAGGACCGCCACACTTTCGGTGACATCTATGAGGGAATCTTGAAGGACCTTCAGTCCGCAGGAAACGCGGGAGAGTTTTATACGCCTCGTGCTCTCACTGATTTCATGGTGAGGACACTTAAGCCTAAGCTCGGGGAAAAGTTCGGCGATTTCACTTCGGGTACCGGAGGGTTCCTCACATCTGCCCTGAATTATCTCAATCAGCAGGTCAAGACAACGGATGACTTCAACAAGTTCCAGAATTCCGTGTATGGCCAAGAGTGGAAACCTCTACCTTACCTGCTATCTATCACGAACTTACTTGTCCACGATATCGAGGCTCCCAACATCCGTCACTGTGATTCCCTTGCCACGAAGATGAGCGATTTCAAGGAATCTGACAAGGTTGACGTGGTGGCGATGAATCCTCCATACGGCGGCAGCACGGAAGCAAGTGTAAAGGGCAACTTTCCGATGGATATGCGTTCCAGCGAGACCGCTGACCTATTCATGGTGCTGATCATGTACCGTCTGAAGAAAGACGGCCGCGCCGCCGTTATCGTTCCTGATGGTTTCCTCTTTGGTGTCGATGGTGCCAAACTGGCCATCAAGACCAAGATGCTGCGCGAATTCAATCTACACACCATAATTAGACTGCCGGGCAGTATCTTTTCGCCGTACACCTCCATTGCGACAAACATCCTTTTCTTCAATAACGAACGCGCTACTGGATCATCTGAGAAATACGCAACCAAGGAGACATGGTTCTACCGTCTTGATATGCCGGAAGGCTACAAGCATTTCTCCAAGACAAAACCAATGAAGCTAGAGCATTGCAAGCCCATCGAGGACTGGTGGAACGACAGGAAAGAAATCATAGTTGAGGAAAGTAATGAGAAGTCTCGCAAATTCACTGCGGAGGAGTTGATTGCTATGGACTGCAACTTTGACCAGTGCAAGTTCCCGAAGGATGATGAAGAAGTCTTGCCGCCGGCAGAGCTGCTTGCTGACTACTTCAAGAAGCGCAAAGCTCTAGACCATGAAATAGACCGAACACTGGCGGAGATTCAGAAGATCCTCGGAATCGAAATCAAGATTGACGACTAGACCATGAACGGAAAGCAACTAAAGAACAGCATCCTTCAGTGGGCTATTCAAGGAAAGTTGGTGCCTCAGGACCCAAATGACGAACCGGCTTCGGTTTTATTAGAGCGCATCCGTGCCGAGAAAAAACGCCTTATTAAGGAAGGTAAGATAAAGAAAGACAAGAACGAATCAATCATCTTCCGTGGTGAGGACAATTCTTACTATGAGAAGTTCGATAATGGAGATGTTCGCTGCATTGATGATGAGATTCCATTTGATTTACCTATAGGATGGGCATGGTGCCGTATTTCAAACCTATTTCTTCATTCTAGTGGAAAACAACAGAGTAGTAATAATTCTCATAAGGGTACCCTTCAAAAATTTATTACTACATCAAACCTCTATTGGGGGCATTTTGTCTTGGACAAGGTGAAGGAAATGTATTTCTCTGATGAAGAACTGGTTACATGTTCGGCCACTAAAGGAGACCTACTGGTATGCGAAGGTGGTGCTGGCTATGGCCGTTCTGCAATATGGGAGAACGACTACGATATTTGCCTTCAGAATCATATCCATCGGCTACGCCCCATTATTGATGGCATCTGTGAATATGTCATGTATTACTTGTACTTCCTCAAAGAGACAAATCAACTTGCCTCCGTTGGGACAGCGATGCCTGGCCTTTCCGCAAATAGGTTAAAAGGATTGACAATACCTCTTCCGCCACTACAAGAGCAGCAAAGAATTGTTCAGAGAGTACGTAGTGTCATGCCCGTCGTAGACAAGTACGGGCATTCTCAAGCATCTCTGGATGCCCTTAATGACGATATAAAGGAGAAACTAAAAAAGTCTATTCTTCAAGAAGCGATTCAGGGAAGGCTGGTTTCACAGGATTCTAATGAAGAACCAGCATCAATGCTTTTGAACCGCATTGCGATAGAGAAACAGAAGTTATTGAAAGAAGGAAAGTTAAAGAAGAAAGACGTCATCGAATCGGTTATCTTCAAAGGAGATGATAACAAGTACTATGAGAACGTAAACGGTAAGGTGCTGGATATCAGCGAGGAAGTACCCTTTGACATCCCCGATGGATGGTCGTGGTGCCGTCTCAGATCACTGCTTTCTGTTATAAGTGATGGGACTCATAAAACTCCATCATATGTTGATAAAGGAGTACCGTTCCTTTCAGTTCAGAATATTTCTTCTGGTGTCCTGGATACTACAGAATTAAAGTATATTTCAAGTAAGGAGCATAGATTACTATGTGCTCGTGTCTCCCCGCAGAAAGGTGATATCCTTTTATGTAGAATAGGAACACTGGGAAAGGCGCTCAAAGTATATTGGGATTTTGATTTTAGTATTTTTGTGAGTCTTGGCCTGCTAAGACCTGTTCTGCCAGAAATAGCCGACTACATTGTCCTATACATTAATTCTCCTATAGGATATCAGTGGATCCAGAAGATAAAAGTCGGCGGAGGAACACACACCTACAAAATAAACCTTTCTGATATTCCAAATATGCTGATATGTCTTCCTCCTTTAGGTGAATATCGAAGAATAATGGATCGCTTGAACTTAATCATAACAAGTATTATGAGACCATAGAGGGGCAAAAGGTCGAAGTTGATCTTCCATGTGACTATCCAGAATCATGGCAGATTGTCCGTCTTCAGACAATTTGTTTCTTATTGGACGGAGAAAAGAAGAATGGCGATGCTATTTGCCTTGATGCAAAATACCTCAGAGGGAAAACCTCTGGAGTTCATATCAAAACCGGAAAATTTGTTCGTAAAGGTGATAACATTATACTTGTAGATGGCGAGAACTCCGGTGAAGTATTTCCCGTACCGATTGATGGATACATGGGCAGCACTTTTAAGCAGTTATGGATTAGTGGTTCTCTACATGAACCATATGTACTTGAAAGCATTAGGTTTTACAAAGATGAGTTGAGGAACTCAAAAAAAGGTGCGGCGATTCCGCACCTCAATAAAGATATTTTCAGAAACCTCATAATAGGCATCCCTCCCATTCAAGAACAACAGCGCATAGTCCAGAGGCTCATGGATTTATATCGAAGCCTATAGCTTTTGATACAACACTTTTATTCGCTCAACAATTCTTTTCTGCTCGTTAATCGGAGGAATAGGAATCAATAAATTGTTAATACTGTTCCTGTTAAGCGTTCTCCCCTTGATAGCATCTTTAGAGTTGCCAAGGTTGGCAAGTAACGGAAGAGTAAAAAACAAATATGGTGTGCTTTCTCCCGCACAGAGGAAAGGCCAAATAGAAATGATGGCCTCGTTATGATACGCATCAATGTCGAGAATTGATGTCCTCCCAACGGTCAATTTGAAACTCATTAGTAAAGTCCCTTGGGGGGATACCCGTCCCAAAAGGTGTGCGGCTCTTTCGGTTATATTTTCTTTTGTATGCCGGATAGTCCCGTATTCTTTCATGTCGGAAATTGATACCCAAGGATAAGTACCAGCCTCCCAGAAAACCGTCTCACCCCGAGCGGGGGTTTTCCCAATGCGATAATTAACGATTGAAGCGAACCTCGACCACTGCCAACTACCCGGTAAGTCAAAGGGAATCTCCTCGCTGATATCCAGCACCTTTCCGTTTACGTTCTCATAGTACTTGCTAGGACATTATTAAGTCTTTCAAGAATTCGTGCTTGCTCCTTTGCCGGGGGAACAGGGATTAGGGTAATACGTAGATCGCCTTGTGAATATTTGGGCATAAAGCCATGTACTAATTTTTTAATACTTATTCCTTGCAGGGCATAATACAAGTAATCAAGAAAAGATGAACCGATATAGCTGGCCATAATATGTGCATGGTTATTGACCCAAATCTTCCCTCTCGCACGATTAACCACAGGATTTCCTCCTTTAGTCAAAACGCTCCCATCTTCTCCAATCAGAATATAATCTCCATCAAAGAGGTATGAATTGACATAGTCTAATATTCCATTGGCGCCATAGTAAGGGTATTTGCCGGACTCCCGGTCACCTTTTGAGACAGGTTTTCTGTAACTATCGAGTATATTAACGATGTCTCCAACTCGACACCAGCACCATGTATCTGGGATGTCAAAGGGTACTTCCTCGCTGATATCCAACATCTTACCGTTTACGTTCTCATAGTACTTGTTATCATCTCCTTTGAAGATAACCGATTCGATGACGTCTTTCTTCTTTAACTTCCCTTCCTTTAGCAGTTTTTGTTTTTCTGCCCTAATCCGTTCCAACAAGGCAATTGCTGGTTCGTCATTCGGGTCCTGTGATACCAGTTTTCCTTGTATAGCCTCTTGAAGGATAGATTTTCGAAGGCGTTCGATAATACCATGATTAAGAGTGGTCAAAGCATGTTGTTGTTCGCCGAACCTCTTTGAAAGAGAAGATAACAGCAAAACTTTATCAAGTATTCTCTCCTGTTCCTTAAAAGGTGGAACAGGTAGTAAAAACGTCAATACTGCCTCACGTGCAATTCCCGGTATAACGCCATTCGCCTGTTGGGTTATTTCGTGAAGTCTACACTCTAGAGCGATTCGAACAAATCTAGAATCAACATCCTGAGACATCGGGATAATAGCTTGTAACTGTCTGGCAATATGAGCCTTTGGCAAGTTCATAAAACACATCTTCCCGACTCCAGAACCTTTGCAGACTAGTAGAAGGCTCCCAAAAGGAGCAATTACCGACGGTGTGTCAGTCCATCTATTTTCAACTATCCTTTCCCCGTCAATATTACTTGCCCCTGTTAGATAAAGTGTTCCTCCTGGGTTGGCCGAGTACTTCTCTGGAGGAAAGTCCTGCCCGGATTTCAACTGAATAACAACTCCTAACCGAGTCCATTCCCATGTCTGAGGGATGTTGAATGGTATCTCCGCATCGATACATTTGATGGCCCCATTGGCGAACTTCTCATAGTAAGAATTCGCCACACAGCCTTGTGCTTTTACATTATAAAGATGGCAACCTCAGAAGTCACAAGATAAAGAATTGATTATGGCAGAACTAGACAAATTCGAAACTTTTCTCCGACACGAGAATATGTCAGAGAACACCGTATCGGCATACCATTTTGCAGTCGAAGATTTTTTCAAACGTAAAAAGGAGCTTACAAAGAAGAATCTCTTATCATATAAAACATACATGATGGAGAGTTTTAGACCCAAGACAGTGAACTTGAGAATTCAAGGACTTAACAAGTATCTCGAATTCACAAAGCACCCTCGCTTACGCCTAAAATCGGTCAAGGTACAGCAGAAGTCCTATTTGGAGAATGTGATTAGCAATGAGGACTATACTTTTTTCAAGAATAAGTTGAAGAAGGAGCATAACCTTGAATGGTATTTTGTGGTCCGATACTTAGCCGCAACTGGAGCCAGGGTAAGTGAACTCATCCAGATAAAAATAGAGCACGTCAAGGTCGGTTTCATTGACATTTATGGTAAGGGTGGCAAATACCGCAGGATCTTTATTCCAAAGAAACTTCGAGATGATACTAACGAGTGGATTACTCAGAATAGTCGTGCTGAAGGATATCTATTCCTGAATAGGTTCGGGGATAGAATCACAACAAGAGGAGTTTCTCAACAACTAAAAAACTATGCGAAGAAGTATGGGTTGAACACAAAAGTAGTATACCCACATTCTTTCAGACATCGCTTTGCAAAGAACTTTCTCGAGAAGTACAATGACATAGCGCTCCTCGCGGATCTTATGGGACACGAGAGTATTGAGACAACACGAATTTATTTGAGAAAGAGTAGCTTAGAGCAGCAATCAATCGTCGATAAAGTCGTGACCTGGTAAACATTGATTATGAGGTTGTCAAAACATAGGGCCTTCTTCCAATAGAATTGAAGATGGCCCATTTTGACTTTATATAGTATCAGTATAGCAATGAAACTCCTTGATGTCCGAAGTTATGGTTCTCGTATGAAACCCTTTAGTTCCTAATAATATTTTCTCCATACAAATTACCCATGGCATTTTCTTCTAGACACGAGACAAATTCCCTCAAATATGATATGCGTGTGCACTTGAGATGGCCATGTTTTATATTACAAGTTTTAATTAAAACTGTTAAGGTGTCGATTCTGTCCTAATTTTTAGTAATTTTGTACGTTATACCCATCATTAAGTACCACTCTAACTCATGACGCAAATGAGAACAAATTGGATTACATCAATCGTGGCCTTCTTGATTTGTGCTGTCTGCGCAACATCATGTATCAATGGCTCGCCTGGAAAAAGTGGCAACAGTACAGTTGCTAAACAAACAACGGGCACGACGGCCACAGCCAATGAGAGTGCTGCACCTGAGCTGGCTGCAACTGAACCTGAGGTAAGCGTTTATCCGACTTCAGCTCATCCTACCATAAATGTATACCTTGAGATTTCGGGTAGCATGAACGGTTATGTCAACGGGGGAACATCTGTTTTCCAACAGGTGGTCAAAGAGTATCTCTCCGGTATCAACAATGCAGGATTTGCCTCATCTGTCAACTACTTTTATATCAGCAACCAAATAACCCCTAAGGGCACTGATCTCGACGGATTCATCACGAAGCTTACTCCGAGTTCATTCAAGGCATCAGGTGGCGGTGCCACGACTGATATAGGCGGTCTTTTCAAGACCATTTTGGGGAAAACGGATAACAATACCATCTCCATCTTCATTTCTGACTGCATCATCTCCCCGGGAAGCAACAAGGATACCGGTGCGTATGCACGTGGGCAGATGACAGATGTCAGAGACGCTATCGTCGGGTACACTAACCAGTATCAAGACCTGGCCTGCTTAGTATACCAGTTTGATTCAGGGTTCAGCGGTCGATATTTTGACTATGAGAACAGAGCCCGGAATGTAAATATGCAACGGCCTTTCTATATTTGGGTGTTTGGACATACTGCTCCTGTGGCGATGCTCAAGCTTCAATATGTCCCCGATAGAGATTTCAAGGTCGCTCCAATCAGGAATCAGTGGTTTATTCTTAATACTCCTCTTGCCGCCATCCAAGACAGCAACAAATATGGTTTGCTTCTCTCTAATACGGTTAAGAACGGGAAATATACCCGCGTGGATGCTACTACTATGCGAGGCGTGCAGAAAGCGGATGAGAAATATCGCTTCTCGTTTGGCGCATACTTGATGACCGCACAATTACTGATGGGCGACGATTATGTGGAAGACACCGCGAACTACAATCACATAGTCAACAAAGCTGCCAAGGAAGAATTCTACGGGAGCATAGAGAAAGACTATACTGTTTCATCCCCTTACACGGAAATCTTCCGCGTGGAATCAGATTCGCCTTTCCAAAAGGGCACTTTCACCCTGGCTTTTATTCCAAAGGTTCCCCAATGGGCTTTCGAGTGTTCCGACAATGATGACAGGACCTTCACAGGATCTAACGACAATAAGACGTATGGGTTGGAGTATATCTTCAGGGGCGTTTATAATGGCTTTAACAATGGAGGGAACGACAACATCCTCGCCCAGTTTGATTTTGAAATAAAATAAAGCGCAGATATGGAATTCTTCTCGTTATTCTATCAAGTCGGTGTCTACGGACAGGATTTGTTCTACCATCTGAAAGGATGGGACAATGGGATGCAAGACTTTGTGGCCGCGAACAATCAGTTCCCGACCATTTGTCTCATTACATTCCTTTCCACGGCTCTTGTATTCGTGGTCTATTACTACATTCTGAATCATCCCCGATTCAATAAGTTTTGGCATTGGCTCATCGCCATGGCAATTCTTTTTCTGGGAATCTTCTTGTATTCAAGAGGACTTGTGATTTCCGACCTGACAGGAGTATCGGAGCATCCTATCGATCCTGCCCTGAATGTCAGCACAGACAATGCGACGATGTTCGGCGTCTACAATGGTGTTCTCTCATGCATACTCTTTTTTGTTTTGTCCCTCTGTTTCCGTTTCGGGAGCAAGAACTGCAAGAACACTCCATTCAAGTCTCTTATTAACAGGAAATAGTTATGGCTAAGTTATACGTTTTCGGAATAGGTGGCACTGGATCTCGCACACTCCGTGCCCTCACAATGTTGCTGGCTAGTGGCGTTGAATGCAAGTTCGACACAGTTGTTCCTGTTATCATAGACCCTGATACTTCCGCTGCGGATATGAGCCGCACGGTGGATGCCATGACAAGGTATATGGCTATCAGGAAGTCCCTGAACTTTAATTCGGCTAATGAGAACCGTTTCTTCAAGACGGAGATTTGCCCGATACAGGACATGGACACTTTCAAGCTGACGCTTGAGAATACCGAGAATGTCACGTTCCGCGATTATATGCGCACCAATCAGATGGATGCCCCCAGCAAGGCTCTCATCAACATGCTCTTTTCCCAAGCCAACCTCGATTCCGACATGGTCGTTGGTTTCAAGGGGAATCCGAACATAGGCAGTGTGGTGCTCAATCAGTTCTCCACCTCCGACGCCTACAAGGCGTTCTCTAACAATTTTGATGAGGAAGACCGGATATTCATTATTAGCTCGATCTTCGGAGGAACCGGTGCAAGCGGATTCCCGCTGCTGCTCAAGACCCTCCGCAATGACAAGACGTCCCAGCATTGGAACTATATCCAGAAGGCCAAAATAGGCGCCGTCACTGTCTTGCCTTACTTCAGCGTAGAGCAGGATGATGACAGCGGAGTGGATTCATCTACATTCTATTCCAAGACGAAGTCCGCCCTGGCATATTACGACAGGAATATCACAGGCAACAATTCTGTCAATGCCCTTTACTACATCGGCGACAGCACTCCCGCAACTTACAAGAACCATGACGGCGGATCTGAGCAGCGCAATGACGCCCATATGGTGGAATTGTTTGCCGCTCTCTCTATCCTTAAGTTTGCGGCAACGCCGGACAACGAGTTGGGGGAGAAAACCCAGACCTACGAATACGGAATTGATACCAATGATGAGGACATCAAGCAGGTTATCTTCAAGGACCTTGGCCCTGCAACTAGGGGAGCCATCCAGAAATACCTTACGATGTTCCTGATGATGAACAAGTACATGAAGAATTCCCTGTCGTCCCAGTACAAATTCCAGCCTTGGGCAAAGGACTGCGGATTGGACGAGAATTTCTTTACCTCGCAGTTCTATGCCGATCT
>JAEEGJ010016270.1_pt1 | contig 17127 bp, 19 predicted proteins | sample 8958761 | NCBI WGS metagenome assembly JAEEGJ01 (sample SAMN16246546, study PRJNA631951) | gut metagenome | biome: gut microbiome; feature: rumen; material: RS-attached | host: Bos | place: Iran: Karaj | collected 2018-10 | reverse complement strand
AGTAATTTGCTATCTCTCCATTCGACTAATTCAACGTTAAATCATTTCCTCAAATCTTGTATTCACCATTTCCGTGGTAGAAGTTGAAAGCATTATCTTCGAACTCACCATTTGTATAGAAAATCAAGCGTGTATTTTTCAACTGATACACTCCAGATAATGTGGTTTTCACGCTTTTCGCTAAACCGACCGTTTTAGGTGCTGCTCCGACTCGGCGTAGGGAAGATTTACATGTTTTTTCCCCGCATGTGTCAAGGAAGAGATCCATTTCATCCCCATGCAGTTCATATTCGACTTTTTTCCCTCCGTCAATCCAATCCCAATTGCATTTAAGTACAAGCGAATTATCGTCAGTTTCTGAAAGGTACCAGCTTCCGATATACGCACTCATGGAACTTGATATCCTGAGTGTCCCATCTGCGGCGAATGACCAGGTTGTTCCATCTTCTTCATAGACACCAGCAATTTGGTTGCTGATGGCTTTCGTACTGTTTTGCCCTGTACAACCTACGATGAACGCGGCGATTATGACAATAAGGAAACACAGAATGAGCCTCGAACGTTTCATTTGTCAAGCCTCCCGGATAACAGTTGTGGAATGCAGTTGAAGACCATGCAAAAATAGCTTTATCGACCGAACAGATCCTTTTTCAACTTCCAGTTAATAACATATCCCAGTATATGGGGCAAAGTCAATAGATTGCGCTTGATTAAGCAAAGTTCGATAATAAACGAATCTTCATAACAAGGTTTTTCCGGAAAATGCGCTTGACTATGCCGGAAAGCTGTGGTATAGTGCCTTTACCTGTCCCCGGATGGGTTTATTTTCGTGCGCCCAGCCGGCAAAGATCAGGGAGGCAGCCCGGCCTTCGGGCCAAATTCGATAAGGAGGTGCCGAAACCATGGCGAAGAACGGGTCCCGCGTACGGGTCACGCTCCGTTGCAACGAGTGCAAGCAGAGAAACTACAACACGGTGAAGAACAAAAAGAACACCACCGAGCGGCTTGAGATGAACAAGTACTGCCGTTTCTGCCGCAAGCACACCGTCCACACGGAAACGAAGTAAGGGACGGGAGGAAGAACATTGGCTGAGAAAATGGAAAAGACCACTGAGACCAAGTCCGGCAAGAAAAAGCAGAACTGGTTCCAGCGGGCGTGGGCCGGCCTGAACCGCTGGTTCCGCGAAATGAAGAGCGAGCTCAAGAAGGTCGTCTGGCCCACCCGGAAGCAGGTCATGAAGAACACCGTCGTGGCCGTCACCGTGATGGTCGTCTCCGGCATCGTGCTCTGGGCCTTTGACCAGGTGGCCATGCTGGTGGTGCAGACGCTGATCTCCATCGGCGGCTGAGGGTACCGGAATGGCTGAGCTTGCACAATGGTATGTCCTGCATACCTATTCCGGCTATGAGAACACCGTCTCCGCGTCCATCATGAAGGCTCGGGAAAACCGGCACATGGAGGACCTGATCCTGGAGGTCAACATCCCTCTGGAGACCGTCACGGAGATCGAGGACGGGAAGACCGTCACCAAGGAAAAGAAACTTTTCCCCGGTTACGTTCTCGTAAAAATGATCCTCACGGACGAAAGCTGGCATCTCGTGCGCAACGTGCGCGGGGTCACCGGGTTCGTGGGCAGCGCCGGAAAGGCCATCCCTCTGACCGAGGACGAGATCCTCGCCCTGGGGGTGGAGAAGCGGGAGCTGAACCTGGGCTTCCAGCTTGGGGACAGCGTAAAGGTGCTGGATGGGCCTCTGGAGGGCTTCATCGGCACGGTGGACGAGCTGGATCCTGCCCGGAACCGGGTACGGGTGACCGTCTCCATGTTCGGCCGGGAGACCCCGGTGGAGCTGGAGCTGGATCAGGTGGAGGCCATCGAACACTGAGGGCAGCATATCCGTCTCCCGGCCCGGGAGACAAGCACGTGGGAGGAAGGAGATCCCTTCCGCCAGCGCATACCGGCGCATAGCCGGTGCACACACCACAATATATTTGGAGGAAACGTACAGTGGCACAGAAAGTAACCGGAATCGTCAAACTGCAGATCCCTGCCGGCAAGGCGACCCCCGCGCCCCCTGTTGGTCCGGCCCTGGGCCAGCACGGCGTGAACATCGCCGCCTTCACCAAGGAGTTCAACGAGCGGACCAAGGCCGACATGGGCCTGACCATCCCCGTTGTCATCACCGTTTATTCCGACCGCAGCTTCACCTTCATCTGCAAGACTCCCCCCGCAGCCGTCCTTCTGAAGAAGGCCGCCGGCATCGAAAAGGCCTCCGGCGTTCCCCAGCGGGACAAGGTGGCCACCATCTCCGCTGAGGACTGCCGGAAGATCGCCGAGCAGAAGATGCCCGACCTGAACGCCGCCGATATCGAAGGCGCGTACCGGATGATCAAGGGCACCGCCCGCAGCATGGGCATCGTGGTGAAGGAGGACTGAGAGCATGTTCAGAGGAAAGAATTATCAGGAGAGCGCCAAGCTCATCGACCGTGCCGTTCAGTATGATCCCCAGGATGCCATGGATCTCGTCATCAAGGCTTCCAAGGCGAAGTTCGACGAGACCGTCGAGCTCCATATCAAGCTGGGCGTCGACTCCCGCCATGCGGATCAGCAGGTCCGCGGCGCCATCGTCCTGCCCCACGGCACCGGCAAGACCAAGCGCGTGCTGGTCTTCTGCAAGCCCGAGCGGGAAGAGGAAGCCAAGGCCGCGGGCGCGGACTTCGTGGGCGGCCAGGAGCTGGTCCAGAAGATCCAGAGCGAGAACTGGTTCGATTACGACGTGGTCGTCGCCACTCCCGACATGATGGGCGTGGTGGGCCGTCTGGGCCGTGTCCTGGGTCCCAAGGGCCTGATGCCCAGCCCCAAGTCCGGCACCGTCAGCCCCGACGTGGGCAAGGCCGTCAGCGAGATCAAGGCCGGTAAGGTGGAGTACCGTCTGGACAAGACCAACATCATCCACTGCCCCATCGGCAAGGTCTCCTTCGGCGCCGACAAGCTGGTGGAGAACTACAACGCCCTCATCAGCGCGGTCATCAAGGCGAAGCCCGCCGCCGCCAAGGGCCAGTATATCCGCAGCTGCGTCGCGGCCAGCACCATGGGCCCCGGCGTGAAGATCAACGCCGCCAAGGCTCAGGCGTAAATCCGATCATCGATAATACCGGAGCGATCCACATGGGATCGCTCCGGTCTTTTTTTCTGCCCGGCGGCGGTTTTCATGCCTGTTCCGCCGTCAGCACTCCGTCCTTCATGCGCAGGACCAGGTCGGCGGTATCGGCCACCTCCGGGTCGTGGGTGACCACGATGACGCAGCGGTCTTCCTCATGGGCCAGGCGGCGGAGGATGTCCATGACGATGCGGGTATTCTCCCCGTCCAAATTCCCCGTGGGCTCGTCCGCCAGGAGCACGGGCGCGCCGCTGCACAGGCTCCGGGCGATGGCCACACGCTGCTGTTCCCCGCCGGAGAGGGCGGAGGGAAAACGCTTGTGCTTGCTCTCCTCGATCCCCACCTTCACCAGGGCTTCCGCCGCCTTGATCCGGGCTTCGCTTTCCGGGATGCCCTGCATCTCCATGGGGAGGCAGACGTTCTCCCGCACAGTGAGCAGGGGCAGGAGGCAGAAGGCCTGGAAGATGATGCTGACCCCCTCCCGGCGGTACTTGTCCAAGTCCAGGGATTTCAAGTTGTCCTCTTTCAAGACCACGTCGCCTTCCCCGGGGACATCCAGCCCTGCCAGCATACTCAGCAGGGTGCTCTTCCCGCTGCCACTGGGGCCGACTACTGCGTACAGCTTTCCGGCCTCGAAGCCGTAGGTCGCGTTCTTCACCACCGGGGATGTTCCCCCGGGATAGGTGTAGGATACGTTGTCTAAAGTCAATGCATTCATGCTGAAACCTCCTGAAAATGATGGGTTCAGGCTCCCTCTTTGAGGGAGCCTAAGAGTTTCTTATTCTTTTGCCTGAAGTTGGGCCAGCACATGCTTCCGGGCGCAGAGCCAGGCGAATATGCCGCTCCCCAGGGCGCAGGCCGCCAGGTGGGCGAGCAGATACAAGGCGAAGGGTCTCATCACCGTCCCCGGGTCCGGTCTCTGGATCAGGGTCACCAGGACGAAGCCCAGGATCAGACCCACGAAGGCGCACAGCACCTGGGCCAGGGTATAGATCCCCACGCATTTTCGCGCCTTTGCCCCCAATGCCCGCAGGATGGATATCTCCCTCGACCCGTGGAGCACCGTCAGGCCCGGCAGCACACACGCCAGGAGGAGCGCCGCCGCGATGGTCAGAGGGTACAGGGTCTCCAGCAGCCGGTGGATCTTATAGATCCGGTCCGCGTTACCGGTGTCCATATGGAATTTTGCTGCGCTTTTGGTTCCATCAAGGATTTCCTGGATGAAAGTGCGAAATTCCGGGATGCAGTGGTAGTCCATCAGGGTGAACTCCGCGATATCCAGATAGAACACGGGAAAAAGGCAACTGAAGGGGACATAGGAGGCTACGGGAAAGTAGCTGGTATTGTCCCAGCGTTCATTTTGAATGATGCCTGCCACCGTAGCGAAAGGCCGACGCCGATCACGCAGCTGTTCAATCGTCTCTCCGGGCTCAAATGGGTTGCCGTTCTGGGAAATGTTTGCCAGCCAGTTCTCTTCGTTTACCCGCACCTTGTCTCCCAGTTCCACCCCTAACTCCTCGGCAAAGGAGGAATAGAGGACGCAGACCTGCTTTTTCGTATTGAGGAAGGTCTCCTCGTCCCAGCCCTCCGCCCAGAGGATCTCTGGCGAATGCAGGAGCTTGTCGAAGCGGTTGAGAAAGTAAGCGGGGGAGCCGGTCATCTGGATCTCGCAGTCCCGGCAGTAGGTCTCAAAATAGGGGTCTCGCACATGACCGGAGTTTACCACCTTCATGGCCCGTTCATAGCCGATGTGGGAGAGGACAGGCTTCACTTCCACGTGCTGATAAAGCTCCCCGTAGATCCCCCGAAGCACCGTCACCAGGCCGAAAGCGAAGGCCAGGAGTGCTGCCAGCAGCAGGCTCAGCAGGCTCCGCCCCGGATTCCGTCCCAACAGACGGCATAAGTATTTCCTGCCCCAGTTCATATACAAGTTTCCTCCAATGCCCGCAGGCAATTCATGTGCCAACGGCGCAATTCATGGCCGCAAGGCAAATTCATTTCTTCTCCTGCACCAGCTCCAGGACGCTCTTTCGCCGGATCAGGCCCAGACCGACCAGTGCGATCGCCGCCAGGAGGATCAGGAAGCCCAACGCTCCCAGGAGGAAGAGGCCGAAGCCCGCGGGCTCATGGACCGCCGTTTCCTCCGCTGCGGCGGTCAGCTGCCGCAGGGTCACGATCCGGGCGATGATCAGACCCAGGGCGGCGGAGAGGATCCCCAGGAGCAGGAAGGGGATGAACAGACGGTTCCCGGCTTCCCCTTTGGGCATGCCCAGGGCCCGGAGGATGCCGTACTCCCGCTTCTTCCGGCCGATGAAGAGCCACACCGTCAGCACCAGGGCGAAGAGGGCCGCGGCGGAGAAAATTAGGAGCTTTACCAGGGCCAGGTTTTTCGCCTGTATCAGATCGTCAGCGATAAGGCTCCAGCCTCCGTCGCTGAATTCGTACAGACGGTCCTCCGCCTCCAGTTTCGGCAGGACCTCCTCCATGAAGGGAACGATCTCCTCCGCAGCACCTACGATGAAGCTCACTTCCCCGGGCTTCGCTTCATAGGTATCCTTGTTCACGCAGTCCGGCAGGAAAGGGGCGGGGACAAAGATCGCGTTGTTGCTGTAGCACCAGTAGAGCTCCCGCTGTGCGTGTTTCCCCTCGTTCAGATCCCGCCAGGAACCCACGATGGTGAACTCCTGCCGGGTGAATTCCGTGGCGTGCCGTCCCTGGGTGGAGGCCACCGCCCCCAGGGGGGCGTACTGCTCGCAGAGGTAGTTCCCCAGATCCAGGGTGATGGTATCTCCCACCTTCAGGCCGTAAGCCTCCAGCACATCCGTATTCACCACGCACACAGGCTGCCCCTCGTCCGCCGGAGTGAGGAAGCGCCCCTCTTCGCAGACGATCCGCCCCTGGGCCACCCGGCGGATGGCAGCCATGTCCCCTGTGTACACCATATCGAAGGTGTGCACGTCGTCGTTGGTCACCTGGATGAGCTCCCGGAGGGGAGCAAATTCGTCCGTTTCCAGCCAGCCCTCCGGCAGATCCGTGATATCCGTCACGTAGGGCCACCAGCCCTTGCGGGTATCGTCCCCCATATAAAAGCGGTGGATATACCAGTTCATAAGACCGGCGTTCGACGCCTCCGCTTCCTCTTGACTGTCCGCGTGCCCGTCCGTAAAGTCGTTCCGCAGGACGAAGACGTACCGCCGCCCCACCTCCAGCCGGGCAAAATCCGAAACGAAATAGTCAGGGTCCAGGGTCAGAAAGGCCAGGTTGTTGCCGTTGGGGTAACGGAAATGGGCCGGATTGTCTCTCTCCTCGTCCGGCACGAGCCATATCTCGATGCGCTGCTCATCCTCTCCCCGGAGCCAACGCTCGTCCCCCGCCAGCACCTTCCAGTCCATGATGCTCACGGCCTGGAAGCCGTCCTCTGCCGCCTCAGGGGCAATGAGGGGCAGGGTGGTACTGGCACTGAAGGCGGGCTGGATCAGGGTCACAGTGCCCTCCAGGATGCAGCGGGCGTCGTAGGAGAAGTAATTGGAGTCCGTGTCCAGGCGCATGTAATCCTGGGAGACCCCGGCGGTCATGTACCGCCGCTCGATGCGGGAGATATGGGGCAGAGCTTCCAGCTCCGCCAGGGTATCCTGGCGCAGGCTCTCGTGGTGGGTGTCCGCGTACTCAGCCAGGCCGTAGGTATCCGCCGGGTTGGTGGCGTCCGCCAGAAGGAAGTGGTCTTCGTTGAAGGGCATTCTGTTCTCCGGCACAACGGAATCCTCTACCGTAAGCACCCCCTCGTATTTGTCCCGGGCCTCCCGGTATTCCCGGTCCGAGACGGCGTATTCCGAAAGGTTGTACAGGAACAGAAATGCCGCCGCCGCCAAAAGCAGCAGGGTCAGACCCGTTTTCAGCGGGCTGCGGTAAAGGGACTTCAGGTGCTGCTTCATGGGTATCCCTCCTAAATGCGTATAAAAATAGCAAGTGCTTTCTATTTGGAATAAGAATAGCACTTGCTATATAACTTGTCAATGCCTGCGGGGCTTTTTCCTCCTGCCTAGTCGGTATCCACCGCCCGGAACCAGGCAGCCGCCAGGTCCCCCACTTTTATCTCCGGCTCATCCAGAAGGCGCACAATATACCAACTGCGCGCATCACTGGAAGTGCTGGCATTGGTTTTGCACAGCACCACGTCGGAGCCGGGCCAGAAGTACAGGTCTCTGTCCCGAAAGGGCTGGGTCACGATAATGGGTTCCCCCGGCGGCGCCGCGCTTACCCGGGCCGATTCCGACGCCGTCTCCCAGATCATGCGTTCCAGGAAGGGGTCCCCGGGCGTGCTGCCGGTGACCGTACGGGTCCCCGCCTCTCCCCAGCTGATATGGTAGCGGTGGGTCCGATTCGTCAGCACGCTGGAGAGGTAGGCGGAGACGGCGGAGCTGTAGGCGGGGTAGCGGGTTCGGGTATCCCCCTGCCATTCCACGCGGTTCCGCAGATCCCGGACCCAGGCGTTCACCAGCTTCCGCCGCTCCCAGCGGGCGTCCTGGTCCTCCGTATCCGGGGAGGTGAGCATATTGGCCTCCACGGTACTGTGCTTCACCATATAGTAATACCCCTGCTCGTCCCGGGCCAGCAGATCCCACGCCGTCACCTGGCGCAGATACCTGCCCGCGGTGGCCTCATCCGTGCGCAGGATGGTGAGGATGAGTCCGTATTCCCGGCGGGAGTCGGGATATAGATCCATTCCCGCCTCCCAGGTCTCCCGCTCCAGCACCCGGAACAGGACCTCCTCCGTCTCCCCGGTAAGGGCGGGAGTCTCCACGATCAGCAGATCCTTCAGTTCATCGGGCACGGAGAGGAGCATGCCCCCGCTGCGATACAGGGTCTCTCCCGCGGCCCCCGCCCGAAGGGAGCAGAAGGCGCCGAGGGTCAGCCCCAGCACCAGGGCCCCGGCCAGGCAGCGGCGGGGCATGCCCGCGCGCCGGTAGCGCATGATGGCGTTCACCCGCTCCCGCAGCATCCCGGCCTTCAGGCCAGGGAAGGCCGCAAAACGGCCCCGGCGGCCGGAATCCACCAGCAGGCAGGCAAAGTCCGTCCGCCGCTCCCTGCCGAAGCGCCGGAGCACGGCTTCGTCGCAGCCCAGTTCCAGATCCCGGTTCAGGAGAAAATACATCAGCCATACGGCAGGGCTGAACCAATGCAGGATCAGCAGCAGGTGCATCAGCAGCTTCCAGGCGGCGTCCAGGTGCCGCACGTGGACGTATTCGTGTTCCAGGGCCAGAAGATCCGGCAGACGCTCCCAGTCCGGTTCTTCCGGGAGAAGGATGGCGGGGCGGAATACCCCGTAGGTCATAGGCCCGGGCAGACCGGGTAGCAGGCGCAGGCTCAGCTTCCGATAGGCGGGATGCTCCCGCAGCCAGGCTTCCGATCCCCGCAGGGGGACGGCCCGGCGCAGACGGGCATACTCCCGGAGATAGAGCAGCAGTACCCCGCAGCCCAGGAGTCCGGCTCCCGCGAGCCATACCAGCGGCAGCAGCGGCGTCCCGCGCCCCGGCTCGACGGCCGTCCCCGCCTCGGTGGTGAGAATGCCCCCGGGCTCAGACGCGGGGAGGGCCTCCCAGCTGTCCCAATCCACCCGGTCCGCCTCCGTCTCTGAAAGACTCGTTCCCTCCACAGGATGCACCGGCATGGGCAGGGTGACGGTATACAGGACAGGGAGGGGCAGCAGCAGAGCCAGGATGGCCGGGATCCAGAGCAGACGCAGCGCGCCCTTGGGCAGGATGCGCAGCAGGCAGCTGCGGATGAAGGCCGCCGCCAGGATGAGCACCGCTCCCCTCAGGCTCATCTGCAGCAGCTTCTGCGTCGCGGCGTACATCTCACTCTTCCTTCTTCAGCTTCCGGATCAGGTCCTCCAGCTCTTCCAGCTCCCGGTCGCTGATGCCCCGGGTGTCCGCCAGGGTGGCAAAGAGCCTGGACAGGCTGCTCTCAAAGACCCGGTCCAGGAACGACTCCGTCTCCTGCTTTACGCAGGCGGCCTCGTCCGCGATGGGGTAGTAGTTGTAGCTGTGCCCCGTCCGCTCCACGCGGATGGCCTCTTTCTCCTGCAGGCGGACGATCATGGCCCGGACCATGTTGGAGGTCCAGCCGGTCTCCTCCCTGAGCATGGCGGTGATCTCCTTGAGCCGCAGGGGGGACTTTTTCCAGAGGCAGCGCAGCACCAGCCACTCCGAATCGGATATCTTCCAGGCTTTTTCCATGGCTCTCACTCCTGTTCATATCATATGCTATGGAATTAGGATATCGGGTTTCCGAGCCGGTGTCAAGTGGGAATGCCAGGACGCAAAAAGGCTCCGGGCGAAAACCCGGAGCCTCAGATTGCAGACAAATTCCCTGACTGCCGTTTTGCTTATTCGTCGAAACCCTTGCCCATGTAGCAGAAGGTCATGGTGAGCTCCATGTCCGTGAGTCTGCGGCCCTTCATGCGGTTGACGCTCTCGGGCTTGGGGAAGGGGAAGTCCATGGCGATGAGGGCGTCGTTGATGAGGATGCCGGAGCCGTGGAGCTGCTCCGCGTGGAGCAGGCTGTACACCATGCCGGCGCCGCCGGCCTCCGGCGGGATCATGCCTTCGAAGCCGGGCATACCGAACATGCGGCGCTTCTCTCCCGGCTTCAGGGGCGGGAACTTGGAGAAATCCGGCCGGCCGATGCCTGCGGGGGTGAGGCAGAAGACGTATACGCCCTTGCCCTTTACCTCGTTGGCCAGGGACATGATCAGGCTGGTGGCGGACGCCTTGCCCGCGGTGTACATGCTGCCGCCCACCATGGGAGGCATATAGTGGAACTGGGTGGCGCTGTAGGTGACCACGCCGTGGCCCCGTTCGATCATGGCGGGAACGAAGGCTTTGATGGCCATCATCACGCCCTTGCCGGAGATGGCAAAGCTCTGCTCCAGGTCGGAAACGGGAGAGCTGAGGATGGGTCCGTTCAGCCGCATGTTCATGGCGTTGTTCAGAAGCAGATCCACCTTGCCGAATTTGGCGAATGCCTTTTCCGCCAGATTGTCGATATCCTCCTGAAGGGTGACGTTGGTCTTGACAAAGAGGGCGCAGTCCGGGCCGCTTTCCAGATTGATGACCCGCTCCGCCTCCGCGCCGGCTTCCTCGTTCAGGTCCGCGATGACCACCTTGGCTCCGGCCCAGGCCAGCGCCCGGACGTAACCCAGGCCCACGTTGCTGGCGCTGCCGGTGACCACGGCCACCTCACCTGCCAGGCAGCCTTTCTTCAGACCGGTATAGGTCAGGTCGATGGGCTCGATGTTCAGGAAGGATTCCTGGGTCTCGCCGCCGAGTGTGACAAAAGTTCCCATATTCTGTGTGCCTCCTGTATCGTTTAATTTTGTTTATCCTCTTGCTGTTTAGTCAGTTTAGCATATAAATCCCGTCTTCGCAAGCAGGATTTCCGGTAAATTGCCGATTACCGGAAGGGATTCCAGAATCGGCCCCCGTTCAACACGTTCAGCGCGATGGCGGCAGCCAGCAGGAGCGCACAGAAGACCATGGCCAGGATGTCGGCGGGACGGAAGGGCCGGCCCATGTACCAGGTGCGTTTTTTCCCCTTGCCGAAGCCCCGAAGCTCCATGGCGTTGGAGACGACCTCGATCCGGTCCATGCTGGAGAGGATCAGCGGGATCAGAATGGCGGCGGCGCTTTTCAGCCGCTTCACCAGGTTCTGCTTCCGGCTCATTTCGATCCCTCTGGCCTGCTGGGCCTGGCTGATCTCATGGTAGTTCTTCTGGATATCCGGGATATACCGCAAGGCCAGGGCCACGGAATAGGCGACGGTGTACCTGATCCCGATGCGGTTCAGGGAGGCGGCGAATTCGCTGGGATTGGTGGTGCACACGAAGAGCAGGACGATGGGGATGGTGGCGAAATACTTGAGTACCAGATTCAGATGGTAGAAAAGCTGTTCCCGGGTGATCACATATTGCCCGCCCAGGCTGAGGAGCGGGTGGCTGGACCCGTAGAGGGCGACCCCGTGCTGGGGGGAGAAGACGAAGATGAGCACGTTGTTCAGGACCATGAAGGCGGCCATGAAGCTTACCAGGAAGGAGACATCCGAAAAACGGATCCGGGACAGGGCGAACAGCACCAGGCTCAGGAGCGTCAGGAACACCAGCAGACGGGTGTCGTAGGTGCTCATGGCAGCAAAGCTCCACAGGAGCAGACAGACCAGCTTGGTGGCCCCGGTAAGGCGATGGATGGGGGAGGGGCGATCCACGTAGTTGAAAATGTTCCTCATGACCGATACGCCTCCCGTTCATAATCGATGAAGCGCCGGACGAATTCCTTCGGCTCGTCGATGCCGCAGAGAAGGGCGAGATCGTAGAGACTGGTCTCCTTGAGGCTGGCCCGGCGGACCAGGTCCGGATCCGTGAGGATGGCGGCGGAGCTGTCGTCCGCGAGCACCCTGCCCTGGGAGAAGACCACGCTCCGTTCCGCGTATTCCAGCATCAGGTGCATATCGTGGGTGATCATCACCACCGTGACTCCCCGGGCGTTCAGCTCCCGGAGGAATTCCATGATCTCCGTGTAATGGCGGTAATCCTGGCCGGCCGTGGGCTCGTCCAGAATGATGATCTCCGGCTCCAGCACCAGGATGGAGGCGATGGTGACCCGTTTCTTCTGACCGAAGCTCAGAGCGGAGACCGGCCAGTTCCGGAAGGGCCACAGGCCGCAGGTCTTCAGCGCCTGCTCCACCCGGGGACGGATCTCCTCCTCCGGTACGTTCCGGTTCCGGAGACCCATGGCTACCTCATCGAAGATCATGGGCTTGGAGATCATCTGGTTGGGGTTCTGCATCACATACCCCACGTGATCCGCCCGTTCCTTCAGAGAGAGGGAGGGCCAGTCCAGCCCGGTAAAGCCCAGGGCCCCGGACTGGGGCTTCTCGAAGCCGCATACCACCTTGGAGAAGGTGGATTTTCCCGCCCCGTTGGTCCCCACGATGGCCAGGCTTTCCCCCCGGAAGATCTCCAGGGAGATGTGGGAGAGGGTCTCCCTCCGGCCGTCATAGGAGAAGGTCACGTCCTCTGCCTTCAGCAGCACCGGCCTGGGGGGCGGCGCGGGCCTGGGCGGGGTCCGGCGGTACCAGTCCAGCACCTTCTGCTTTTCCTCCGGCCCCAGACGCAGGGAGCGGATGCTGCTGGGCTTCAGCTCCGGGGTCACCCGGACCCCGGCGTATTTCAGAGCGGTGACGTACAGGGGTTCCCGGATGCCGTGGTTCCGGAGCAGCTCGCCGCTGAGCAGGGTGTCCGGGTCCATGTCCGCGATGATCCGCCCCTCGTTCATGAGCACGATCCGGTCCATGCTCCGGTGGAGGACGTCCTCCAGCCGGTGCTCGATGATGATCACCGCCGCCCCGGTACGGTCATGGATCTCGTCGATGAGCTCCATAGCGGATTTCCCCGTGGCCGGGTCCAGGTTGGCCAGGGGTTCGTCGAACAGGAAGACCTCCACGTCGTCCACCATCACCCCGGCCATGGCCACCCGCTGCTTCTGCCCTCCGGAAAGCTGGTCCGGGGCGTTGAGCAGGTGGCTGTCGATCCCCACCGCAGCGGCGGCTTTGAGCACCCGGTCATGGAGCTCAGGTTCCTGCACGCAGTCGTTTTCCAGGGCGAAGGCGATGTCCTCCGCCACGGTGAGACCGATGAACTGGCCGTCCGAATCCTGGAGGACGGTGCCTACGGTGCGGGAGAGGGCGAAGATACTCAGATCCTTCGTCTCCCTGCCCCGGACGGTGACGCTGCCGGTGATGGTCCCCCGGTAAGCGAAGGGGATAAGTCCGTTGATGCAGTGGGCCAGAGTGGATTTGCCGCAGCCCGAGGGGCCGGCGATCAGTACCTTTTCCCCCTTGCGGATCTGCAGATCGATCCCCTTCAGGGTAGGCTCCGCCTGGGCGTTGTACTGAAAGCCGAAATCCCGGAATTCAATAATGGGTTCCCGTTCAGTGATGTCCTTCATGGCGATCCCTCGTGCGCAATAATCAATACGGCGGGAGCATGCCTCCCGCCGTATCCGTATCCCGCGTTATTTCTCTTCCTTCAGGCTGCCCTTTTTGGGCTTGGACGCAGCGTAGGCGATGCACAGCAGCGTGCCGATGATGGCGGTGGTGACGATGTTGGAAACGCTGCCCACCAGACCCTGGAGAAAGACCTTGTTGGCCGGTTCGGCATACATCACGATATCCAGGATCGGCGCGACCACCACCCAGCAGATGAGGTGGGCGATGACCTGGGCGATGTTGAAAAGCGCGATTTCCTTGCCGCCGAACGTGCCGTCCTCAAGCCGGATCTTTTTCCCGGCGAAGCCCATGAGCAGGCCGAAGATGCCGGAGCAGATGACCCAGCTCCACCAGATGCCGTAGCCCCAGGAGAGGTCGATGAGGAAATGGCCGATCAGGCCGATGAGCGCGCCGGCCAGAGGGCCGAAGAGAACGGCCATGAAAGCCAGCAGACCGTACTGGATGCAGATGCTGGTGTTGGGGACGGGGCTGGGGATCGCCACGAAGCGGCCCAGTACAAAGAAGAGCGCAGCGCCGATGCCAATGGATACGATGGTTTTCACCGGTGAATTTTTCATGCTGATTCCTCCTTTTTCTCGCATAGATTTCATAAAAAGATTATAGTTTAACAGATGCATGCTTTGCAAGCCATTCCCGCAAAAAACTCTCCCCGCATCCCAAGGATGCGGGGAGAGCCGACCAGATCGATCAGTATTTTCCGTACAGCCGCACGGTCTCGAACATGGCCTCCACGTTCTCCCGCTTCACATGGCTCAGTCCGGAGCTTGTCATGAAGATGAAGCCTCCGCCGGGGGCGCAGATATCCAGCAGTTTCTTGGCCTCGTCCCGCACCTGGTCCGGCGTGCCGAACTGGAGCAGGTTGGTGCTGAAGCTGCCGGCGATGCAGGCGATATCCTTCAGCTTGCTCTTGGCCACCTCCATATTCACTTCCTCAAAGTGGTAGAACACCTTGCCCGGGGTGACTTCCGTCAGGCAGTCCAGCCGGGAATTGTACTTGCCCTCACAGAAGATGTAGGGCACCATGCCTGCCTTGATGATCTCCTCGATGATCATCTGCAGATGCCGCCAGTAGTACTTCCTGTAGTGCTCGTCGCTCATGAAGCCGTCCATGCCCTTGTGGAGGGCCATGAACACGTGCTTGCCCTTGGAGGCGGGGTTCTTCCCCTGCATGCGGATCATCTCCAGCATGGGGCCGATGGATTCTTCGATGTACTTCTCCACGATTTCCGTATTCTCGTACAGGTCCTGGAGAGAAAGGATCGTGCCCCGGAGCCCGTCGGAGTAGCTGTCGAAGGGGACCGCCGCGCCGCCGCCCCGGAAGACGGGGTAGCCCATCTCATACACGGTCTTGTTCAGCTTTTCCGCGTTCTTCCGATACTCCTGGTTCATGTCGTTGATCTTCCACAGGGTCTCCATCATCTTCTTGAATTCCGGGGTGGAGACCTGGGAGGCCATCATCCGGGCGCTGAACCGGTTGCCCACAAAGAGCTTGGAGAAGGGCTCCAGCAGGGTGGATTCCCGGTAGAGCTGCTTGCGCAGGGCCCAGCCGGTGCGGTCGGTGAAGAACTCGTCGAATTCATCGTCCAGGAGGGTGGGGAACTCAATGAACTGCTGGATGGAGTTGTCGTCGATGATATGGCCCGGCATGCCCGCCCAGCGCATGTTTTTCGGCTGCTCCAGCTCCAGCATGGGGCCTTCGCCTGCATAGTTGGTACCGGTGTTCAGACCGGCGTCGGGATCAAAATCGTTCAGGTATTTCACGATGCTCTTGGTCATCTTCTCCAGGCTGGTGTCATAGATCACCTCGGCCACCGTGTATCCCGCGTTCAGCATGGGGAACAGGGCGGCGGAGGGCATCATGGGCACCATGTCCGGTTCCTTCAGGGCGATTGCGGCTTCGACCCTGGCGACCTTTTCGTCATACCGTTTTTTTGCCTCCGGTGTCATCCTAGTACCTCCTTAGAATATCCAATTGGTATTTGTGCCAGATTACCATATTTGAAGCGTATATTCAAGGCTTCTCTCAGCAAATCATACAGAGAGGCGGATGGGCAGGGAGGATGCCCGGCATGAGCGGATCATTGAGCCGGACGGGATTGACATAAGCGCTTTTTCGTGTTAAGATACTATCGTTTTAATGCGGTAAAGAGAGGTGATTCCCGTGGCGGATCTGCACAGCGAAGCGGCGGACGCCCTGTTCAAGGCCATTTTGTCCCTGCGCAGCGAGGAGGAGTGTTACGCCTTCTTTGAGGACCTGTGCACCGTTGGCGAGCTGCAGGCGATGTCCCAGCGCTATCATGTGGCCCGGCTCCTGCGTTCCGGCCTGGTATACAGCGAAGTGGGACGGCTCTCCGGCGCCAGCTCAGCCACCATCAGCCGGGTGAACCGCTGCCTCCAGTACGGCAGCGGCGGATATCGTCTGCTCCTGGAGCGGGTGGACGGAGAATCGGAACCGGAGGAATAAGAACACAGAAAAATGCCCGCCGTCCGGTGCAGCCGGACGGCGGGCGAAGTGCGCTCAATGGAAGATCAGTTCGATGAGGAATACGGCGGCACAGCAGGCCCCCGCCACAGTGATCAGGCTGCCGCCCAGCAGGGCGGCGACGATCCCCACAGCCAGAGCGGCGATGCCCGCGGCGGGCAGCATCGTGGCCTCCACAATGGCGGGAAAGGTCATCACCGCCAGGGTGACGTAGGGCACATAGTAGAGGAAGGAGCGGAGGAAGCGGCTGCGCAGGGGTTTGCGGATCAGGGTGAGGGGCAGGACCCGGATGGCGTAGATCACCGCAAAGGCGATGAGGATATAGACGTAGTTATTCCGCATCGGGCTCGTCCTCCTTCCTGGGGAAGATCAGAGCGATGACGGCGGAGATGCCCAGGGTCAGGATGATCGTGCGCATACCCGGGGAAAGGTCCCGCAGGGCAGGGAGGAAGCCGAAAAGCCAGCTGCAGCCGAAGCCCGCCAGCACGCAGATCGCCACCGAAAGCTCCTTCCGGGCCGGGGGGATGATGATGGCCAGGAACATGCCGTACAGGGCGACGCTCAGAGCGCTCACCACCCGCAGGGGCAGGATGGTGCCCATCAGGATGCCCAGGGCCGTGCCGACGGCCCAGGCGGGGATGGATACGGCCATGGCGCCGTAGTGGTACAGGGGTTCCAGCGGACCGGGCCGGGCGATGCTGATGCCGAAGATCTCATCCGTCACCGCAAAGCCCACGCCCCAGCGATGCAGGTCCGGCATATCCGGGCGAATGCGCTGGCTCAGGGCGCAGCTCATGAGGAAATAACGGGCGTTGGTGATCAGGGTCACCAGGGCGACCTCCAGGTAGGCGGCTCCGGCGCCCACCAGGGTGAACAGGGCGTATTCCCCGGCGGAGGCGACGCACAGAAGACTGGCCAGCATCCCCTGGAAGGGGGTCAGCCCCGCGTCCCTGGCGGCTATGCCCAGGGAAAAGGCCACTGCGAAATATCCCAGGGCGATGGGGATCCCGTCCCGAAGTCCCTGGGCAAAGGCGGTTTTTTGCGGTTTCATCGGTTCCATACTTTCACGCTCCGGGAGCACAGGGGATAATACCTCGGATATCCCCCCGGCTATAAGGCGGAATATACCACATCCTGCCGTCCTTGGCAAGCGCGGCAGGCCAGTCCCGGGGAAAAACGGCGGAAAAACCTTTTGGGAAAGAAAAAAGCATTGACTTTGGGGAAAGCATCCTTTATAATAACAAAGCTTCAAAAGTCAGTCCGACAGAGCAGCGTGGAGAAGTCGCGTAGCTTGGTCGAGCGCGCACGATTGGAAATCGTGTATACCCCATAAGGGTATCGAGGGTTCGAATCCCTCCTTCTCCGCCACGGAGAGCCGTGAAATTTAAGGGTTTCAAGGCTCTCCCTTTAGTTATCGGCCTACT
>JAEEGJ010016269.1_pt1 | contig 17127 bp, 9 predicted proteins | sample 8958761 | NCBI WGS metagenome assembly JAEEGJ01 (sample SAMN16246546, study PRJNA631951) | gut metagenome | biome: gut microbiome; feature: rumen; material: RS-attached | host: Bos | place: Iran: Karaj | collected 2018-10 | reverse complement strand
ACCCACCTGCATGTTCGCATCGGACGTTTTGGCCCGCTGGGCAAAGATTTCCAGGATCAGGCTCGTCCGGTCAATGACGTCGCAGCACTCGATGATCTTCTCGATGTTACGCTGCTGGGTGCCGGTGAGCTCATCGTCGAAGATGACGTACTGTATCTCGTTCGATTCACAGTACTCCTTGATTTCCTGAAGTTTACCCGTTCCGATGTAGGTGGCTTTGTCGGGCCGGTCCATGCGCTGCATGAACATCTTGTCGCCGATGGCGCCTGCGGTTTCCGCCAGGAACTGCAACTCATCCAGATACTCCTGCACCTTGCGCTCCCCTCCCTTTTCGAGGACCACACCCACAAAGACGGCCTTTTCGGTTTTGTATTGGCTCATACCTTCTTCTAAATCCGCTGATTCCTATATTCTTGCAAAGTTAATTCTATTTTTCGAGATTGTCATATAAAAAACAGGGCGGCCCCGGAGGGGTCGCCCTGATCTTGATACCATCGTGCGGAATTAATCCGGGATGAAAGCTACATAACCGTAGAAGGCAATTCCGGTGCTACCGCCACCACGAGGGCCGCCATTACGCATGATAACCAGGAAATAGTAGCAGGCGTCGTCGCCATCGTAAACGCAGATGCCCGATTCCGTTGCTTCCTGGTCCACGTTGAAGTCGGCCACGTTGATGACACCGTTGGATGAGGCGATGATCTGGTTTCCAATGCTGTATTCGTCCGTACCGATTTCCGTGAACACCAGTTCAGTCTCGCCGAAAGGAGCGATCTTGAAGGTGCCCGGGTGGTTCACATCCTCATACAGGGTAGCAGCGTGGTTCTCGAACTGAGGGTCACCTTGGTAAACCGTGTCGTCATAGGCGACGGTACCGGTGCTCACTTCTTCCCACTTGGCAGGGAGGACGATGGTCGGCTTACACTGTTCTTCCGTCAGGACGCCTTCCCAGTTGTCCTTGACATCCCACCAGACGCGGGCGTCCTTGGTATCCTGACCGTTGCTCAGGTCCTTGATGGCCTCGGCATAATTCGCAGGATTGTACTCCTTGTCCATGGTGTTGTCGAACGGGAGACGGTACGGATAGTGGGAGTTGCCCTGCGTATCGGCACCGGGGCCGACCGGCATGTGGGGAACATCCAGACGGCGCCAGTCGGACCAGGCCTCGATACCGTCGGCCAGGTAACCGGCGATCCAGCGCTGGAGCGCGATCTGCTCGATTCCCTTGTCGGGGTTGAAGGCGACGTCAGGATTGGCGAGATAGGCGTTGACATTCTTGGCACCCCACCAGTCGAAGGAAGCCTTGATACCGGCCTCATACAGATCCTTGGCGTTGGCGGAAATCCAGCCGCGCTGGGCGGCCTCGGCTTCCACCAGGAGGACGCGGGACGTCGGGATGACGGGAATCGTGGCGCTCTGGGTGATGATCTTGCTGTTGATGCTGGCGCAGCAGTCCTTCCAGGCGGAGACGGCGTCGTTGTTGATCAGGCCGAACGGAACACCATAGAAGGAAGTGTACTGGTCACGCGGGAAAACTTCCTCGTCACGGGCTCCCTTGTATCCTTCGATGTCGAAGTATTCGAACATACGGGGGTCTTCGAGGGCCTTCATTTCCTCGACGATGAAGTAGTTCGGAACGGGGTTCAAACCGGCTGCCGGATAATCCGGGCTCACCCAGTAGTACAGCATGTTCCAGTTCAAATCGTCATAGGTGTAGTGGAGTCCGTCGGCGACATCCTTCATACCGCCATCCGCATAGGCGGCGGCAAAACGGGCCTTACCGGTAGCCGCATCCACGTCGCTGAGCTTGATGGCCATGAGCATACGGAGGGAAGCGTTGAATTTCTTCCACTTGGCGATATCGCCGCCGAAGAGGATGTCCGCGGCACCGCTCAGGGAGCCACTCTCGTCAAACTGGGCATAGGCAGCCTTCAGGCTCTCGTCCAGGATGGTGTAAGCCTGCTTCTGCGTGTCATACTTAGGCTGCCAGTTGTTGTCGCTGACACCCTTGAAGGCCTCGGAAATGACGATGGGACCGTTGATGTCGGAAATGGTCATGTAGAAGAAGGCCATCAGCGTCTTAGCGGCGGCAATCTGGTTGGCGCTCGTGCCGAAGACAGCTACGTTGCTCTCTTCACTCTGCTCGGGATCCTCGTTCATCTGGATGATGTACTCGAGGTTCTTGATCGGACGCAGATAGAACGTGGAGCAGCCGAAGCTGGAAGTGGTCGAAAGGGGACCGTACTGGTTGTTCTTGGACTCGGAGAGATAACCGGCCCATTCCTGCTGCCAGGGGTCATACGCGTTGGTGGCGTCTCTCAGGACGAACTGCTGGACATACTTGCAGGACTCCGTGAAGAGATAGGTCGTGAACGGCGTGGAGGGCTTGTTCGGATCCTTGTTGATGTCACCGAAATCTTTGACGTTACAGCTGGTAACGAACAGACCGGCAACCAGGACGGAAGTCAAAAGGGCATATATCTTTTTCATAATATTCATCCTCCTCTTTTAGAAAGTGACATTGAGCGTAACACCGAAGGAACGGGTGGACACGGCCTGGCCGCCTTCGAGGAAGTTGTATTCAGCACCGCCCATTTCGGAAGGATCGATGTGCGGAACCGCGGAATAGATGAGCCAAGGGTTGGTGGCCACGAGCGCGATGCTGGCGGCGGAGATACCCTTGATCTTGTTCACCAGGACCTTAGGCATGTCGTAACGCAGGGAGAGTTCGCGGAGCTTCACGTAAGTACGGTCGAAGATCGTGGAATCCTGGTCGTAGATGTACTGGTACTGGAAATAGTAGGAAGCATCGATATAACCGTCCATGGGCTTGCCGTCCGCATCCACACCGGTGAGGTGGACACCGCCGCCCTTCTGGACAGGCTCGCGGATGTTGATGCCCTTGTCGTTGAGAACGGCCGTCTCGGCGAGCAGACCGGAGCCCTTGCCCCACATGTTGGTCCAGGAGACCATCTGGCCGCCGATCACATAGTCGAGCGCAGCGGAGAGCGTGAAGGCCTTGAAACGGAAGCTGGTGCTGAAACCTCCGGTGAAGTCGGGCTGGATGTTGCCCACGTTCTTCTCCACGTTGGTTTCCCAGGTCGGACGGACCTCGCCCGTAGCGGTGGTGCCGGCACGGAGGACCAGCTGACCGTCGTCGTTGCGGATCCAGCGCGCGTTGGTCTGGATGACACCGATCGGCTCGCCTTCGATGGACATCAGGTTCCAGAAGTAGTAGAAGCTGTTACCGTAAAGGCGGGTGGAGTGCTGATCCGGAGCCAGCTCGATAAGCTTATTGATGTTCTTGGACAGGTTCGCGGAGAGATTCCACTCGATATCCTTGGTACGGACGGGCGTGCCGCCGAGCAGGATTTCGATACCCTTGTTCTGCACCAGGCCGGCGTTGATCGTACGGGAAGAATAACCGGACTGCGGAAGGACCGTCGCGGCGATGATGTCGTTCTTCGTGTTCTTCATGTAGAGGTTCACATCACCGTATAAACGGTTGTTGAACAGCTTGAACTCGGTACCGACCTCATAGGAGGTGGAGATGGTCGGAAGGATGTTCTGGTTGACCTGCCTCGAAGGTTCGTACAGGGCGGTCTGCCCGTGGATCTTGGTGTCGATGGTGTACGTGGGGAACACGTTGTAGGCACCGATGGTGGAACCCACCTGGGCGAGGGAACCGCGGATCTTCCAGAAGTTCAGCCAAGGGGCGTTGATGAGCTTGCTGACCATGAAGGACAAGGAGCCGCCGCCATACAGATAAGCGTTGTTGTCCTTGGGAAGACGGGAGTCGATGTCGTAACGGAGGGAACCGTCCAGATAGATGAGGTCGTCCCAACCGATGGTGGCCGTACCGAAGAAGGAGCGGGTCTTATAGTGCGTTTCGCTGTTATTGGTGGAATACGTGCTGTTGGAAGCGCTCAGGTTGTACAGGTCGATGACGGACAGACCGCCGTTGGTGGAGCTGTTCAGATAGTAGTAGTCATACTTGCGCGCTTCGGCGAAAGCGGCGGCTTCGGCGGTGAGACGGTTGTCGAAGAACGCATTGTTCCAGGTCAGGTAAGCCTGGCCGGTGATGTCCATCGTCGTATTCTGATAAGTGCGGAAGTAAGAGTCGAAGTTGATGGAACCGGCACCGTTCTTCTCCTCATAGAGGGAATTCTGGAGCAGGTTGTTCACACGGCCGCCCAGACGGAAGTTGTAAGGAAGGGTGGCGTACACGTCAGCGGAAGCCAGATGATAGTGGGTCGAGCTGGAATACGTGTATTTGTTCATCACGGCAAACGGGTTGTCGTGGAAGTTCGCTGCAAGGTCGTTGGGGCTCTTGATGTTCCAGGTGCGCCAGGTTCCGTCCGGACGCTCCCAGTCCTTGAGTTCGGCGATGTCCACGTTCATGTGACCCCACTGGACGAAGTCGCATATATAGTTACCGTTGGAGGAGTAACCTTCCTGTTCCGCGTTCTTGTTGTTGCGGAAACGGTAACGGTAGCTCAGGTCGGCAGTCAGCCAGCTGTTGGGCTTGATCTGGGTGGAGATGCTGAAGTTGCGGCGCACGGCCTTGGAGTTGTAGAAGATACCGGGACGGTCCACGTTGGTGAAGGACACGCGGGTGTTCATTCCCTTGACGGACTTGTTGAAGGCGACGTTGGTCGTGTTGACCCAGGCGACGCGGGTAAGGTCGCGAAGGTTCAGACGGGAGCTCCAGGTCTGGGTCTGGCCATAGGAAGGATGGGTCGGATCCCAGGAATAGGCGCTGCGGATCAAGGTCTTGTCGTCGAAACGGGGACCCCAGTTCACGTCCTCACCATAGTCATAGAAGAACGTACCGTCGCCGAGGTCGTAACCGGCATTGGTGAAAGCCCACTTCGCATCGAGGACGTCGATGTCGCCACCGCCGGCCTGCGCATAGTTGTAGGTGGTCGTCTGCGCGGAGGCGCCGCCACCGAATTCGTGCTGCAGCTTGATGTGGTCGTAGAGGACTTCGGCCGTGGTCGTGTGGGAGAATTCCACATGGGACTGGCCTTCCTGCGCGCGCTTGGTCGTGATGATCACGGCGCCGTTCGCACCGCGGGAACCGTACAGGGCGGTGGCGGAGGGTCCTTTCAGGACATTGATGCTCTCCACATCGTCCATGTTCACGGCGCCGGCCGAGGCGATGGTACCGTCGATCACGTAGATCGGCTCGGAACCTTCCTGGTTGCTGTAGGAGGTCGGACCGCGGAGGATGATCTTACCTTCGCCGAAGGTGGAACCGGCGGTGCCCCAGAACTGGGCGCCGGCAACCTTACCGGCCAGGGAGTTGCCCAGCGCGGAGCTGTGGGTGAGATTCAGCTGCTCGTCATTGATGACCTGGGCGGAATAGCCGATGGCTTTCTGCTTGCGGGTCAGGCCCTGGGCCGTGACGACAACCTCGTCGAGGTACTCCGTATCCGGCTCGAGGGAAATGTTGACGACCGTCATTCCGTTCACCTCGACAGACTGGGTCTTGAAGCCCATGTTGCTGACGACGAGAACGCCATTTCTCGGAGCGTTGATGGAGAAAGCACCCTGCACGTCCGTCAATGCGTAGGAAGTGGCACTTCCCTGCACGACGACGGCAGCACCCGGGATGGGTTCACCGTTGGAACTGTCGGTGACCGTTCCGCGCACGGTGATGTTCTGAGCGTACGCGGCCGTCGCGACGACTGCCAGCAGGCACGTCAGGAACAGTTTTACTTTTTTCATAAGCAAGAAACTTTGGTTAAACATGTATTGTTTTTGGTAATAATTCCTTACCTTTTAGGCAAAATACACTACAAAACGGTCCTTTTCACTACTACCCAAGGTGCAAAGTTGTAAAACAAAAACGAAATATGCAAATATTGTAAATTATTCATTATTTAAAGGTTTATGTCTGTTTCCCCAAAATAGTCAAACAATCATTATACAATAAGTTGATTTCTTGTTTTAAATTGAAAGAAGAACGCCCCTTATAATTCAAAACAAAAATTTTTATTTGTCCGATTATTCTTTTTTAAACACCCCTTTCAGATACCTGCAAAGCGTGTTTTTATGGACACCAATCCGTTCTGCTATGATATTATAAGGTATTTTCTCTTCGCGCATCCGGAGAATATCCTCCAGCATTTCCTCAAAGCGGATTCGCTGCTTCGTTTTTCCACAGGGGCGGCCTAACTTCTTTCCTTCCGCTTTCTTTGCGGCCAGCGCCTCCTTCGTCCGCTGGGAAATCAGGTTCCTTTCGATTTCAGACGTAAGGGAATAAGCGAATGCGAGGATTTTCGAATGAAGGGATCCTGACCATTCAAAGTTGTCCTTGATGGATTGTATCCTGATTCCTTTCTCGCTGCAATAGTTCAGAATGGACATGACCATCATCATGTTCCTCCCGAGCCGGGACAGCTCCGTACAAACCAGCAGATCGCCTTTTCTCATTTTTCCAAGCGTCCTTCCGAGTGTCCTTTCCTGCAGGTTTTTCATCCCGGACACTTTTTCCTCCACCCAGATGTTGACCGTGATCCCGTGGCGGACACTCCAGTTCTCTATTTCATACCGCTGGCCCTGGCAAGTTTGGATCTGCGTACTGACTCTGATGTATGCAACTGTCATGACTATTAGTTTATTATTGAATCTTTTTCCATCCAACTTATTCGAATAGCACTTATTAATGACCGTTTTGCGGTGAATATTGCATCACGCAGGTTTTGACTGTCAATCGATAATATTGTTTAACCGACTTTTATGCCGATGAAAAACGCTTGTTTCCTCCTGTTCCCGTGAATATATTCACCGGTCCGGCAAGGAAAATTACAATTCGACGGTCCCCTTAAATCATTGTAATCTCCTAATTTTTAACCATTTTAAAATCCCTTCTTATTATTTAACCAGACCCGGCGCTTGCATAATTGAAATCTATTTTAGAACTTTGTATATTAAATCCGCCAAAAATTGCGGCTTGGGTTGAAAACTATTATCATTATTTATAGTACTGTTTTGTTTAACTAATCTAATGCTTATGAAAAAAGTAAAGCTTATGATCGCATCGTTGATGATTCTGATCGCAGGCTCCGCCTTCGCGCAGAACATCAAGGTGTCCGGTACCGTTACGGACAGTAATGGTGATCCGGTTCCCGGTGCGGCCGTCATGCTCCAGGGAAACACTTCCGTGGGAACGGCGACGCTCGCGAACGGATCCTATTCGCTTACTGTTCCTTCCAACGGAACGCTCGTGGCTTCTTCTGTGGGTTACAAGGATGCCTCCGCTCCCGTCAATGGGCGGACGATCATCAACTTCGTCCTCGAAGATGATGCCGAGGTCCTTGAGCAGGCCATCGCCGTCGGCTATGGTTCCGCCAAGAAGATCAGCTCCATCGTGGGTTCCGTCTCGACAGTGAGTTCCGAGACCATCAAGAACGCTCCGTCTTCCTCCGCCCTCGACCAGCTCCAGGGCCAGGTTGCCGGTCTGTCCGTCCTGTCCTATTCCGGTATCGCCGGTGATAACGCGGTGAGCATGACCCTCCACGGCGTCGGTTCCCTCGAAGCCGGTACCGCTCCGCTCTACGTGATCGACGGTATTCCTTCCTCCAGCACCGCTGTGATGAACATGAACCCGAACGACATCGAGAGCGTCAGCGTCCTGAAGGATGCTTCCGCCACCTCCATCTACGGTGCCCGCGCTGCGAACGGTGTCGTTTACATCTCCACCAAGACCGGTTCCTACAACACCAAGGCTTCCGTCACCTACCGTGGCCAGTGGGGTGTTTCCACCCTCGCCGACACCTCTCTCTATGAGAGCATGATGACCAGCACCGAACTGATGGACTTCTGGGTGCGTGCCGGTATCCACGACCAGGCCTACATCGACAACACCTACCTGAGCAAGGGTTACAACTACAACACCCCTTGGTACAAGTACATGATGGACCTGTGGAACCCGCAGTACCAGAACGACCTCACCATCGAAGGCGGTGGCTCCAAGGTCGCCTATATGCTGGCGGCTTCCCAGTACCACCAGAAAGGTTATACCCCCGGTAACTTCTTCGACCGTTACACCCTGCGCTCCAACGTGCAGGCGCACCCGCTCGAGTGGCTCAAGACCGGTGTCAACCTGAACCTCAGCCTCTCCAACACCCAGCAGAACCCGAACTGGGGTTCCGCCGCCAACGGTATGTCCAACTATACTTCCGGCGGTCTGTCCTTCCTCCTCATCCCGATGTATCCGGCTGTGGACGAGAACGGCAATGTCTATGAGAAGAAATTCCCCGGCCAGAACCGTATCACCCCGACCTACTACATGGAGAACCATAAGGACCAGTATGACCGCTATGGCGTGAACGGCAACGTGTTCGTGGAAATCGAACCCATCCGCAACCTCAAGTTCGTCTCCCGCGCCGGTGTCGACGGCAATATCAGCCTGAATGACTGGGTCACCACTCCTTCCTATACTGCGGAGAACGGCGGCACCCCGAGTGTCGGTCACTCCAGCTCCATGGGTTATGCGGCCAATATCACCAACACGGTCGAATACTCCTTCCAGATCACGGACGACCATAAGTTCAGCGTCCTTGCCGGCCAAGAAGGTGTCCGCAACTACTCCAAGAACTTCTACGCCCAGTCCACCGGTCAGGTGGATGACCGTAAGGCTGTCATCCAGGAAGGTACCGCTGCTTCCCGTACGATGAACGAAGGCTACAGCGAAAGCCGCTTCCTCTCCTTCTTCGGCCATGCCGACTACACGCTCATGGACCGTTACATCTTCGATGCCACCGTCCGTAACGATGCTTCCTCCCGTTTCGGTAAGGATGTCCGCAACGCCCTCTTCTGGTCCTTCGGTGCCATGTGGAAGCTCAAGAGAGAGAACTTCCTGAGAGGTGTCCGCGATGTCAACGACCTCAACCTGAAGGTCAGCTACGGTACCCAGGGTAACGCCGATATCGGTAACTATGAGCACCTCGGTCTCGTCACTTCCACGTCCAAGTATGCGGATGGAAACGGCCAGCACCTCAGCCAGCCGGCCAACCCGAACCTGACTTGGGAACGCCAGAACCTGTTCACTGTCACTTTGAACGGCCGTCTCTTCAACTTCATGGACTTCGACCTGGAGTACTATAACAGAAAGACCTCCGCGATGATCCTCGACATCCCGCAGCCTTATACCGCCGGTATCGACGAGGCCACCTTCAACGTGGGCTCCATGATGAACCAGGGTGTCGATGTGACGCTCGGTTTCGACCTGCTCCGCGGCCATGACTACTGGATGCGCCTGAACACCACCTTCAACTACAACGCCCAGAAGGTGACCGAGCTGTTCGAGGGCAAGCACACCTGGCCGATGTATTCCTATATGATCGCTTACGTGGTCGGAAGCCCGGTCATGTTCTACAACCCGATCTACGCCGGTATCGATCCGGAAGACGGTATGCCCATGTGGTATGTCCCGGGTGACGATCCCGACATCACGACCATGGACAAGACCACGAAGGTCTTCGACAAAGAAGGTCTGACCCAGAACACCGGCAAGAAGCGCTACGCTCCTATCAACGGCGGTTTCAGCCTCTCCGGCGGCTGGAAGGGCCTCTCCATGCAGGCTGACTTCTCCTATGTGATCGGCAAGTACCTCGTTTCCAACGACGGTTACTTCTATGGCAACCCGGCCAACTTCTCCACCATGAACACCAACAAGGCTGTCTCCGACTTCTGGACTCCGGAACACAGGGATGCCAAGTGGCCGGACTGGTCCAAGGGCGCCGTGATGCAGTTTGATACCCACCTGCTCGAAAATGCTTCCTTCCTCCGTCTGAAGAACCTCCAGGTTGCCTACAGCCTTCCGAAGGTCCTCCTGGGCTGGCAGAAGGCCGTGAAGGATTTCAAGATCACCTTCACCGGACGTAATCTCCTCACCTTTACCAAGTATACTGGTATCGATCCGGAAATCAACTCCAACCTCACCTATGGTGTGGGCGGTAACTCCAAGCAGTTCCTGGGCGGTATCGAGGTCAAGTTCTAACGGATAAAACAGAACGAATATGAAAAAGATCATCAATATACTTGCGCTGAGCGCCGCCGTTTCCATGATGGCTTCCTGCGACCTGGATCTGGCGCCCCTCAACTCCATTCCTTACAACCCGGATCAGCTGCTGGAATACGACAGCGACCTGACGGCTTTTGAGAATGGTATGTTCGCCTATTATCGCGGAACCCTGTACGGTGTTTACAACATCGCTCCGGAAGTCATGTGCGACGGTTTCAACGCCATGGCCGATTACGGTAACAACTACGGTTCCATCCACCGCACCGACGCTTCCTTCTCCGCTACGGACTATGACGCTGAAGACCACTGGGAGAATATCTACCATGCCATCATGCGCTACAACGTCGTCATCAACGGCCTGCAGGAGAATGTTCCCGAACATCTCCAGGAAAAGGCCGCCATCGTGCGCGGTGAAGGCTACTATTTCCGCGCCGACGCTTACCTGCGCCTCGTCCGTCTTTACAGCAAGGCTTATGGTTACAGCAATCCTACCACGGACCTGGGTGTTCCGGTTGTCCTGAAGTACGATCAGGCCGAACGCCCCGCCCGGAAGACCATCCAGGAAGTTTACGACCAGATCAAGATGGACCTCGATTCCGCCGCCACGCTGCTGGCCGGTGTCAAAGGCGCCGTCCGCGCCCAGAGACCCACCATCGATGTCGTGAATGGCATGTATGCCCGTTACTACCTGGACATCAAGGATTACGCGAAAGCTGCCGCCGCCGCCCAGACGGTCATTTCTTCCGCTGCCGGCTACGCCCTTTCCACCACGGTTGCCGAAATGACGAAAGAATGGGTCAACGACGAAGGCAAGGAGCCTGTTTTCCAGCTCTATGCCCATCTCGTTGAACTCCCGAACCGAAACTTTGACGCCTGGACGCAGACCAGCCGTGACGCCACCTATGGCGATTACTTCCGCCCGTATTTCATTCCTTCCTCCAATCTGATGAATCTGTACGAGGAGAATGACATCCGTCTGGCCCAGTGGTTCGACAACAGCGAGCACTATGTGTTCTACAACAGCGATTTCCACAAGGGTGAGTTCTATGTATTCCAGAAGTATCTCGGAAATCCGCTTCTCCGTGCCAAACCCGAAGATGTGGTGAACGGATACCAGGCCGTGAAGCCGATGCTTATCAGCGAAATGTACCTGATCGCCGCCGAGGCGAATCTCGCTGCCGGCAACGCATCCTCCGCCAAGACGGCCTTGAATACGCTCCAGGCTGCCCGTGGTGCTTCTCTTACGGATGCAACCGCCACCAACATCCACAATGAGTGGTTCAAGGAGACAGTCGGTGAAGGAACCCGCATGGTCTGCCTGAAGCGCTGGAATGAAGGCTTCAGCAGCCGTCCCGGTCAGGCCGGTGCCGTTGCCGCCGGTGCCCTTGCACAGGGTCCCGCCTTCGAGGGCAAGTCCCTCCCGGCCGGCGACTTCCACTATCTGTGGCCGATTCCTTCTCACGAATTCGAGATGAACGACAATCTGGTTCAGAACCCGGGTTACAGTGCAAAAGAATAGTCATATCCTGTAAACGATTCGAATATGAAATATTTAGCTCAAATATGCATCGCGGGTCTTGCGGCTCTTTCCCTGGCCGCCTGCTCGCACGTCGCTCAGTACACGGGTGAAGATTTCGTTGCTTTCAGGTCCTCTTCTTTCTCTTCCAATGAAAGCGCTGGATCAATCAAAATTCCTGTGATTGCTTATCCTCAGAATGGCAATCCCAATACGAGCGTTTCCTTCAAGGTTGTTGAAAAGACGGCCAAATCCGGTACGGATTTCTCAATCGAACCTGCCGCTGGCGTCCTCAACTTTAACGGGGATTCCCTCCAGTACATCACTGTCAATGTGGTGGATCACGATGGAGTATATACTGGTGACCTGACCTTCGACATCCAGATTGAAAGTGCGACCAACAACTACACTTTCCCGCATTACAACACGGTCTCAGTCAAGATTGTTGATGAAGACCATCCGCTTCTCGCTATGTTCGGCACCTATACGATGGGTGGCATTATCCTGACCGATGCCCCTGGATACGCGCCAGAGACCTGGGATATGGAGATGTCTCCTTATGATGGCGATGTTACCCGCGTCTGGATGGATGTCATGGTTCCGATCTGTTCCTCGAAGTACTATGGAAGTTACTTCAGCCACGGAAAGGTCAAGGTGTATGGCGTCGTTTCCGATAATATGACGAAGGTCTCCATCCCTGTTCCGCAGGTAACGCCCGCATGGCCGGCCGACCTGTTCAACGGATTCACGGCGGATGATCGTTTCTGGCTCTACAAGTGGGACGACGATGCCGGTGTGTTCATCACGGATCCTGGCAATCTCGTGTTCACAAAGCAGGAAGACGGATCTTTCGTGGCGGATGAACTCGACTACTTCGGTATCTCCACGCCGGATGAAAGTGGTCTGTTCTACTATTTCATGAACGTCTGGGATGCTTACTTTGTCAAGAAGTAATAACTGAACTATGCTATGAAGGGAGCCTGCCCATTTTCGGGCGGGCTCCTTTTAACCTTTTTTAAAACCATGAAAAGAATCATTTTCCTGCTGCTGGGAATGATGGCTGTCCTTCCCGCTTTTGCGCAGCCTAACCGGGATAAATGGGCCTTCAAGCCGAAGGACACCTGGCCTTTCCTGTATGAGAATTTCACACAGGGCGTAGTTTGTTCCGATTCCGGAGATGATATCCTGACCGGAGAAATCAACGTTTCCGTCCTGAACCAGAAACTGTACTACGTCAAGGGCGAGAATATCATGGAGGCGGACATGGTGAAAGTCTTCTCCGTGCGAGTTGGAGAGGATATCTTCGTGAATGTAGCGGGAAAACTGTACAAAGTCCTTGCGGAATCAAAGGGTGGCGCCGCCGTCCGGGCCCGATACGTGGACATCGAACAGATGAATAAATCCAACATCGGATATGGTGTTTCCTCGTCGGTCGCATCCACGCAGAATGTGGCAGGAATCGCCCTGGACAGCAATGTCGGAACCAACTTCAACAAGGCACTTGCTTCCAAAGAAGGAGGAAGTGAGATTCCCATCGCGGAAAAAACCTATATCCTGTACTGCCGGAACAGAATCGTTCCGGCCCTGAAACGGGAAGTCATGGACATTCCCGGATTGGATAAGGATGTGGCAAAAGCCTTTTTCAAGGAACACAAAATCAAATGGACGCAGCCGGATTCATTGACGGAAGTGGCTGATTTCCTGACAGAAAACCTGAAATAGAATGATGAAAGACAGAAAGCTGCCGGCGGTATGGTTGCCCGTCGCTTTCTTCCTCCTGACTGGTTGTCAGCAGGAAGCCGTGACGGATGGTGACGCTTCGACCAAAGCTACTCCGCAGGAAGAAAGGGTTGAAAACATCTTCGTCGCCGGTACGGCGAATATCCTGCTGGATGAAGAAACGGTTCTATGGATCGAGCAGGGAATGCCGGCCACCCGGGCGGCCGCCTCATTTAACGATGCGATGGGCGAAATCGGCGTGACCGGGATGGAAAGGATCTTCCCGGATGCCGGTGAATTCGAGCCGCGTTCCCGGGAAATGGGGCTTCATCGCTGGTACCGGGTCCATTACAGTCCTTCCATCCGGAAAGACCAGGCAGCAGACGTACTTCGCAACGTGCAGGGTGTCGTAGCCTACGAACCCGTCATCCGCGCAAAAATGGCCAGCTATCCGTTTAACGATCCCATGCTCGAATCCCAGTGGCATTATTGGAACCAAGGGTGGAAAGACGGAGCCGATATGCAAGTCGTTCCCGTTTGGAGATACTTCACAACCGGTAATCCTTCGGTCATCGTCTCCGTCGTTGACGGAGGTGTCCAACTCAGTCATGAGGACCTCGCCGATAATGTCAATGTGGCTTCCAGTTACAATTTTGTCAAAAAAAATTACGCGATTACTTCCAATGACCATGGAACCCATGTGGCCGGAACGATCGCTGCCGTAAACAATAACGGAATCGGTGTTGCCGGTATCGCAGGCGGTGACGCCGCCGAGGGAATCAAAGGTGTACAAATCATGTCCTGCCAAGTGTTTTCGGACGATGGCAGCGGCGGATTTGAATCCGCCATCAAATGGGCGGCCGACCATGGTGCCGTTCTCTGTAACAACAGTTGGGGATATGATTTTACCAATGCGGATGGTTCGTATGACAGTGAAGGAGCCCGGGAATACCATGAGTTTTACCTGCAACCCAACGAAGGAGAGTATGCATCTGCCTTGAAATCAGCCATTGATTACTTCAATGAATATGCCGGTATGGATGCTCATGGCAACCAGACGGGTCCAATGGCCGGCGGTGTCTGCTTTTTCTCCTCTGGAAATGAGGGCTATGCCTGGGGAGCTCCTGCCGGTTATCCCGGTGTCGTGGCAGTCGGGGCTATCGGGCCCAATGGGGGAAAGGCTTATTATTCGAATTTCGGAGACTGGGTCGATATCGCAGCTACGGGCGGTGATTATCAATCTTCCCAGATATTGAGCACCGTCACTAATAATGGGTATGGATTATTACAAGGAACATCCATGGCCTGTCCCCATGCAACGGGAGTGGCAGCCCTGATTGTATCCTACTATGGAGAGAAAGGCTTTACCCGCGAAATGCTGCTGGAAAGGATTCTGAACAGCAGTAATCCGGTCATCACCCTGGACGGTCAGCAAATCGGTACCATGTTGGACGCAATGGCGGCCATGACATATGGTGAAGAATTGGTTCCCGAACCGGTAAACAGCATCTCTGCAACGGCGGAATTGAATACGATTACCTTATCATGGCCAGTGACCGGATCGGGCCATATTCCCGCTGCCGGTTATCTTATCCTGTATGGAACCAGCAAGGATGCCGTCTCCGCCGCTACACCTAAAAAACCGGGGACCGGCGTCCAGAAAGCAACGGTCGTATCCACTCCCTATGAAGTGGGTGAAACCATTTCCACCACCATTAAGCTGCTGGATTTTGAAACCCAGTACTGGTTCAAGGTTTACGGCTTCGACAAGCGGACTGTCTATTCAGATGCTTCTGCTTTGGAAACAATGACCACACCGGCGAACAATCCGCCGGTCATCACTCCTTCGGAGCCGACAGAAGGTCTTGCCCTGCATAGCTTTGAATCCAAAATACTGTCTTTCCAGGTGAAAGATCCCGACAATCATACCGTTACCGTGGAAATAACGCCGGGTTCCGACGCCGAGAACTGGTATGAAACTTCCGCCGGAAATACGGTAAAGATTGAAGGTAACAAAGTAAAAGCGGGTACTTATCATGCCCGCATCACGGCGACAGACCAATACAAGGCAACTTCGACATATACCTTGACCTATCAGATACTTCCCAATACACCGCCAGTAGCCGTCAAGGATATACCGGACATGATCATCAGCGGACAAAGTGATGCTGCGGAGTTTTCCATCGTGGAATACTTCAACGATCCCGACGGTGAATCTCTCACCTACGATACAGAAAATACAGCACCGGCTGTCCTGCACGCTACAGTGAATTCCGGTGTTCTCCATATCACTCCGATTGGTTTCGGTGCCTCTACCGTGACAGTTTACGCGCTGGACGCTCTTGGGGAAAAAGCTTCCATCACTTTCCGGGTCCTCATTCGCAAACCGGGTGTCGAATATCAGGCCTATCCCAATCCGGTATCGGACTTCCTCCATATTGCAACAGGCATTGAAGAAGAAAGCACGGAAATCAAAGTGGTTTCCGCAACCGGTTCCACCGTCTGGGAAGGAAAAGTTAATTCCAGCGCCTTCAATCCGGCCCAAGTGGATTTCTCCTCCTTTGCACCGGGACAATACGGACTCTTCCTCAAGTTCGGAGGAAAGGAATACTATGAAACCATCGTCAAAAGATAAACGGCTATGAAAAAGTTATTTGTTGTCGGTATCCTTTCCCTGCTCTGGAATGTTGCAAACGCGCAGGATGCCTTGCCGTTCCTCCGGATAGACCGGGACCCCGCAACCGCGGCGATGGGCGGAATCCATGCCGTTTCCGATTTGCAGAATCCGGGGTTGGTTCCCTTCAGTGGAAGCAATGTCATCTTCAGTTATCAGAACTGGGCCCCGAAGGCTATCCATACTACCAACCTCAATCTGCTGGGTGCACTCAAGATCGGAGATAACATGGGTATTACCCTTACAGGTGCCTTTCAGAATGGAAGTCCGTACACGACCGTAGACGCCTCCGGAAATGCAGGCAAGGAATTTACTCCGACCGCCCTGCTGGCCGGTGCCGGCTTCGGTTTCCGGTTCACGGAAACCCTTTCCGCCGGCGCCACGGTCCGTTTCGCATCGGAAAAGCTGTCGGACAAGGATTCGTACAGTGCCATCGCGGCCGATATCCTGATTTCTTTCAAGAAAGACGGTTTAAAGGCGGCAGCAGGCGTAGCCAATCTGGGAACTCCAGTAAAATCCGGCAAGCAATCCTATTCCCTGCTGATGTCCGTAAAAGCCGGTGCCGGTTATGACGTGGACCTGTCCGGAAACAGACTCCAGTTCGGCGCTGACTTGGACTACTTCTTCTCCGGTGGATTCGGAGCGGCGGCCGGTACCGAATTTTCCTTTAAGGACATGATTTTCGTCCGGGCAGGCGCCCACATCGGAACCGGCAGATCTCCGCTTCCTACTTATCTTTCCCTCGGCGCCGGTGCCAAGTTCTCCGGTTTCCACCTGGATGTGTGCTTCCTAACCCTCAACGAGGCCATCGGAAATACACTGATGGCCGGTATTGGATACGCATTCTAATACGCTGAAACCTTATTATAATAAAATCAGGCGGCCCTTGTGGGTCGCCTGATTGTTTTGACGAAAGAACCTCTTATTCACTGAAGCGCGCCTTCAGATACTCGCGGTTCAGACGGGCAATATGGTCGATGGTGACATGCTTCGGGCACTCCATCTCGCAGGCACGGGTGTTCGTGCAGTTACCGAAGCCGAGTTCATCCATCTTGGCAACCATGGCGCGGGCGCGGCGGGCAGCTTCCGGCTTACCCTGCGGAAGCAGGGCGAGGGAGCTGACACGGGCGGCCACGAACAGCATGGCGGAGCCGTTCTTACAAGTAGCGACGCAGGCACCGCAAC
>JAEEGJ010016267.1_pt1 | contig 17128 bp, 18 predicted proteins | sample 8958761 | NCBI WGS metagenome assembly JAEEGJ01 (sample SAMN16246546, study PRJNA631951) | gut metagenome | biome: gut microbiome; feature: rumen; material: RS-attached | host: Bos | place: Iran: Karaj | collected 2018-10 | reverse complement strand
TTTTGTAACCGACAACTCCTGCCTTGTATTCTGCCAAAACTTTTACACGCAAGTCAATCGGATGTTGAATTGTAAATCCCATTTTTAACCTCCAAAAGTGTCTAACTTTTGGGGGTCAGTTCATCGTTGCGTCCGACCCCTTCCTCCTAAGGGGTTGCACCCCTTAAAAACCCCGCCATTTTTTTATTGATATTCAAATTCTATTCTGCTAATATTAAATTCAAGAACAATAAATACTCCAAGACAATAGAGGAAAACTATGGGAAAAGAAATTATCGAAGAAATAGAAGAACGCCCAGACGGCTCCAAAAAAATCGTAAAACGTTCCGTAGAAAAAGGCGTAACATTTGGTTCAGTCCTTGCCATGGTAATAAGCTTTGCCACCTGGAAATCTGTAGGCTGGGCCATAATCCACGGTCTCATGGGTTGGGTTTATGTGATTTATTTTATGATAAAGTATAGGTAGGAATAACAAAGCGCGATGGTTTTTCCAGTTCTGGATTCAATATCGGTTCGAGCATTCTTTGCAACTGAACCACCTTCATTTGCAACTTCTATATTTTCACCTAATGTTTCGGGTTCTTTAACTTTTGAAATTGCGGTTGTAGAAACTTCGGCGAGCATATTCAATACTAATTCAAGATTTGTCATATTATCGCGAAGGTTTTCTTTTTTCAGTCCCTTAAGCTCTTTATATTCACGAACGGTTAATCCACTCCATGCTTTAGTCAGTTCGTTGGTAAGTATAGCAAATTCAGAATCTTTCTCAATTCCTCGTTTTTTCCATTCATCTGTGAGTTCCTTTCGCATTTCAATAGCTTGAAGTCTCTGTTTTATCCAGCCTTCGGAATATCCTTTTAATCGGTAATAATCTGCTCCACGCAGGATTGCTTTTTCGGGATCTGCATATTCTTCAAGTCTTTCATTTCCAAGTTGAGCAAGCCACATTTTGAAAGGTTCTGCTTTTGGTGAAGGAATTGATTGAATCAGGCGGAGAATGTTTTTTGTGGAGAGAGTATCTGTTTTATAAAATTTTCCATCTGATGCCGGTAATTTCAGGTCGTGACATTTTGTCACGACCTCACTACCTTCTGCCTTGAGGCGTTGTTTTAATTTACGCCAATACGCTCCGGGATCGTTACTTTCAGATTCAGCAAGAGCATAACATACATCCACAACCGAAAAATACCAGTCTTCTTCTTCTGCATCCCATACATAACGGATTTTTTTGTTTTCAAAAAGTTTGAGTTTGTTTTGTGTTTGAGAATTTTCCATACCTTTTTCCTGTTTATTATAGATTTTTCAGCGCCAGTCCAACATCAGGCCTGAATTACGGTAAAGAAAATAAGGAATAATTGATAAAGAGTTCTTTCAATAAGTTCCAGAGCTCCGAGGGTTTTAACCACACATACTAAAAAACGCTAATAATCGTTGGAAATTACTTTCTGTGCAGTAGCCTTTACAGTTTTAATATAGTGAATATTTGAAGGAATGACAATTAAGAATTATGTAGTTTTATTACATTTTTTTCTAAGATATTCTTTCATTGCTTGAAGAAGAAACAGAATTACAAGTAGCAGATAATCATGAATAGTAAATTGCGACAGCAATTTACTTATCGGGTTTTAGGGCGGAGCCCTAGGTGAAGGGGGTGCGGTGAAGACCGTAGGGCTGAACCCAGGGGGAAGGTACGCTTCGCTCTCGAGTTTTGCATTCGATTAATAATCGAAAGATTGCAAAACTCGCTTTCCCCCTTTTTATGGGTCAGATTAATTTATGCCTGCAGTGCTGTTACAGCTACCGTCGCTACAATATCATCCACATTACATCCGCGGCTAAGGTCGTTCAGTGGTTTGGCAAAGCCCTGGCAAACTGGACCAATGGCCATCCAACCGCCCATACGCTGACAGATTTTGTAACCGATGTTTCCGGCGTTGATGTTAGGGAAGATAAATGTATTTGCGTGGCCTGCAACCTTGCTGCCAGGAGCCTTGAGTTCTCCAACTTCCGGGGCAACTGCGGCATCAAACTGGAATTCTCCGTCGAGTGCCAGGTCTGGAGCGGCTGCTTTTGCAAGTTCTGTAGCCTGCTGAACCTTTGTAACTGTATCGTAGAACTTGGCGTCGTTTCCGCTTCCCTTTGTAGAGAAAGAAAGCATTGCTACGCGTGGTTCAATTCCTGCAATTTTCTTTGCTGTGTCTGCAGAAGCAAGAGCAATGTCGCAAAGTTCTTCTGCACTTGGTTCAATATTGATAGCGCAGTCACCAAATACTGCAACTCCCTCTGGAACGTACTTGTTTCCGCCCTCAGGGGCAACCATGATAAAGCAGCTAGAAACTGTCTTAAAGCCAGGAGCTGTTTTAATAACCTGAAGTCCAGGGCGCAAAGTGTTTGCTGTAGAGTGGCATGCACCAGAAACAAATCCGTCTGCGTCGCCAGCTTTCAAAATGAGTGCGCCATACATTGTGTGATCCTTAAGGATTGCGGCTTTAGCAGCAGCTACATCTGCGTATTCAGGTGCGCCTGTCTTTTTGTTGATTTTTCCTTCGCGGGCTTTGAAAAGAAGCTCTGCATATTTGTCTGCGTTTGCGTCCTTTGCTGGGTCAACGATTGTTACTCCGCTAAGGTCTGCATCGCTTCCGCTTGCTTTAATGTCTTCGTCGCTTCCAATCAAAATGATTTTTGCGATTCCTTCCTTTGTGATTTTAGAAGCTGCTTCAACAACACGTTTATCTTCACCTTCGCAAAGTACGATTGTCTTTCCGGCAGCCTTTGCCTTATTCAATAATTCATCTACGAATGCCATATATGCCTCCAATAATACCTATAAAATAACGCAAACAAAGGATTTTTTCAATGCACAGGGCGTTCCCCCGATTTTTGTCTTCGCCAAAAATCGGGGTCGGGCTACTCCAGGTTCCGCTATCGCTCCAGCCGCTTCCCTCGCGGTGGTTTCGACAAGCTCAACCACCACTCAGTCCAGTGGCCGCTCCGCGCCTTGCGTATCCCTAACGTTTAGGATACTTATAAAAATTGTGAGATTTTCGAAAAGTATGATATAATAACTAAAGAGGCAAAAATGAAAAAAGTATTGTATTTATTTCTAATACTATTCTGTTTTTTTGGTTGTACAAAAAAAGACGAATCATCTGATATTATTACTGCTGAACCTGAAATTGAATCCGAAGATTATGCTTCTCAAGAGTTTATAACTATTCCATCAAGGACAAGACGATTAAAACATAATGACGAAGATGGAGTTGTTTCACAGATTGTATTTACTGGTGATTCTAAGGCAAAGGACGCTACTACAGCAATGTATGAATTTAATCAACAAAGGGATACAGTCATGAAAGGAACTCTTCGAATGACAAAGGATGAATTACATATGGAATATCCTTACTACATTGATGAGAATGCTGATCCTGAATATATTTCAAAATGGCTGAATATTCTTTTTCCAAACAAGACTACTTCTATTATAAAATGGGATCCAGATGGTTTTGATTTAGAGGAACAAAAATCAGGAGTTTATGTAATAAATGGCTTTTCTTTTATAGATGAAGACAGATCAAAGGCACTTGATAAATTTAAATTTGACGGATACGATGTTACTTCTTCTCAATTACATATAACAATATCTCAAGATACTAATTTATATGAAAAACCTGATACCTCAAGCAGAAAAATCTTTATAACAAAAAATCCTCTTTCTGATTATTATGATTATTCTGATGATAGAAGAACTTTTTATCAGAATGTAAAATCTATTAATAAGAAAATTAAAATTACAAATAAAGATATTTCTATTCCTGCTATTGAAGGTGTTCATCTTCAAACAAGGGCCAAATATGTTTCAAAGGATAATCTGGACGACAGCTGGTATTATGTAAGAATTGACAATCTTACAGATTCAAAGTACGGGTGGATAGATGCCAAATCAACAATTGCTACCGACAGAAATTCATTTGACCGGTTTGCATCATTTTTAGATAAACTCGAAAAAGCAGGGGCGGTACAAATTGTAGTAGCAGATACAAGTAATTTACCGACTGAAATAAACTACTTTGATATTCAATCAGATGCGGAATCTTACTTCTTTTATGATGATAATGATATATGGATTGTAAACGGATATGTCGGACTGTATACAAAACTTCCAGGATCTTGTCTGGCAATTGATAGTGACGGTTACCTGAAATTCAAGTACAAGCAGTATGCAATGCTGTTCATTACCGGTGGAATTAATCAAGTTTTCCGAGATTTTAAGAATGATGGTGAAAATACTTATGATGATCCAGACAGAACTGAAGGCTTTTACAATAGGAATATTAAATCAATTACAGCATCATCTTCATTTGAGGAAACCATAAAAGGAAATCTCATAAAGTATACACCGGACAATTTAGGGAAGGCCTTCGAAGTAGGGTGTAAATGTCATCCATACTGGTGGAATTATAATCATATTCCTTGGGTAGAAGGAGTTGATGGAAACGGTATAGGAGAATATGTTACAGTTGAATTTACAGAACCTGTAATTGAACTTGAACTGATTAACGGATACTCAGATATTCAGAACATGAAGCTTTATAAAGAAAATGCCCGTGTTAAAACTTTTAAACTGGAAGATTTGGACAACAATATTACAACTACAGTTTCCTTTGATGATTATGTGTATTTCAATCAGGTAATTCTTGAAAAACCTACAACTAAAGTTCGACTTACAATTCAAGAAGTCTATCCAGGAACAAAATATCAGGACACATGCTTTAGTTCAATTCTGGCAACTTCTTACAGCCGATACAAATCGGACCCAAAACAAAATGCAGAAACTTTAAAAGGAATATATTATGGAGCAATGGAAGTAAGTCCTGAAGAATTTTTTAGAGTTCAAGCTAAACTTGGTTTATAAAAATTTGAAAAATGTTTAGAATTGCGATTTGTGAAGATGAGAAGGTTGTACTCGAATATGAAAGTTCGCTGGTGAGGGAGTGGGCTAAGGCGCGTGAGATCCAGGTTGAACTTGAGACTTATGTTTCGGCTGAGCAATTCCTTTTTGAGAGTGAAGATAAATCCCCTTATGATGTTTTAATTTTTGATATTCAGATGAAGGGCATGAACGGCATGGAGCTTGCAAAAAACTTGAGGGCGCGCGGGGCCGACAGTGCCATCATTTTTGTAACAGGCATCCCCGACTATGCAATCGAAGGCTACGAGGTTGGGGCAGTCCGTTATATCTTAAAACCTGTCAAAGCAGAGGTGCTGCACGGACTTTTAGATTCAATCTATGCCGAGCGCCAGAAAAAATCAGAAGACTATTTTGTACTGGGACAGGGCGCAGACCTTGAAAAAATCCCGTTTGAAAAAATAATTTATATAGAAGCGCGCGGACACTATGTTTATATGAAAGGTGCCGACTTTGAACGCGAATGGAAGTCGTCGTTTTCGGAAGCGGCGGGGGCGTTTGAATCAAAATCATTTTTTTGCCTGCGCCGTGGCTTGCTTGTAAACCTGCAGCATGTTTCAAAAATCACGCGTACTGACTGTGTGCTTGACGACGGCGAACAGCTTCCGGTTGCGCGTGGTGTTTACAAAGACTTGAATGAGGCATTTATAAAATGTTTCTGCAGATCCTGATTTGTGTGGGATGCATCATCCTGGCGGTCACACTCACAATCCTCCTCCTCAAGCGAAAATACGACAGACGTCTTTCAGACTTTCAGGACAGCGTTCTTAAAAAGCAGCGCGACGAAGTTCAGAACATTTACCAGACCATGCGCGCCTGGAGACACGACTACCACAATCACATTCAGTCAATCAAAGCCATGCTGGCAATGAAAAAGTTTGAAGAACTGGACGCCTACCTTGGCACGCTTGAGCAGGACTTAGACAGCATAGACATTGCAATCCGCACAGGTAACGTTGGGCTGGACGCAATCCTTAGCAGCAAGGTTTCTATCGCACGCAAAAATAATATAGAAGTAAATTGTACTGCAAAGGTTCCGGGCGAATTAAAAATCACAGACGTGCATCTTTGCGCAATTGTAGGAAACCTCCTGGACAATGCCATCGAAGCCTGCGAAAAAATCAAGGCCGGCGACAGTACCGCCACACCTCCAAAGTTTATCCGCATTTACATAGGCATGTTCAAACAGCAGCTTTATATTTCTGTTTCAAACTCGACCAACGCAAAACGTCGCCGCCGCCTCAACGAACTTGTTACTTCCAAACTTGGCGAACATGGATTTGGACTTCGCCGCATAGACAAAATCGCCGAACAATACGACGGCTTTGTAAACCGCAAGAACGAACCGGGGATTTTTGCTACAGAAGTTATGCTGCCGCTTTAAAGTTTTGTCTGGCCTGGTAATAAAACAATTTCACCGCTTAGTTTGGTAAGAGTAAAATTTGTAAGGTCTCCGTGTTCTGCAATATATTGTTCTGCCCTTAAAAAATCGGGCCATAAGTCTATGCAGTTTTTTACGATGCTTTCTTCGGTGAATCTTCGTGGGAATGCAGCAGGAATATGAAGACTGTGATATTTTAAGATACCATATTTAGATTTGTACTCAACAGTAAAATCCTTGGGCCAATACCTGACATAAAGCGTTATTCCGTACTGAACAAACGCAAGACGTTTCCAGGTAACAACTTCATCATGAAGCGGCTTTCTCCGGGCAATATGCAAATCACGCAGAAATCCTTTGCTTGTTGTATACCCCTTAAGATGTTTTTTAATTATGTCTTTGCTATCTTCAATAAACTGAAAAATCATTTTGATTTCATCGCTCGAAAAAATACATTTTTCACGGCCTTCGATAATGTTTGGATTTCTTCTGAATGTTATGCAAAGTTCATTGGTCGGGTCATATTCATCTGTCTTGTTTTTACGATTTTCAAAATGAATTGTCCCAAATGGTCTAACCCCAGGCCCGCACATCAAATTGCAAGGCAGCCCAAACTCGCATCCCGGAATGATGGTGAAGTTTTCTGTTTCGATACTCATAATGGCCTCCTTTTTTATTCAAATGTATCAGCAGAGTCTATCATTTGATGAGATAAAATAATTAAAAAAAACTTTTCAAATTCTCACGAAATGATAGTGTGGTTTTGTACACTGTTGCGGTATGATTTTGGATGAAGAATATTGTGTTAGGGTAGAAGAAGAAAAGAGAATATATATTCAAAAAAGACAGATTGCTTTGGTGAAATGCGATTTCTGGAATAAATTGTTTTTTGATGTTTTGAAAAAGCATTCGTATCAGGAGGAGTTTTATCTTGTCGGAGAAAATCCTACAAAAGCATTTGTCGCTGATTATCTGCAAAATTGTTTGGGGGGATTAAAATCAAAATATAAAATCTCTTTTCACAGGCGAGTTGAAAAAGGAAGAATAAGTTTTTCTCTTAGTTTTGTAAGCCCCGCATGTTGTTCAAAAGAAATCAGACAATATCTTTTTGATGAAATCTGGATTGTAATAAAGCGCGGTCTTATTAATTTGCATTTGCTTCCTTACAGCGGGTTTGAAAATAGTTTTCCTTTGCTTGATTATAAGATTGTCCAGTCTGTCCTTGAAGATTATTGTAAGCAGTTTTTTGAAAATCCTGACGAGCGATATCTTGAGTTTATTGATTTTTGCAAGAGGATGCAGAACAGTGAAGAAAAGCTGACATACAAAACAAGTGAAATTGCCCGCAGTTCAATAGAAAGTATTTACAATGCCTCTGTAGAAAAAGATAAGAATATAGAACTTGGCTATGTTGGTTCCACGCTAAAGATTAATGGAGAAGAAATCTTAATTCTTTACCAGGACTTCCTCGATGACCCGCAGGTGCTCATAAAAAAACTTCAAAAAAAGTAAAAATATTTTCAGAAATATCATTAAATGAGAGTTAACCAAACTATATTAATACTTATGAAAGATGATGAACCATGTGTTGAATTGAATGAAATTATCTACCGCATTAATCAGACTCGTTTAATGAGTAGTATTATTATTCATCCCGACCAAAAGGATAATTATGAAATTCAAATTTATCATAAGGCCTTTAGTCAGGATACTTCGCTGTTAACAAGGTTTTTAAAAAATCCGCATGAGGAGACAATAGAGGATAAGGCATCTTGCAAGGGGATGAGCGTATGCTAATCATAAATACCGAGAACTTGTTAAAAAGCATGTTCCAGCGCGAACAAGCAGAATTATTCTCAAAAGCTCAGACAGAATTCTGGCGTGATATGCTCTGGGAAGTTTTAAAGGATTATACGTTTCAGACAGATTTTTATCTTGTAAGGCAGGATCTTGAATATCGCGAGGTTGTTGAGTATCTGAAAAATCTTATTAGCGACGCCTATCAAAAATATGGGCTTGGATATTTTGTAACTGAAAGTTCATACAGAGCAGAAGTAAAAATGCGGTTTCACATGAAATAGGAGGAAATTATGGCAGTACGTATTGATGGCAATTTACTTTTACAAATCCTGGAGGAAACTCCGGCAACTCAAAACATTATGCTCATGGGAAAGCATGGAATTGGAAAGTCTCAGATTCTTGAAAAATTTTATACCGCAAAGGGCTGCAAGGTTGTGTCTCTGTTTCTTGGACAGATGAGTGATCCGGGCGACCTTATTGGTATTCCTCATAAAAACGAAGAAACCGGTCATACAGAATTTATGCCGCCCTACTGGTTCCCTACTGATGATACTCCGGTTGTGCTTTTCCTGGATGAATTGAACCGTGCGCGTCCTGAAGTTTTGCAGACAATTATGGACCTGGCCTTGAATCGTAAACTTGCGGGGCGTTCACTTCCTAAAGGCAGCCGAATTATTTCTGCAGTAAACAATGGTGAAGAATATCAGTTGACCGATCTGGACCCGGCGCTTGTCAGTCGCTTTAACATTTACGAGTTTATGCCTAGTGTTCAGGACTGGCTTTTGTGGGCAAACAAGAACGGCGTAGATGAACGCATAACAAGTTATATTGCGGCAAACCCAAAAGCGCTTGATAACCAGATGGCAATTGAAGACATGGAAAATCTGGAAAAGACGCCTGACCGTCGTGCATGGGTTCGCGTTTCAGAAATCATCAGCGGAAAAGATAATTTGACTCAGGCGCACAAAAGTATAATTGCGGGAATTGTCGGCAGCGTTGCAGCAAACAGATTTATCGAGTTCCTGGACCAGAATCATCTTTTGACTGCAAAGGAACTCCTGCTCGGCAACTACGAAATGAACAGACTCAAACTTGAAACTTACAAGACCCCTCAGTTTGCAACAATCAATGACGCAGTTTTTGTTTATCTTGAAAGCGACAAGTACGGCGACAATGAAAAAGGTCTTATGGCTAAGAACCTGGCTGCATATTTCAACTTCCTTGAAGAAAAGAAGCTGCGCGAAGCTATGGCACATTTTGCAAATATGTTCAGCGGAACCATGTATCCTAACGCGCTTGTATTTATCATTGGCGAGTGTCCTGACCTGTACACCCGCATGACAAAGTTTGTTGCGGAGATTAAATAATGTCTGTAAAAGAGCAAATCAGCCATGTTGTTGATAACTGGTTTTTGTACGAGCCGCTTCTTTTTAATGTGTACTGCACGCACAAGCTTGAAGAAAACACAAAGATGATGTGCCCGTTCAGAACAGGTAAACGGCGAATTGAATATAATCCGAATCTTCTCAAAGGCTGCAGCGAAGATGATATTGCCCGCGGTCTTAAAAACGAGGTCACACGCATTCTGCTCAAGCATCCGTATCAGCGTGTTCCGCAAAATCCTAATCGTTCTGCATTAACAACAGCCAGCGACGTTACAATAAGCGAGCACTGTTACAGTGATTCAAAGCTTAAGAACGCAGCATATTACAATTTTGAAAACGGTCTGAGTTATGAAGAATATTACAAAAAGCTTTATTACATTTGTCCTGATTTTGATGCACCGGGCGGAGACGATAAAAAATATGTTTCCCCATCGGTGGGAGATGGTCAGACCTGGGAATATGAGTCCGCCGCCTCTGCTTCTGAACTTTGGGACGAAGATGAAGAAATGACCGACTCTGTAAATCAGCAGATTCAAAAAGCTCAGAAAACAAATCAGTGGGGCAGTGTGAGCGGAAGCTTCCAGGAAACTATTACTGCCTCTCTCAAAATCCCAATGGACTACAGGAGGATTCTTTCTCAGTTCCGTGCAAGCATAATCAGTCAGCGGCGTAAATTAACCCGCATGAAGCCTAACCGCCGTTATGGTTTTGAATTTATGGGCAGTCAGTTTGAACCAAAAACCCACCTGCTTGTTGCTGTTGATGTAAGCGGCTCTATCGGCTCCGATGACCTTGTTCACTTTTTCTCTATCATCAACCGCTTTTTTACTTATGGTGTTGAGGCAGTTCAGGTCCTTGCCTTTGATACAGAAATCAAACAGGAGTTTGAGCTTAAAAAGGCAACCCGGAATATTAAAATTGTAGGCCGCGGTGGAACAGATTTTCAGTGTGCAATTGACTACTACGAAAATCATCCCGAGTATCAGGGGCTCATAATTTTTACAGACGGATATGCCTGTGTTCCAACAATCCGCTTGCGAAAACAAATCCTCTGGATTCTTACCAGCAAACAGGAATACGAAGAAGCTCATCAGTGGATTATGAATTTGAAGTTGAATAAGGCTACCTGGATTCCTAGTGTGAAAAAGGAGGGGTGATGGGAGATTTTTTTAATATAGGTCGTCTTAGTCCTGATGTTATAAAGTATAAAAATTTGGGTGAACAACCCAGCATGTTTCAAATACAGATTGGATATTCCTTAGTGCCTTTAGTAACAAAAGAAACAAATTCTCACAGGACTATAACTCTTCTTGACGGAATACATCGCCTTCGTAATAAGATTGATGGTGAATATGGGCTTATAATTCCTTCCATTAATATTAGAGATAATATGTGTCTTCATCCTGACGAATATGCGATTGTCTTTAATGAAGTTGAGCAGGGTAAAGGTATAGCTCCAGCTGGATATTTTTATTGTTTTGACAAAGGTGATGTTATTCCAAATACGGTTGATACCAAAAAATATCACAAGGTAAAAGATCCATGTTTTGGAATGGAGGGATTGCTCGTTCCAAAAGAAGATAGGCGTCTATTTGTAGAATCTGGTTATGCTTCTGTTCCTCCAGAAAGTATTATCTTAACGCATCTCGAAAAGATTATCATAAAAAACAGGACAAAAATTCTGGATCAATGCATGGTATATCAACTTGTCGAAAAAGTAAGAATCGCAAATCCGGATGTTTATACGTATGTCTTGTTTAATTGTCAGTTTACTGTATCAGATTTAAAAATCCTTTTGAATAGTCTTCTCGAAGAACACATTTCAATCCGCGACATGAATACAATTATGGAGACAATTGCTGATTATCTACCGGAAGTAAAAAGTCCTTTGCGACTTGCAGAAAAAGTTCGTGCACGGCTGGCATATAGTTTTATGAAAAAATATGAGGATGATAACTCTGTTGTTCATGTTGTCAAAATCTCAGGGAGCCTTAGCAATTTGTTATATGACAATGTGTATTATCCGGAATCAGAAATTGAACCGCCGGATATTTCTTTGGAACCAGAGATACGAAAAGAAGTTGTGGCAAAAATAGCTGAAAGTATTAAACCGACTACTGATAAGGGGTGGACAGCCGTCATTTTGTGTCTCAGCACACTGCGTCTTCCTCTGGCAAATTTTATTCATCGTACAATGCCAGAGGTCCCGGTAATTTCTGATACAGAAATAATGGCATTAAAAGGAGACTGTGAAATAGAACTTGAAGGAGAAGTAACAATTGGAACAGAATAATAAATGGACACTTTGTCATACAATGGGAGTTTTATCTGGCTGCGATGTTGTTTTGACAGGCGCAGATAATCTGTATGTTGGTCTAAGATATGATACAGACTTTTGCGATTCTCCTTATGTTTTATGCAAAGGACAGGGACTTAATACTTATGAGCGAAAAGTTATTGAAGCAATTGGAATTCCTTGCGTAGAAAATAAGCCGTTAGCCCGCGAGTTGTATTTGAATGTAAAAGAGACAGAACAAATGCCTGCTGCTTATTGGAACGTTGTTGCAGAAGTCTATTCACATTTGAAAAAGTTTCAAGACCAAAGCGGATCCTCAGATTTTGAAAGTCAACATACCGAAGATGTTCAGGAACATATATATAGTTTGGAAACAAGACATTATCAAAAAATCATCAGGAATTTTAAAAAGCAAAAAACTTCGGGAAAAGTTTTTAAGGGAGATGTCGCACGATACATTGAAGAAGAAATCCGAAATCTTGCTGCAGACTACGAACTGAATACAAGAAGCTATCATAATTCAGTTTTAAAGACAGACGAGTTTTATTTAGAAACCTGTTTTGAAAAATTTAATATTAAATTTCTTCAGATGATTTTTGTTGCCGAAAAAGAAGAGCAGATTTATATTGGCACCAGAACCTTTTTTATGGCATTTGAGTTTGCTCAAGCTAACTCTGCAGTGAAGTTTATCCGCCTTCTTGTAAAATCCAGCAACGAAGATTTGATGAAATCAACCCGTATCCATTGCGAAGAATATGACATAAATCCAAAGACCTACGAAATAGCACTCAATTCAATTAAAACAATTGTAGACCACCAATATAAAAACTCCGGCAAAACATACAACCTGTTCCACGATACAACCATGGCCACAATTGCCCTGAAGAAAGAAGATAGTGAATGTGAAAACAAAAAGCCCCGAATGTATCTTATTTTAATCACGTACAAAGAATATTTGAAAAAGCCCGAAGCCTTCAAAGACTTCCTAAAAAATCCAAAACCCAAAAGAGGCTGGAACTTCTGGTGCAGGGAGATGAAGTTTGATAGAAGGTATTTTAAGAAAGAAAATTAAATCCTCGTCATTGCGAGCGCAGGCGAAGCAATCCATGTATTAGAAATAGGTGGCGGAAATGGGGGAGGGGGTGTAGAATATTATAAGGAATGTATTAAATGAGTTATTTAGATTATTTTTGTGAATTATTAAAGAGGAAATTTTTAGCTACAGATAAAATTACTGATTCGGAAATATATAGATTCCAAACAAAAGAAATAACGAAAAATCTTTATCATGAAATGTCAACTAAAACTGAGAATGAATATAAGAACAGTGATGGAGATGAGTTGAAAAAAGGCCGAATAAATAAGATACGTTCTTCTGCTGCTATGATTTATAATCTTCTTGGGAATGATGATGTTGTAATAAGACAAAATAAATATCTTCCAGCTGGAGAGTTTAAGAAAGAGTTTGAGAAAAAATATAAATCTATAAATGTTATAAATGAAAAAACTGACAGACCATATGAAGCTAATCTTGATGCATGGTTATATAATGACGATTGTGAAATCTTTATCGAGTCTAAATGTATGGAATGGTTGCAAAACAGTTCTGAAAAGGAATTGGCCAAATCCTACATAAAAGATACATCAAAGTATTTTCATAATAGTTCAGCTGAACTGTTTAGGTCTGTTGGTAACGAAATATCCTTATCCCAATATGATTCCTGTCAGATGTTTAAACATACTTTAGCAATTTATAACTATTTGAAAAAAAAGCAAATAAAAAATAAAAAAATCTATCTAGTAAATGTAGTTTGGGAACCAGATGAAAATGATTTGCCAGATGAAATCAGAGCAATTTACAAACTGCAATTGAAATTGGAACATAGAGAGTTTAATCTATTCTATGAAAAGATGAAACCAATAATTAATCTTATTAAAACGGAACTCACAAAAGATTTTGATATTCTTTATCTGTCTGTGAAAGACTTTCATTCGATGTTGGTTTTTTCAGATGATAATCAAAGATCTTTTGTACAAAGATATTTATAGGAGAAAAATAATGGGTTATCGATACACAAAAACACAAATCATTAATAAGATTTCTTCATGTTTTAAGGATAATGATTGCCAAAATCTTTATAAGGCCAATTGCATTAATTATACCGGGGAAACAAAGGATACTAAAGAAAACTATTCCAAAGTTATTGTTGATTATCTTGTTGAGCATATTAATGAATTTAAGAAAGGGTTAAGTAATATTACAGTGACTCGTTGTGGATCTTATAAAACAGAAAGTCATAACGGGAAATCTACATTCAACTTTGATGAACGTCCAAAGGGTGAAAGACGTGAAGAAAAAATCGCACATGCAATGTATTGTCAGTATAAAGACAAGCCTGCTGTATTTGGAAAAATCCTTGACTATCAGGTTCCGTTAAAATCAAAAAAGTCTGACAAGGGACTAGGTAAAGTAGATTTATTGAGTTCAATAGATGGCAAAAATTCTGAAAGTAAGAAAATATATTTTTTGGAATTAAAAAAAGACTATAAAGAAAAAGAAACAAAAGAAACTTTATTACGATGTATTTTAGAGGCTTATACATATTCCAAAATAATTAATCAAGAAAATCTGTGTAAAGATTTTTCTCTACCAACTCCTTGTCAGAAAAATGAATTTGTTATTGCTCCCCTTGTTTATAAACGAAATGGTTTTGAAAATCAGATGGTATTTGTAATGCCTCTTGTAAAGGCATTGGGTATTCATGTCGAGATATTCGTTTGGGACTATAAAAGTGGTAAATACATAATTGAGAAAATGAAAAATCAGTAAATATCTTTTTCGCTATCACTCCATGCTATTCCCTCCGTCTATACTTAAACTAGACGGAGGTTTTTTATGTCTATAATAATAAGTACTCTGGTTTCATTTTTGGTTTCTGGAATAACTTGTCTGGTTGTTTTGCAGATTTGGAAGAAACGATGTTTCGGAGAGGAAAAAAATCAGCAAGCTCCTTCGATGAAATCTGAGAGAAAAGAAGAAATTGACTTTCCCGAATATCATCACTCACCAAGAAAAGAATTTACATTTGATAATTTCTTTACGGATGATCCAACATTTATTGAAAAGATGAAATCTATTCTAGATAATCATACATCTTCTAATCCACTCATTTTGAATGGGCCATCGGGAATAGGTAAAACTCATTTAATCAAGGCGTTCGAAAATTATCTGTTGGAAAAAGATCCTTCAAAGAAAATCTGCTATATTCCTGCAGATGTTTTTCTTGTCGAATTTATTGAATCCCTACAGAAAAAAAAGAATATGCTGTTCAGAATAAAGTTCCGAAATCTTGATGCTTTATTCATAGATAACTTTGAGCATTTTAATAACAAGGCGGGAGTTCAGACAGAGTTGTTCAACATTATATCTGAACTACTGGAAAAGAATGTTTTTATTTGTCTAGCGTTTACTTCCTCGCATTCTTTGGATTATGGATTTTCTGAGAAGCTTGTTAATGTTATAAGCGGGCTTGGAATTGATATGCCGGAACCTGGTTTTGAATCAAAGCGTAAAAAAATTATGCGGACATTCGAAAATGCAAACTGCTATATTAATGGCGATCTTGTGGATTATCTTGCAAGTCTAGATGTTAACATGAATGAACTTGCAGGTACTTGTAAGAGAATAATTCTAATGAAAGGGCTTGAAGGTAAAGGTTGTGTTAATCTTGAAATCGATGAAATAAAGAATTTGGTAAATTATTCATAACACATAAAAAAAAGCCGCTCCCCGAAGGAAGCGGCAAGGAGGTGGAATATGGGTGTGGGATGAGATTAAATATCATATTCAATATATGGAATAAACCACATATCTAAATCTTCAGGATTTTCTGCATTGTCTGTTTCAATTCCTAAATATGAATCAAGAATTTTTTCAACAGTACCTGTTTCTTTTGTAAGTATATTATAAACTGTATCTCCAGGCTTAAAACAATGATTAATTGTAAATTGATTTAGTTGCCTTGTAACAAACATTCCTCTGGCAATTACAGGTTTGTCATAAAATGAAAATGGTTCAAAATTAAAAAATGATTCTAAAAACAAGAGTTTTCCTGAACTATTATAAATAGCTATAATATCTTCTTCATAATCCTTAGCATCAATGTATGATCTTTTAATTTGGAATGGTTCATTCTCATATCCATACTCTTGTGCTATTTTAATAATCTTATCAATTGAAGAACTATAAACACCTTGCACCAGGGAATTAGTATAAATAATCCTGGGGCCTGGTTTTATAAATTCTTGATATAACGAGGTCTCCATACTTATTTGATTATCTATTAAAGATACTAAGTCAGATTCTAAATAAATATTTTTACATTCATCTCTGAGTACATCCAGATACTTTATTCTATCATCCATAGTTAATGTTTCATTTACAGCTATTAAAACTGCAAGAATGGAATGAGAAAGTTTTTCTGATGTAGGCAGCATTTGCCAGGAACGTACAATTGTAGATGGAAATGCTGCTTCTAATAAAATACGATAATTTTCATTCATTTTTGAATGGGTGTGGACTGAAATCACTCTACTAATTCACCGACGGTAACACGCGCAATGGCGATGTCGCCTTCTTCTTCGAGGCGGAAAACTGTCTGGACAATTTTGGCGCGGGAGGCTTCTACTTCGCTTAGGCGCACGGGGCCCATGAACTCCATGTCTTCTTTGAGCATGTCGGAGGCGCGTTTGGACATGCAGCCAAAGATTCGGTCCTGGAGTTCGGGGGAGGCGCCTTTGAGGGCTTTGGCAAGTTCCTGCTGGTCGGTGTCGCGTAAAATCTTTTGGATGCTGCGGGTATCCAGTAAATTGATATCTTCAAAATCAAAAATGCAGTGATTCAGCTGCTCCTGGAAAATGGGAGTTTGAGTGCGGAACTTTTTGATTGCTTCGGCGGCAAAACTCTGGCCGGTCATAAGAAGATTTTCTTTTATAATGCGGTATTCGTTTTCAAAGGACATTCCTTCTACAGTAATTATGTGTTCAACTTCGCTCACAACGGTGGCATCATTTTTGTTGTAGCTTTTAGAGCATTCAATAATCTTCTTTCGTACATCAGGCGCAAAACTCTGTAAAATATCATCTGCCTCGGCGGGATCAACATCAAGATATGCAATGGCTTTTGCAAATCCTTTGATATAACCGTCCCGAAAGTATTCTGCCAGAACTTTTGTGGTTGCCCTGGTAATTTCTCCCATTGCGTCACAAACAAGATGCTGTGCCTTTGTGACATCAGCAGA
>JAEEGJ010016265.1_pt1 | contig 17130 bp, 9 predicted proteins | sample 8958761 | NCBI WGS metagenome assembly JAEEGJ01 (sample SAMN16246546, study PRJNA631951) | gut metagenome | biome: gut microbiome; feature: rumen; material: RS-attached | host: Bos | place: Iran: Karaj | collected 2018-10 | reverse complement strand
TCCTCCACGTGTTTCTCTGCCTTTTCCTCTCCCTCCTCGTTCTCGTGCAGAACGACAAGATGGGCGGCCTGGCAGGGCTCGGTGGCATGACTTCGCAATCAGCATTCTCCACCGCCGGCGCAGCGACCTTCATCCAGAAGTTGACCCGTGTCGTTGCTGTGATTTTCTTCATCGTGGTTTTCGCTCTCGGCCTCATCACAGCCAAGCAGGATCAGGTTGTTGAAGAATCCGCCATGCAGAAGGCCACTCGCGAAAGCGCTGCCGAACAGGCTCCGGAAGTTCCGGCCCTCCCGGCAACGTTCAACGCTCCGGTGACTGAAGCTCCGGTTGCACCGGCTGCCGAAGTCAAGGCTGACGCCGCTCCCGCTGCAGAAGCTCCGGCCGCACCTGCAACCGAAATGAAGGCAGAAACACCTGCTGCTGAAGCAGCCGCTCCGGCCCCGGCTGAAGCACCGAAAGCTAAGAAAGGCAAGAAAGCTGCAAAGTAAAAGTTTAGGTCGCTCGCTAATTCGAGCTACCTGACCGCATTCAGAAGTCCGCCCTTAACAGGGCGGATTTTTTATACAAATTAAATAATTCGTTTTAAACCATTTCATGATTGGTATTGGCACCCATTTGAGGTAAGGGTTGCTAAATTTCAAGTGAAAATTAGAGGTTTATATGCAGAATACACTTGTTTCTCCGGTTGGAATTTTGGGCTTTGGCGTTGAGGGTCAAAGCACGTTGCGTTACCTATTCCGCGAAGGCGTCAAAGACATTGTCGTTATGGACAAAAATCCGGTGACGTTGCCGGATGTGCCCGCAGGCGTGAACGTCAAGGTTTGCAGTGGCGAAAACTACATGGACGGGCTCAAGGACTGCGTGACGGTAGTGCGTTCGGCAGGCGTTTATCCGATGAGCAAGGAACTGTTCCAGTTCCAGATGAACGGCGGGCTCATGACGAGCCAGATTCAGCTCTTTTTAGAACAAACTCAATCAAAAGCGACAGTGGGTGTCACGGGAACGCTCGGCAAGGGCTCTACCGTGAGCATGATCAGCCATATTTTGGACAAGTGCGGCAAAGCGAACGCCATTGGCGGAAACTTTGGCGTGCCGGCGCTGGACTTGCTCGAAGACGAGACTCCGGATCGCATCAGCATCTTGGAACTGTCTAGTTTCCAGCTAATGACTTTGTCCGTATCGCCAAACGTGGGCGTTGTTTTGCGCGTTTCGACGGAACATTTGGACTGGCACAAGAGCGTTGAAGAATACCGCGATGCAAAGGCCAACCTAGTGCGCTGGCAAAAGCGCGAAGGCACGTGCGTTTATCTGAAAGACGCCGAACCGACCGCCAAGATCGCAAGCGAAAGCCCAGCCAAGACAAAGTATGCAGTCAGCCTTGTCGATGGAGCAAGCGCCGGCAACGGAGACGCCGTGATTGACGGAGCGACGCTTACGATTGACGGTTTGACGCTAGACCTTGCCGACTGCAAGGTTCGCGGCATTTACCAGCTCGAAAACATGGCTGCGGCAGCACTCGCCTGCAAGGCGTTGGGCGTGCGCGTTGCCGATGCGTTCGAAGCGCTCAAGAGTTACGAAACTCTCCCCTACCGCATGGAATTCAAAGGCGAAAAACGCGGCATCGAATTTTACAACGACAGCTACGCCACTCGCCCGGATGCAACGATAGCGGCAACCGGCAGCATGAAGCGCCCGTTTGCATTGATTCTCGGTGGCTCCGAAAAGAATGCCGATTTCACGGAACTTTCAGCTATTCTCGTGAAAGAGCGCCCGAACTTGAAGCGCGTAGCACTGATCGGTGCCACCGCCGAGCGCATGCTCGCCGATTTGAAAAAGGCTGGCGTGGATGAAGCAGGAATCAAGACCGCCATCTTCCCCACGCTCGAAGAAGCGTTTGCAGATAGCCTCAACATCGGTGAAGGCGGAACGGTCATCATGAGCCCAGCATGCGCAAGTTTCGGCCTGTTCAAGAACTATAAAGTCCGCGGACAAGTGTTTGATAAACTAGTTGCAGAGGTATAATTCGAAAACATAATTCATAATTTCAATTTTTTTGATAAAAAAGTTGATTAACCCCTTTACAAGCGGAATGATTTAAACTATATTTGTGCCGTTCCGCTAAGGACCACGCGGTCGTGGTGGAATTGGTAGACACGCTAGCTTGAGGTGCTAGTGGGAGCAATCTCATGACAGTTCAAGTCTGTCCGACCGCAGAAAAAGACTCAGTGAAAACTGAGTCTTTTTTATTTGTACTCACGCCCTCCCCTTCTATCCCATAAAATTCTACATTTGCAAGCATGAAGACTTTCGAACTTTTAAAAACGTCCAAAAAGTCCAAGGCGCGCCTCGGGATTGTCCATACCGACCACGGCGACATCCATACGCCAATTTTTATGCCGGTGGGCACCGAAGCAACGGTCAAGGCGGTAACGCCAGCACAACTGAAAGAAGACATCAAGGCTCAGATTATCCTCGCAAACACGTACCACTTGTACTTGCGCCCGACAACGCCAAAGATTGCTGCCGCTGGCGGCATCCACAAGTTCATGAGCTGGGACGGTCCAGTGCTTACGGACAGCGGTGGATTCCAGGTGTGGAGTTTGAAAGACCTTCGCAAAATCAAGCCCGAAGGCGTGGAATTCAGGAGCATTCTGGACGGTTCCAAGCATTTCTTTAGCCCAGCCAGCGTGATGAACGCCCAGCGCGAAATCGGTGCCGACATTATCATGGCGCTTGACGAATGCACGCCGTACCCGAGCACGGTCAAAGAAGCAGAACACAGTTTGAATTACACGCTCCGCTGGACAGCCGAAGCGATGGAATGGCTCAAGGAACACCCACCGATTCACGGTTACAACCAGCAGTTCTTTGGCATTATCCAGGGCGGGATGCATACGCACTTGCGCAAGCAGGCAATTGAACGCATCGCAGAGCTTGGCCCCGATGGCTACGCCATGGGTGGACTTTCTGTTGGCGAACCGACCGAAACGATGTATGAGATTGCGGATTTCTGTACGGAATACTTGCCCGCGGACCACCCGCGCTATGTGATGGGGGTCGGAACGCCGTGGAATTTGCTTGAATTGATTGGTCGCGGAGTGGACATGTTCGACTGCGTGATGCCGACGCGCAACGCCCGCAACGGCATGCTCTTCACGAGCGAAGGCGTGCTCCGCTACAAGGCTGCCCGCCACGCCGAAGAATACGACAAACCAGTCGATCCGAATTGCGATTGCTACTGCTGCCGCAACTTCAGCCGCGCCTACTTGCGCCACCTGCACCATGCCGGCGAATCGCTCGGCTATACGCTCGCAAGCATCCACAATTTGCACTTCTACTTGCACTTGATGCAGGAAGCCAAAGACCACCTCGCCAACGATACATTCGAAGAGTGGGCTAAGGCTAAGTGTGAAGTGTTACAACGCGATTTGCAGTAAGGAATGTGGTGACCCCGGAATAAATCCGGGGTGACAGCGTTGGGAAAAAATTAACTGGATCCCCTACGCTTCGCTTCGAGGATGACTGCTTTGGGGGAGACAATCGCTAGATTTGACTGGATCCTTCCGCCTTCGGCGTCAGGATGACGAGACTGCAAAAACACCCCGGACATTCGTCCGGGGCATTTTTGATGGTTACTTAAGCGTCCGAAGACGCATCAGTCTTTACTTGATGGAGATGCGAGCCGTCTTGCTTGCACCATTCATCATAACACGCACGACATAGTTACCCGTGCTCACGTTCTTGAGAGAGAACTGGTGTGCACCGGCAGTCACGTTTTCGTTGAAGCTTTCAACAACGTGGCCCATCATGTCGAACACCTGGACAGAAGCCTTGCCAGCCTTGACAAAGTTCGCGCTGAGCATCTTGCCCTTAAATCCAAGCTTCAAGCCACTTGCTGCACGGGCAATCGTCTTGATGCCAATCGTGCCGCTGACGCACTTGAGGTCATCCACGTAGAGGTACTTGATTTCCGGCTGTTCATCGAAGCCTTCGTAGCCAACGACTTCCCATGCCATCTTCTTGATAGCGGCCTTGTTCAAATCCTTCGGATCCTGCGTCCAGACCGGCTGTTCGAGCTTTTCCCAAGGAATCACGACCGTTGTCCAAGCCGTTGCATCCTTAGCGAGGAGTTCGTGGTAAGCGAAGTCCGTCACCTGGCCATCCTGAATCTTGAACTTATGGGATGCACCCTTGTAGCGGTAGCTGAGGCCGGTGCACTTGCTCAAGTCGGTACCCTTGGAGGTGTCGGCATCGAGGTTAAGGCCAAGAGCCACAAACGGAGCATACTGGTATTCAGCCTGATTCCAGACGATATCCTTGAGACCCACAAAGTACTTGGAGCCGTTAGTTGCATCGTCAGTACCCGGGAACACAACCACATAGCCCGGAAGCTTGTCATCATAGACGTTAGAAATGGAGGACTTGCCACCCGGTTCCTTGTCGGTATAAGCATACCACGTACCGGTCGTATTGGCAACTTCGTCACCATCTTCGATGTCGTCGATAACCATGAGATCCGTAACCGGAACGACTACCACAGAAGAAGAAGACTTCGGAGCGGTAGCAGAGCTAGACGTTGCCGTTGCAGAACTTGACTTCGGCGTTGTTGCAGAAGAAGAAGTCGGAGCCGGGCCGTCACCAGCGCTAATCGCCGTGATAGAAACACCATTGCAACGCACGTCATCCACATAGAGGTAGTTGTACTTGGGCTGGTTCTTGCTATCCGGAACGTCGAGAGCACCCTTGACTTCCCAAGCAAAACGCTGAACCTTGTCCATACCCTTTTCACCGAGGCTGAAGTGCTTGTCATCATCGCCCCAGCTTTCCTGAGTGAACTGGTCCCAAGTGAGTTCCACTTCCTTCCATTCTTCGGAACCGTCCTTGTTCACGTGATGGAAGTTCCAGTTCGTGACGAGAGAAGTTTCAACGCGGAAATTGTGGCTAGCACCCTTGAACTTGTAGCTGATAGATTTGCAAGCAGAAAGGTCGATAATGGACGTATCGCGCTTGAGGTTGAGGCCGATGGCCACATACGGAGCGTACTTGTAAGCACCCTTGGCAAGCTTAATGTCTTCGATACCGACCATGTACTTAGAGGTGTTCTTGTCGCCCTTCTTCGGCATCAAGACATCGTAAACCTGTTTGCCGAAATCGTTTTCCCACTTCTTGTTAGAAATAGAGGTTTCGCCCTGACCATCCTTGTCATCATCGGAATCAGCGAAAGCAGACCACCAACCACCGGAATAGGCAAAACGGTCACCGTCTTCCATGTCATCGATGATGTCGGTCTTTGTGCCATTAGCAACGCCAGTAGAGAAGCCGCTGTTAGAAGATGCGTTACCATTCTGGAGACCGCAATCCTTATAACCGCTAGTTCCGTTCATCCAGCCCTTGACCATGTTGCCAGAGGTTGTGAAGGTAAGACCGTTATCGATAGCTAGGTTCTGGAATGCAGCGGACTGTTCCTTGATTGCAGAAGCAGACCAGTTAGCCCAAGAGACCTTGTTCTGGTTCATCCAGCTGATCCATGCTTCGCTGGCACCCTGGTTCGGAGAGCCGTTACCGTCGGCACTGACCGTACCCCATTCGGTAGCGAATACAGGAACGCCATCAGACATAGCCTGAGCGGCACGAGAGTTGTAGCCATCGTTACCCACCTGGTGGGTTGCGGCATAGAAGTGGAGCGTACAGCCGTAGTTCTTATCATTAATGCCGGCTTTAGCGCACTGTTCCGGATGGCTGGACCATTCCGGGCTACCCACGAGCACGAGGTTGTCAGAGTGCTTACGGATGGCTGAAATCACGGAGTTGGCGTGAGAAGCGACCGAGCCCATGTCGGCGCCGACCGGTTCGTTCCACACTTCGAAAATCACGTTGTTGTAAGAACCGTATTCCTTAGCGGCATATTCAAAGAACTTGACAGCATCGCTAGTGCTGCCGTTAGAACTTTCGATGTGCCAGTCGATAATCACGTAAATGTCGTTTTCGATAGCGGCATTGACCACGTTCTTGAGGTAACCCTTCTGGAGGGTTTCGCCCTGCGGGCTACTCAAGTAGCCACGGCCCTGGTCTTCGAATTTTTCCTTAGTCACACCCATTGCAAAGCGGATAACTTCGATGTTCATCTGCTTCACCATGGCGTTCACGGCTTTTTCAGAATAGAAAACGGTAGAACTGTCGGCACCCGAGCTCCAGAAGAGGCTCATGCCCTTGACCTGAACAGCCTGGCTTGCGTACTGCGGGCAGGATCCCACAAGCTTACCACCGCTGGCCTTAAGTTCACCGTATGTGCTAACAGGGCCGATACGGCTAGCACTAACTGCCATAGCAGAAGTTACGGCAGCGCACATTAGAAATGCGAAGACTTTTTTCATAAACATCCTTTTGGGTTCACCCAATCTCCGCAACCATATAATCCCAGATAAAAAATAGATAATATGCGGAGAAATAATTGTAATTTATTTAGATACATTCGACAAGGTGCCAAAAATCACAGATATAATTACAAAACTTTACAATAAAAGGTAATCCCCGCACGGCGGCGGGGACGACAAAACGAGGTTAATTCTTTACGATTTTCATGGTACTCGTGCCAGAACCAGTCGAGAAGCGGACTATGTAGATTCCGGCGCGGAGGGCAGACAAATTGAGCACGTGGACACCCCCCATTTTTTTGAGGGCTGGGATATCGATTCGGCGGCCATTGATACCAATTATTTTCAATTTCGTCACGCGGTCTGTCCCCAAAATCAAGTTTGCAGAACGGGAATCGTAATAGACATCCCCCATCGGGTACGCAAATTCGACAAGTCCCTGTTGTTTTCCACTAGAAGAGGAGGGGTCAACGACCTTGGAACTAGAACTGTTACTGGATCCTTCGCTCGATGAGCTCAGGATGACGTTAGTGGATGAGCTCAGAATGACGGAGGAAGATGAAGAATATTCCATCACTTCCCCATTGCTGCCCTTGTAGGCCTTGAGCTCGTCCTGAAGTTTCTTGTTCACGGAAGCGGATGTATCATCGACGGCATTATCGAAAGCCCACTTGAAATCGCCACCTTGCAAACGGCCCGCATAGGCAACGACGTTCGCCTTTGCCGTAGCAGGGTCATCTGCCGTGTAGCTGTACATGATGGACTTGTCCGTATCGAAGTTGTTATAGGCGTTCGCCCCGGCGTAGGATTTCACGCTGGAAGGCACCTTGTCATCGCGTTTTTCGACAACATAAGCATCAAAATCGGCCTTTGTATCAATATCGCCCACGGCAGTTTCCTTGCCCTTGAGCATGTATTTGCCTGCACCGTACGGGATGAACGTGTAGGAACCTTCCATGTGGTTGTTGTAAGCCTTGATAGTTCCGCCATCTTCGTCGCTGAACGTACCGTAATTTTTCGGGTCACGCTTGGTGCCACCGGCATAAACGTCCGTTCCCTGCATCGAAGTCATCATCGGGTATTTGCAGTTGCGGAAATAGTTCGCTTCCATGAACACGGAAGAACCGAGCGTGGAGCCTGCGCCGTACTTGGCATTGCCATCGTAGTAGTTGTTATAGACGTGGGCGCTGTAGAAACGAATACGCGGGTGGCGGGAATCGGAATGGTCGTACCAGTTGTGGTGATATGTGATATAGAGACCTTCGGTCGTGCCTTCGGAAAGGCCCAAAAGGTTCGACTTGCCGTTATCCCAGAAGTGGTTGTAACTGAACGTCACGTAAGTCGATTTTTTGCAATCCAGGGCGCCATCGCCTTTGGCTTGATCCTTGTCGCTACCGGCAAGGCCGTAGAAAAAGTCGCAGTTGTGCACCCAGATGTACTTGTTGTCTTGCTGGAGGCTGATGTTGTCGCCCTCGTCGGAGCTGACGTTCATGACGCCGAGGTTCCTGATTTCGACATCCTGAGCGCCCTTGATGCGGATGCCCCAGCCATTAGCCGTCGCGTCGTTGCCGATGCCTTCGATTGTCAGCGAAGGACCTTCTTTTTTGCCCATATCCACGACGATATCGCCCTTGTCGTTTGCTTCGGGCGTGGTCACGTTGCCAAGGATACGGATGGCAAACGGACGCGTGTCATAGCCTTTTTTGTAGATATTCAAGATGTTCTGGAGGCCGGTACAAGATTCAACACTCCCCTTGCTATCCTTGATTACATCGATCTTGACCGTATTCTTTGAAGATTCCGAGATATAAAGGACTACGGCGTCTTTCTTGAGCGTTCCGTCGGTGTTATAGGCACCCGGAACATGGCCGTTGCTGAACGCAAAACCGCTACGGTCGTGCGCCTTGACTTCGAGCGACTTGGAAGTCGCCGACGCACCTTCTTTGCCACCTTTGACAGAAGATACCTTGAGCGTGTAGGAACCCGCCTTGAGGCCGACTACATCGACACGGAAATTGGAACCGTACTTGCGGACGAGCGAATCATCGACCTTGACATCCTTGAGGCCGGCTCCCGAATAATAGACGTTATAGCTGTCGGAACCGTCTGACGCCCACTCGGCATAAGCCGATTCCAATGCGCCAGAGGCATTTTGAAGAGAAACTTGAGCACTTGCGGAGGCAAAAAAGCCCGCAATGACTAGAACTGAAGCCAGTCGTTTCATAAAACATCCCACTTTTTAAAGCTCCTTGAGCCCCACACCACTAAAAAATATATAGTACAATGTGTTTTTCATCAACATTTTTCCATAAAAAAACTCAAAAAAATAATACTATTGACATAAAGAGGCCGTATTCAGCGAATATGAATTTTATTTTTCATGAAAAATTTCCATAAAATTTTATATTGTGTTCGCAATACGTGTGGATGGGAAACCTTTAGAGGATGAGTATGTTAAAAAAGACTTTTTTGGCAAGCCTCGCTATTTGTGGATTAGCATTCACGGATAGCTTCGCTTTGAGCGACGACGATTTCATCGAAGCAGCCTGGATGACCACGCGATTCTACGGAGCCCAGCGTTCCGGCCAAGGACCGAACTGGGTTCTCGACGGGACAAACAACCCGACCAGTTTCACTAATGAAAAATATAACGGCAAGGATGTTAGCGGCGGTTGGTTCGACTGCGGCGACCACGTGATGTACGGCCAGACTCAAGGTTTCGCTTCCTACGTTCTGGCACTCAGCTTTGCCGAATTTACCAAGGGTTTTTACGACCTTTACACCGGCGACTACACGGACTACAAGGCCAGCAAGGACTACACACGCAAGGGCGGTAAGCCAAACGACATCCGTGACCTCCTCGAAGAACTCCGCTACGAAGCGGACTTCTGGGTCAAAGCCGCCATTGACGAGAACAACTTCGTGACCGTGAAAGGCAACGGCAACCAGGACCACAACAAATGGGTAACCGCCGGTGCAATGACCAAACTCGGAACGGGTGACGGCGGCGAACCTCGCGAAATCAAAGGTAATGCAGATGACGCCTACACGCCGGGCATGGCTGCCGCAATGCTTGCTGTCATGGCACGCATCGACCCCGATGAATCCGCTCGCGAAAAATACTTGAAAGCCGCAAAAACAGCTTTTGCATACTCCAAGAAACATAAGGGTGTCACAAATTCCCAAGGATTCTACGAAAGCAGCTGGTGGCAAAACATTTGGGAAGACGGTCCGTGCCTTGCAGCCATGGAACTTTTCCGCACGACAAGAGATTCCTCTTACGTGACTGAAGCGAAAAAGTTCTACGAAAAGATTGACTTCGAAAAGAACAGCTATTCCCGCATGAGCTATTCTGACGCAAGCCCGATTACTTACGTCTTGGGTGATTTCTATTTCAAATGGCACCCGCAGGGCGACCTCGCCGGCTCCCAGACCTACCTCGACCACATATATGCTGAAAACGTCGATAGCAAGGGCATTTACAACAAGGACATCAAGGACGCAGGGTTCCCCACACGTTCTCCGTCCGGCGGCGCGTTCATGTACGCCCTTTACGCCAAGTTCTCAAAAGACGATTCCTATGACAAGGACATCGAAAAGAACATCGCCTTCCTCCTTGGCGACAATAACGACAAGAAATCCTACGTCGTCGGTTTCACCCGCAACGGCGCCAAGGCTCCTACGAGACCGCATCACCGCGGCTACTACGGCAACGAAGATGCCGGTCGCGACGTGAACGGCGCCCCGAACCCGCCTGAAAAGAACAAGCTTTTGGGAGGCATGATTGCAGGAAACTTCAATAGCGGAAGCCATGACGGCAACATCGCCAACTGGCAAGTGAACGAAGTCTGCGTTGACATAAATGCCCCGCTCGTCGGCGCTCTCGGCTACATCTTGAGCAAGCGTGCCCCGGTCGATAGCATCGGCAGTGACGTAGAAGATATTGACGAAAAGATAAAGAGAGAAGAAGAGGAAAAGAAGAAGAAAGAAGAGGAAGAAAAGAAGAAAAAGGAACAAGAAGGCATTGTTCCCGGTCGTCTCTTCAGCGCTAATGCTTTCGACCTTGTCCGCAATCCCTCTTTCGTCACAATCAGCAACGCGAACAAGACTCCGTTCAAGGTCCAGGTGTTCGGCCTCAACGGCAAGATGGAACAGGAAATTCTTAGCGATGGCCACAGCCTGAACGTGAAATTCCAGAACAAGGGTCTGAAGATTATCAAGGTCTCGTCCAAGAATGCCACCCAGAAATTCCAAGTGAACGGAATTTAATCGAAATTAAATTGAAGAAAGAGCCTTCGCAAATGCGAGGGCTTTTTTGTTTATTGCTTAATGCGCGAAATCGCTTCTTTGAACTGCGCAGGGTCTTGTAACAAGCTCACGACCACCCAGCCGTCTTCATCAAAATCGAAGAAGAAGCCCGGCTGCACAAGCACGTGCTTTTCGCGGAGCAAGCGGAGCGTGAGTTCTTCGTCGTCTTCACCGAGGCGTACAACGGCATACCAGCCGCCGAGAACTTCGGGGCAGTATTTGGACGGGAACGCTTCGCGAAGCGTTTGCCAGTTTGTCAGAAGTCGTTCGCGGACGTGCGATTCGTAAGCGGCAGAGTGTTTCAGCAAGGAGGCGCCGAGGGCCTGCGCGGGAGCCGAGACGCTCAAGTAGGCATCTTCGACGAATTCGAGAGCTGCGCGAATTTCTTCAAAACGTTCACGCGGGGCGTAGAACGCCATCCAGCCGAGTTTGAGTTGCGGCGAGCCCACGGCTTTGCTGAGGCCGTTCAGCCAGAAAATCGGGCACTTCGGGCCGTCTTCCGGGAGGTTGATGAAGTCGCCCCCGCCAGCATCAAAGAAGTTCACAGGCTCCGGCTCGCCGCCCATCAGGAATTCCCAACTGCGGCGGACCTCCGGCGAAAAAGCGTAATCGCTGAAGACCTCATCGACGACGAGAATCATGTTGTTCTCTTCGCAGAAGCGGACTGCTGCGTTCCATTCTTCACGCGAGACGCAGTGACCGGTCGGATTATGCGGAGAAACAAGCAGCAAAATTTTTGAACGCTCGGGAGCGGCGAGCAAGCTGTCGGAATCCAGAACAAAGCGGAAGGAAGATTTTACTGGATTCTTCGCTCCGCTCAGAATGACGTTGTTTTTCGCAGCAGATTTGTCATTGCGAGAGTGCGCAGCACCCGAAGCAATCTCACGTTTCAGTTTTAAAAAGTACGGAGCGCATTCAAGATGTTCTAACTGCGCAAGCGTATCAAGCAGCGGATAGCCGGGCATCGGCGTCAGAATCACATCGCCCGGATCGCAGAACGTCTTGAACAAAACGGAATAGGCTTCGCTCGTGCTTGCGGTAAGGATTATCTGTCCTGCGGTAAAATTGCCACCGCGTTCGCGATAATACTCCACCACCGCTTCGCGAGCCGATTTCCAACCAGCAGCATCTGGATTCCAGCAACCGAAGGATTTGCGGCTTTCGTCCACCGCCGCATCCAAGTCAATCGGCAGCCCCGCCTTGACCGGGCTGCTCACCGTCATGTCGATAAACGGACGTTCGGCAACATTCCCAACGCGACCACCCGCATTAGCGCACTCCGCGAGCACTTCAGCTTTCGCTCGTTCCAGTTCGGCAAAGAACGGCGACGGAGAAAGGTCTTTCGGCAAGCGGGATGAGAGCATAGTGAGCGGCTAGTGATTAGGAGTGAGGCTATTGGAGTTAGTAGAAATTTAAAAACAAAATCGATTCACCATGTAGTGTACAAGTACTAGTCCTTTATGCAACGGACTGAGAACGCTTCGTTGTCATCCCACCAATATGAAGTTACGAAAAAAGTATCATACGACATATCAATCGCGATGCGCAGCCCTTCGCTATGATCGTCGCGACACCAGAAATAGGTTTCACGGCCCGCATTCTTAAATCCTGGACCCGACATACGATACCCCGCAGGCAATGCCGTAAAACAGGTCGCATTGGTCGAAGCCGGCAAATAGACATCTCCGTGAAAAGGCTTGGTATAAGGTTCCCAGCCTTCGGTGGCCTTTAACGCAAATGGAGCCATGTAGTAAGACCAATCTTCGCTTTTTTCGTTTATCCTTTCGGACAAGGGCCTCATGAGAATGGCAAATTCTTCCCTAGTAGGCAGATGGTATCCAGCAGGGCACGCTTCGTCAGCAGTATAGTAGGTATAGAGCCGTCCGTATTTTTCACAGCTATCCAAACTGTTCATGTAACAGAAACTGGAATCCATCTCATAGTTCAGATTTTCGGCCATCCATACCTGGTCACCGATTTTTATTGTCTTGTAGGTCTGTCCGTCACGCTCGTCAAGCAAAGTTCCAAATTCGCATTCGGTCGGATTCTGTGACAACACCGTCCGGGAGTTCGACGAAACTTTCGAGCTGCTACTGGATTTCGCGAAAGAACTGCTGCTAAATTTCACAATAGAACTGCTGCCAGTCACTTCAACGGGTTCGCTTAGTCCCTGTTCTATGCCAGCAGATGTCTCGCTGTCACCGCAAGCGCCGAAGAAGAACGCCAAAAAAAGGAAAGCAAACGAAATATGCTTATGCATAAGATCCACCTTCTCAATGAGCTTAACGAAGTTATTTTTTGCGCTTTTTGATAAAACTGGCAAGCCCGACGGCAATCAAGATGCCCGCAGGCAGCACGATAGCAATCGTGAGGAGAATCAGTTTTTGAACATCGCTCAAGCCCTTGAGCGATTGTTTGAAATTTTTCAACTTGGCGAGCAACCCGGGCTTTTTTCCACCCGAAGTGGAGCCGTCGGCTTCTTCGCCCAAATCCTCGGATCCGGCAAACGGTTTAAAACCGGGAACCAGCGCGAACAACTTAGACGCCGAATCCTTGACGGGTCCAACAAAGCGGTCCACATTCGAGTGCACCTTGCCGTAAACTTTTTTGAAAGGGCGTTTCAGTTGTTCGAGCATAATTTTCTTCCGTTTTTTGGAAAAGGAGATTCCCGCTCGGAGGCGGGAATGACACTTCTTTGTTTACTTTTTATAGAGCAAGTTCACGCCACCGAAGAGGGCTCGCATGTTGGCCTTGAGCGTATCGCTAGAAACGCCACGGCCTTCGACTTCTTCGCCGTTCGCCTTCAAGACAATGCGGCTTAAGCCACGGCCGGCCCACAACTTGTCCTTTTCAGGCACGACAAGCTGGCGGTACTTCACAAGTTCCACCGGCATGCCGATTTCACGCATGAGCATGAGGGCAGCCTCGATGGGGCCTTCTGCCGTCACGGACTTCACAAGGGCTTCGCCATCCTTCTTGAAGTGGAAAATGAAGCGATTCTCGTCCGGGATAACTTCGATGTTGTTGAACACCAGGCGACCGTTCACGTTCACGCGCTGTTCGCGGAACACGTCCAGAACACGTTCGGCACTCAGTTCGCCTTCCTTTTCGCTCAACTGCTTGAGGATAGGCTGCAGCATGGACGCTTCTTGCAAAGTCATCTTGTAGCCAAACTTCGTGATGATTTCGTACACGGCGGTGCGGCCGCTCTGGCTCGTGAAGCTGAGCGTATCGTTCTGGTTACGACCGATGATGGAATAATCAATCGGACGGTAAGCGCCCTTCTTCATGTCCTTCGTCTTGGATGCACCATCCTGGTGGATGCCGCTGCGGTGGACGATGGCTTCAGTACCGATTAACGGAGCGCGGATGTATATAGGCACGCCGCTCCAATGGCTGATGAGAATGGCGGTTTCGTAAATGCGTTCCAGATGCAGCCCCGTTTCGACGCCGGAGTTGTGCAGGCCAATCGCGACTTCATAGAAGTTCGTGTTGCCGCAACGTTCGCCGAGGCCGTTCAATGCGACTTCCAGCTGTGTTGCGCCGACGAAGAAACTTTCGACGGTCGCCGCAGTCGCCATGCCGAGGTCGTTGTGGCAGTGCACAGAAATCGTGATGTTCTTGGGCAAAGCTTCATAGACCTGCTTGACCTGATCGACATAGAGCTTCGGACGATAGCGTTCCACCGTGTTCGGCAAGTTAATCGTCGTAGCGCCCGCTTCGACAACAGCCTTCAGAACGTCAATCACAAAATCCATATTTTGGAGGCAGTCGCCAAAATGCTCGGCACTGAACTCCACATCGCCCTTGTCGCCGACGAGCGACTTGGCGAGCTTGACACAACGCACGGCACGTTCCTTCACTTGTTCAGGAGTCATGCGCAGCACGTTTTCCATCGAGAGCGGGCTTGTGGCGAGGAACGTGTGGATGCGCGGGTGCGGAGCGTACTGGACCGCTTCCCAGCAGCGCTGGATATCGCTTTCGATGCAGCGAGCGAGGCCAGAAACCACGACGTTCTTTGCCGTTTCGTCGCCCTCTTCCGCCATCTGCGCGGTGAGCTTTGCAAGTTCCATGACCGATTCAAAATCCATTTCGCTAGATGCAGGGAAACCGACTTCGGCACCTTGCACGCCGAGCTTCAAGAGCAACAGATAAACATCTTTTTTCTGGGCGTTGTTCCAGGGCTTCGGAAGAGCCTGGTTGCCATCACGCAGTGTTACGTCATAGAAGAATGGTTTTCTCGTTTCAGTCATTTTTTATCTCCTTGCCGGCTTCAAGACCGCAAAGTTCCTTTAATTTTTCAATTCCAAAAATAGAATTTCGCCATAAAAAAGAACCCGCTTCGTTCTCGAAGCGGGCGCTTTTAGGTTGAAATTCGTTTGAAAATCTTTGAAAAATCCCTAAAACCTCGCTTCGGTAGCGATGCTAAGTAGAAGTAGAAGGTTCAAGGTTTTTCTCATGTAAGGCAATATACAAAGATTGGCGGGAAATGGCAAGGGGGGAGCAAGCCCAATTGTTGGTTATTTCACACAAAATAATGTATATTGAAAAAGTCGATTTTTACAGAAGAGTTTTTCAAGCGTAAATAAAATGATGTTGCGTACTAGTTTCGTCAAAGCGTCCGCTCTCGGACTTGCCGTAGCCAGCACTTCATCATTTGCAAAGGCCACCGACACGCAGTATCAGCAAAATGATTGGTTTGCCGAATTTGGAGGCAACACCTCGATGTATGTGAACCCGGCTGGGATTTCTGAAACGGATCAGCTCGAATTCAGCGCTGCTTTTTTCGCCACTGGCGGCGACATTAGCCAAGAATACGTCAGCTTGACGTTCCCGATCGACTACAAGCACACTTTGGGCATCTCCCTTTTTGAAAATGATGCGCCCATTGAAGGCGGCGAATCTTATAGCGAAATTGCAGCTCAGTTTGGTTACGCGTACAGACTTTTCCACTTGCTCTCTCTTGGTGTCGACATCTCTGTCTTGCATATCAACCAGTTTGATAAAAACAATCAGATTAAGGTTAATGCAGATGTGGGTTTGAGCTGGAACCCGCTTGCATCATCAAAGTACGGTTACTTGCTCATCGGCGTTGCTGTGCAGAACCTGCTAGCTCCGGTTGTCGACGAAGCTGATGACGCTTACAAGCTTCCGATGAATTTGAACCTCTCTTTGTTCTATCGCGGATTCAATCGTCTTCTCGAATTGAAGGCCGAATTCTCCGTATTGGACCTCATCCACGATTCTAAGGATAGAGGGAAGTGCGACCTCGAAATGAGCTTTTCCTTGACCTATTATCTTTTTTCGCACCTCGGCGTTCGCGCTCGCTACACAAAGGATGGCAATCCGGTCCTCGGTGCTACTGTTAATTTCAAGGACTTGAGCATCTTCCGTTACCTCGCTCTCAATCTTGAAATGTCTCACGACGATCTTTGGGCTAAAAAGAACCGCGGCTTTGTGTGGGCTGTCAAACTCACGACCCGATTCGGTGATACTCGCGAAGAGAAGGTCGGCGAAGAACGCTACCGTCGCTTGATGATCGAGCCTGAAAACGACTACCATGCAGCAGAAAGTCTCTATTTGAACCGCCAATTTTTGGAAGCGGCTTACGCCTTCGGCGAGATCCAGACGAAGTACCCGACATTCCGCCTTGTCGATCAGGCTGCATTCTACGAGGCAAAATCTTTCGAAAAACTCCGTATGCACAAGGCTGCTAGGGTAATTTACCGAGATGCCATCAAGCGCTATCCGCAAAGTGACCAACTTGCCAAGTATCACTTCCAGTTGATGAATATCAACTATAAGGAAGGCAAGTACAAAGAAGCGATGGCCATATACCAGACCATCGCTCAGAAGTTCAGCAAAAGCAACGCGAAGGCTGACGCAGACTACATTGCCGGTCAGATCAAGTTCGAACAGGGGCTCTATAAGGAATCCATTGACCTGCACGCATCCATCCCTCCGGGTAACGCAAACTATCTCTACGCCCGTTACACCATGGGTATCGCTTACAACCGTATGGGCATGTTTGACGAAGCCGAGAACTGCTTCCGTGCTATTACGGAACAGCCGATTTCCAACAAATCCGAACGCGACATCCAAAATGCCGCCAAGGTCAAGCTCGGCCACATCATCTTCTCTGCTGAAAAACCGGACATCGCAGCCGCCGCTCAGATTTATGGTCAAGTTCAAAAGGAATCTCCGGTGTTCGACGAAGCGATGCTTGGTATTGCATGGTGCTTCCTCAAAGTCCATAAGCCGGATGAAGCTATCAAGTATGCCAAATGGATTATTGACAACCTTCCTGAATCTTTCTCCGTGCCCGAAGCTTACCTCATAATCGGTTACTGCTACTTCATGAAGAAAGATTACAAGAACGCTTTCGACGCCTTGATTCAGACTGAAAAGCTCACGGAACAGCCGTTTGTGTCCGTAGCTTCTCGTGATA
>JAEEGJ010016264.1_pt1 | contig 17133 bp, 19 predicted proteins | sample 8958761 | NCBI WGS metagenome assembly JAEEGJ01 (sample SAMN16246546, study PRJNA631951) | gut metagenome | biome: gut microbiome; feature: rumen; material: RS-attached | host: Bos | place: Iran: Karaj | collected 2018-10 | reverse complement strand
AATTCATCCACTCATTTACTACATTTGCAGAAGTTTGAATTTTTAATGTGTGGAAAATATCAAAAACATCATTCTCGTTACATTTCAAAATATTTTTTCACCATAGATATGAAAATTCAGCATTCCATAATGGAAAACTTGGTATAATTTTCAAATCTTTACTTGAATTACTATTTTCAATATTTTCTAATTGTTTATAAATTCATGCACAACTTTCTAAAAATTTATTTTCTTCTCAATTTCCGGTTCAGTATATTGAAACTGGATTTAAAACCTGATTTCTGACTCGATTTCTTCTGGAAACTGAAACATCTTGATTTGTCTTATCTTCAAAAAATGGGATTCATGCTTCATTACAAGTATTTAGAATTTCGGATTTTGAAGTTTCCAATAATGGACGACAGACCTTACATTCATTTGGAAGCAGGTGATGATTTTCTACTTCACGCATATTTAGAAAACCATTGATTCATGCCCCACGCATTAAATTTAAGAATGTTGATTCTACTCTATCATTCAAATGGTGGCCGAGAAAGATATATGAAGTTTTTGTAGATTTTTGCAACGATGAGAACTGAGAATATCTTCGATTTCTGAGTGAGTTTTCATCATTATTTTTCAAATTCTTTCTCTCATATAGATGGAAATCTAAACCAGAAAAAAAATCTGACATAAATTTAGCTTCATCCTCACTTTCAGGTCTGATTTTATGATTACAGTGTGCAATATGAATCTTATTTAAATCTAATCCATTCTTGTGATAGAAATACAAAATCTGACTTGCAACTATCATACTGTCTGCCCCTCATGAAACCGCTAAAATGATATCTTTATCTCCGAGTTCTAGCGATTCGAGAAGTTTAGTCAGCTTTTTTTGTAATTTCAAAAATTGTGAATTTTCTGTAATTCTTTCGTTCTCAAACAATTGAGTATAATGCTTAATTTCCCATTTCTCTTGCATTATTCTAGAAAAAAAGTAGAAGCTAAACTAATATTTATCATACATTTTGACTAGGAAAATTAAAGATAAAAAATATTGAACGTTGTTTAATCATATATTAATGTATATGAAAAGTAAGATATATACCATATTAATTATTATCTTCTCTATAATATGTGGAATCCTATCAAAGGATTATTTTTTGTGAACATTAATATTAATGTCTGGGTTATTAAATGCCTATTATGCAAGTATAGGAAAAATATATAATTACATTTTCGGAGCTGTTTATTGTATACTGAGTGGATATGTGTGCTATTTAAATTGATTATATGGTATTGCATTTTTATCGTTATTAGTATTTTTTCCATCACAAATTCATGGATATCTAATGTGGAATAAGAATAAAAAAGAAAATAAAAAGAAAGTAAAAATCAGATGATTTACACTAAAAAATTCAATTTTAATTACGACTATTTGTATTGTTGGTAGTTTTCTACTTTGATATTTATTGAGTAAAATTCCATGACAAAATTTAGCATTTTTGGATGCAAGTAGCAATATAATTCAGCTTTGCGGTATCGTGCTTATGAATATGAGATTCAAAGAATGTTGGGTTGTATGGTTATTCAACAATACAATTGATTTAATAATTCGAATTATAAATTTTGTATTATGAACACCGAATGCGACTATGATGTTGATTGTATCGATTTGATATTTGTTAATTAATGTTTATTGACTAATAAAATGGATTAAACTTGAAAAAGATAAATAACTATAAAGCTAAAATTCCCATTTCTCTTGTATTAGTGCAGGAAAAGAGTAGAAATAAACTACATTTATCAATCATTCAAACTAGAAAATGAAAGACCAAACATTTGAAATAAAAGTAGGAGATTTGCTAAATCATGTTGCAGTCGATGAAATAATTTTTGAAAATAAGAAAACAGATTTAATTCCAAATCTTAGTGAAGAGTGAATCACAGGTAAAATTAGACTTTCGTGAATCGATGATGAAAATGTTTTGGTAGAAATCGAAAAATTAGAATGTACATTGGATGAAACTTGTGATTATTGCACCAAACCTTTTCAGAGAAAGATAAAAATTCAATGATATTCTAGCAGATTTACTCTCAATAAAGAGGAAATAAATTATGCTAATGATGAAGTGCTTTTTTTCATTGATGAAAAAACTGCTACAATTAATATTGAAGAAATGATTTATCAAGCAATTGAGCTTGAAACTCCATTTGTTCTATACTGTCCAGATTGTGCTAAAAAACACGAAAACTTACCAGAAGATGAAGTCGAAGAATCTGAATTTGATGTAGAAGTAGAACAGTGATGAAATATTATATTTCATAAATAATTTTAAATTTTTATTCACTCAAAAAATGGTTCAGAAAAATGTTGGATTTGGTTATTCACGCCAGAAAAAGAAAAAAGGTTGAAAGTGATTTTTGTTCATATTAATTGCAATAGTTATTATTGCTATTCGAGGTTGGATTAAGTTTTCACCATCAGATTTAAATTTCGAAAATCAAAAAGTTTCAATCGTAAAGTGAGATACAATTAGCAAATTTTACGATGCATTGCTAGATGATAATCAGACTTTTTGGATGAAACTTTATGTTAGAAATCATAAAGATCAAGTACCAAATATCCAAGAATGAACATATATTTTTAGTGGAAAATATACTAATGAAGAATTCTTATCTCACATATGAGAGGGACCAGAGAAGGAGTATATTTCATATACAGTTTTGGAATGACGATCAATTTACGATATTGATGCAGATTTAACTGCTAAGTGATATATTAATGAATGAGAATATATTGCTTATGTAACAGATTCTGCTAAAATATCAGAATTATCAACAAGATATGATTTCTTTGATTCTAGTCTAAGTTCATTAGAATGATTCCTTTATCCAGATACATATTTTCTAAGTAATCGATGAAATTTGGTTAAAGAGCTTGTATCTATGCAGTTAAATACATTTAAATCAAAAGTTTGGGAAACTCATTCTTCAGATTTTACAAATATTCAAAATAATTATTGATTATCAGTTTATCAGACCATTACTTTGGCATCAATTGTTGAAAAAGAAGAAAAAAATAACGCAAATAAGCCAACTGTTGCATGAATTTTTTATAACAGGTTAAAAAATTGAATGCTGCTTTGAGCAGATATTACACTTTGTTATGAATTTGCTAAACCATACAGTGATTGTACTCCAAATATTATCGCAAAAAATGTAAGTGATTCAAATAATAAATACAATACACGTGCAGTTGCATGACTTACCCCAACTCCAATTGGAAATCCTGCTATTTCTACAATTGAAGCCGTATTGTTTCCAACTCAGACTTCTTATCTTTTCTATCTGCATGGTTCTGATGGGCAGATTCATTATGCAGAGACAAATGCTCAGCACGAACAAAATAAACAATATTTATAATTCTAAAATAATAATTTAATGTCAGAAAATAAAAAATATATTTTAGTCCTTTCATGATGAGGGGCGAAATGATTTTACCATTTATGAATTTTAAAGGCTTTGGAAGAAAGCTGAGTAGAATCGGAAATTGATGCAATTTTTTGAGTATCGGCCTGAGCAATGGTTGCTTCATTTCGAGCAAATGAAATGAGGGCTGATGACATTTATTCTAAACTTTTGGAAAATATTGAATTTCTTAGTGCAAAAAATTTAAAAATGCCTCCTGTGACAAGCATTCTTCAAGAAAAAAATGTTCAGAAACTATACAAAAAATATCTTCCAGCCACATTTTCAAAACTAAAAAAGAAAGTTTATATCTGAGCTACCGATTTGAATACAGGAAAATATAAAATATTTCATACAGGAGAATTGATTCATCCTTTAATGTGAAGTATTGCTTTGCCTGTAATCTTTCCGCCAGTTAAATTTTGAGATTATTTATTGGTAGATGGGGGAGTGATAGATAATTTTCCAGTATTGCGTGCAAAAAAATTGTATCCAAATCATGAAGTAATTGGTGTAACTGTTTCTTCATTTAAAAAACATCAAAAAGTTACAAATCTTCTCTCAAATGCTATGGTTTCTTGGAACTTGGTATTATCAAAGGATATTGAGTGAAATATTAAAGCAACAGATCATCTTTTTTGTAAAAATACATGAGTTTTTACGGCAGAAACCAATAAAGAAAAACTAACTCATATTTATGAGGTTTGATATAAAGATGGGATGAAATATTTCAAAAAATTAAAAAAATAATATATTTTTTATCTATTTAATACACTTAAAGAATTTGGCTCATTTTTCGAGAATTTTTTTATCTGTAGAGTAGGAGAGCAGTCTTTTAATTTTATTGTAATTTCAAGTAATTACTTCATCTACATCAGGGAAAAGCTCTTCTGATACTTTTTTATTTACACTCATAGCAAAAAATTGAACTTGAACAATTCATTCAGGATTTAAATATTCAACAGATCATAAATTTTCCATAATTTTACATTCAAATCCAGTTTCTTCTAAAACCTCACGTAGTGCAGCTTGCTCTGAATTTTCTCCAGGGTCAATATGTCATTTAGGCAAAGATATGTCATTATACTTATTTCTTTTTACTACAAAAAAATTTTCACCATCAAAAACCACTCATCATGATTTTTTTACGATTCAACCTTTTTTTCAGTTCATGTCTATAAAATTTAGATAAATTTTATTTACGATAGGTATAATAAAAAGCTGATAAATTTTTTCAAGTAGAATTTTAGAAATAAAAAAAGCCTGACCACTATTGGACGCATTCGTACAATCATCTGTCAGGCTTCCTGTTTCTGATGACAATCAGATTTTTTTATAGCTGTTTAATGTCTATGAATTAGGCAGCACGCTTATAAGGAACGTGAAGAGCTTCATTTTCAGATATAGTAGTATAATTTCATTCTTTAAGCTGATTCTTAACCTTATCATAAGGATTTTCTAAAGTATCAGTTAATTCTTTATGATAATTAAATTCTACCATTGGTTGATTGAATTCACGAAGTTGTTTAGCTTCTATACGATGTAATCTAGCTTCATCTCTTCTATCATCTAAAGTATGTTTAGATTCAGATGGAAGCATAGGTTGATTAATCAGAGAAACTCCAGCTAATTCACGTTGTTCATTTGTAGACATTTGTAATAGATTAAGAGGTAAATAGGGTTAATTACGATATCTTCATCATGTTTTGAAAGTCTGTCCATAAGGAAGATAATGCACTTTTACTGGATGAATTGTTTGTTTTTATTCATCAATTATTCCATGAAATCTTGTCAATTATTGAAGATGTTTTTTTTGGTTCGTTGAATCCAAAACTATCTACAATAAGTTTTGCAACTTCTCATCTAGTTATCAACTGCTCTCAATTTCCCGCAAAGACAAATTGGTTTTTAGAAGTAGTCGATAATACTGAAGCAACTTCTCACCGAGAAAGTAATTTATTAGGTGAGAAAGAAACTCACTTTGGTGTTTGAGAAAGTATCGAATCACAAACTTGAGACTCAAGGCAAAACTCAAGATATGGAGAGTATGTGGAATTGTATGAAGCATTCAGCAAATTGGTTAAGTGATAAAAGTTGCTGATAGTCGGTTGAGAATCTGACTGTCTCATCAGAGCTCTCGCTATCATGATGACAAAATCTTTATTTTCGATTTTGGCATCTGGGTAAAATTTCCCATCAACTCATCAAACAATTCAAAGCTTCGAAAGAAGTTGAATTTCATTTTGATAAGGAGATCAACTAATATCACTAAATACTGCTAAAGATCATACATTCAGCTCTAATCAAAAAGCTGATACCACTAACTGAGCCATTTCATCTTTACGTAAAGTTTCTTTACTATACCAAGATAAATTTGAAATATTCTTGATAGAATTAGGATATTTATCCTTAATAGTATACAGAATATCTTTGGCTTCTTTTGGAGTAATAAATGCATTAAGACGGAGATTTCACTCCGAATCTTTCAAAGCAAACGATTGAAGGAATCATAATTCATACGCCGAGTTAACCTTCCTCATTACTTCAGAATCAAAATTTGGATCCGAAAGATAGAAATTAGTTGTTAACCCTACTAGGTTGCTAGGCTCATATCAGAGCTGGACGCGATAAGCATCCATCACTACCCTAATGAAATCACTTACGCGTACGTAATTATGAGGATAAAACTTATTGCTAGCCTGAATTATTCTGTTGGAATATAATGTAGTTATGGCGTCTTGATAAGAAGAGGTCGAAATATCCTGATAAACAGACGGCAGAATATAACTATTAGCAAAACTAAGTTGCATATTATTTCATGCCACATTCGTTGTCGAAGTATCTTCATATCAAGAGGCAACCTCATCTCAAATGGTAGTATTCTCTCCATTTTCAGGAATGTTTACTACTAAAGAGCTGGTACTATCATTATTCCCTACGAGTTTATTCCATCACGAAATAGCTCGATCTGCAACAGATTTCTCGACTCCAGCAACGGTTTTCTCCTGATCCTCTTTTCACTGAAGGTCTTTTTTAATATGAATATTTTCTGCATAAGGAGGGATATCTTCATTATTACTAATCGCAAAAGTTTCACTTCACGACAAACAAGAAAATATATATCCTACTCAGAAAAGAACCATCACAAATGCTACAATCGTAAGAAATCACGAAGATTTCTGATTTTTGCTTGTGTGCATATAGCGTTTAGTTTAGGGAAATAAATCGGTAAATTTTGTGTGTAGAACCAATTTATTCATAACAGCAAATGAAAATGATTCTGATCAAGCTAAGCTTAATTGTTCGATCGAATACTTAATCATAATTAAATTTCATATTCTGTTCCCTAGGCGTTATTATCCCCCTTTCATAAATAATAACATATATATTATATATCTTTTTTTTAATTTGTCAATTTTTTGATGACTTTTTTAAAACTTTATATTTAGAAGGTATAAAATTATAGAAATAATAGAGAAAATTTGGAGTTTAAATAGAAGTTTTAAGTGTATAAAAAATCTAGCCACAAGATGGCCAGATTTATTATTAATATTTTAAGGTAGAGAAAGTTTAACAATTAATTGATATGATTAGAATCATTGTTCTTTACAATTGTGTTGTTTGTCAAGTTCGTCTATTGATTTTCAACTTTTTACATTTGTAATTAATTCAGCCCAATCATTTTTGTATCTACTTTGTCTCGTAAATACGCGCTCATCGTTAGCTCACCATATATATTCATTTCCGTACTTAAAATTAATATATTTACAATCTTCTCGTGGTTCAACTGCTACTTGGAACCGGATATCATTAGAATTACTTCTTATGTAAATTTCGGCAACTTCATTAATATCATTATAATATACTTCCATTGTATATCAAACGAATTCTGGTCAAATTTTTAGAATATAATTATATTCTTCATCTACAAATAAGGCTCTTTTTTCTAGCTTTACATAAGCACTGTGTTTATTCTCCTTTTTTGAAACTAAATCTTCGGCTTTAATTATATCTCATTTCCAATTTTTTATCATTTCGTCTATCCATGAATTGTCAGAATTGGTAGATGGTGTATCTAAAGAATTATTATCTAATCAATATATTTTATCGTAGTAATCACAGTCATTTACATAATATACCCCAGGAATTAAAATCATGGTTGATTTTTTTTCATTCCAATAATAATGTTTTTGGTTATTGTACGAGCCATCATCACCAACTTGTTGACAAAAAATATTTGAACAATCTGTTGAACGTAATTTCATATTTTTCATGGCATTTGATAATGCAGGTCTATCTAAGTAACTATCATAATACATGAAACCATTACTATCAGGTTTTGCATTAATAATGCTATAATCAGAAGTTGTATTATCTGTAGTTATATCGTTAGTGGATATTTTAATATCACTATAAGCAGAATTTTCGCTATTATTCATGTTAATATTTGGACCATATTTCTCATACATTCTCTTGAATATAATCATTACATCTCATCTTTTGGTCTTTTTTTGTGGATTATTTATATTGTTTATAATCTCACTTTGCTTTAATGCATTTAAATGGTAAATATAATATCATTTTCCACTCGCGTTATATTCATTTCACCATAACATTCTAGATATGACGGTTCAAAGCTGAGCTCTGTCAACAGGTTGAGTGGGATTAAAATTCTTTCAATTTGATCACATAATTTCATAGGCACAAACTTTTTTAGTATGTGGTTTTAAATTGTTAGTAATTTTATTTTCATCAGGAAAATGACAAGAATTTGTTGTTAAATTTGCTCACACAATATTTTCTAAATAATTTACTACCATTTTGGCAAAAGCTTGTCTAGTAAGAGGTGAATTCATTTTAGCATCTTCGATGGTTGGTTGTGTAGTAATTCCATACTTATATGCCCATTGATAAGCTTCTTTTTGTTCCTGTGTATAGGCGAAGGTGCAAGAAATGGAAGATAAACTTACAATACTTATCATTCACAATAGATTAAAAATTTTTTTCATGTTTTATTAATAAAAAATAAAATATTTTATATAGTACATTATATGTCTTTTTATTAATTTGTCAAATTATCGATAACTTTTTTATTTTATTAGTTTTAACAAAGTCTTGTTAAGAATTTCTTCAGTAATGTTTATGTAAGAAACTTCAAGTAAAAAACTGACCATTTCTGGTCAGCTTTTTATTTTTTCAAATAATTAATTACTAGTATGCAATTACTACTGCAGGACTCATAGTTGTACTAAGAACAACCTTTTTGATAAGTTTTCCTTTTACACCAGTTGGTTTATTCTCTTCAATAGCTGCAAGTAGGGCATTAACATTTTCTACCAATTTAGCATCATCAAAAGAAACTTTTCCAACTCCTGCATGAATATTTCCAGTTTTATCAAGTCTGAATTCAATTTTTCATTTCTTAACTTCTTCTACAGCTTGAGGAATATTCATAGCAACAGTTCCTGCCTTTGGACTAGGCATTAAACCTCTAGGTCCAAGTTGTTTAGCAACAGGAGCTAAATCTCTAATGTGTTCAGGAGTAGTAATCAAAACATCGAAATCTATTTTACCAGCTTTAATATCGTTTAACAAACTTTCAAATCCAGCGATATCTGCACCAGCTTTTTTAGCTTCTTCAACTTTATCATCACTTACGAATACAGCAACTTTTTTAGTTTTACCTGTTCCGTGAGGAAGGATAGTTGTAGCTCTAAGCATCTGATCGTTGTACTTAGGATTTGCATTAGTTTTGATAGCAATATTAACAGTTGCATCAAATTTAGCATAGTTAGTTTGTTTAACTAATTTTACAGCTTCTTCAACGCTGTATTGCTTTAGACTGTCGACAGCTTTTTTAGCTTCAACATACTTTTTTCCGTGTGTTGGCATAATTACAATAATAATAAGAATAAAAGTGGTCCATAGCGAAAGTTTTTACTTTCTGCCACAGTAATATTTCATTTCTCCAAGGAGAATAGAAAACTAATTATAATTCAGAATCAACTCACATATTTCTTGCTGTTCCAGCGATGATTCTGATTCCTTCTTCAACGCTGTTTGCGTTCAAATCGTCCTTCTTGATTTCGTAGATTTCTTCCAAATCTTTTCTTGAAAGTTTTCCAACCTTATTTTTATTAGGTTCTCCAGAACCTTTCTGAAGATTCAACTTCCATTTAATCAATCCAGATGTAATAGGAGCTCAGATTTCAATTTGGAAAGTTCTATCTACAAATACAGTTAATTTACATTTAATCTTAACATCTGTAGGAGCGAACTTTTTCATATAATCTGCAGTTTTTTCGTTGAATTCTTTTGTGAATTGTCCGATATTTACACCGTTTGCTCAAAGCATAGGTCCAAGAGGAGGAGCTGGTTGAGCTTTTCCGGCAGGAATCTCAAGATTGAGAATAGTTTGCACTTTTGCCATTTTCAAGCTTAATAATCAAATAAATGTTTTTAATTCCTGCACTTGGACAGTCTAACAAATGTATTTGCATTTGTAGAAGCTAGACTAACTGAGGTAGAAGACTCAGGCCAGTCAGGGATTTGAGTATTTGAGATAATTACTCAACTAAATTATTCTAATAGTCCTCAAAGCAATTCTCATAAATCTTCTTCTTCTCATTCTTCTTCAACTTCAACTTCAGTATTTTCATCAATTTCATCATCTTGAAGCTGAATACCATCAATAATAGACTCAACTTCTTCTTCAGTTGTAGCATTTAATATTTTATCAATTTGATCAGATGTATAACCTTTCTCTTTTAATGCTTTCTTATAGCAATCATTACACATGTCAGTGATTGATCTTTCGTAGGCTTCTTCTATAGTAATTGCTTCAGTTTCACGATTTTTGATATGATAACAATCGTCAGAAAGATGATATTTATGGCTACTACCAGCATCTTCTACTACCCAAACTATACCATCAGGATTAACAAGTTCTATCTTAGCCTTATCAAGTTCTAAATCTTCTAAAGAAACAGGATTCCAATCAAATCAAACTAAACCTGCTATAGCTAATGCTGCAACTGCAACTGTAGTAAGAATTGTTTTATTTTTTTTGTCTAAATCTTTATTAGTAAGTATAAAGATGACTAACGGTAAGAATGCTACGATTGCTACAAACAAACCAAGATTGTTATTAATCCAGAATTTAACTGGTTGTTTTGATGATGCAGGATCGATGTGGTTTGCTTTTTTCCAAAATAGAGAACCTATAATTGCAAATATTAAGTCGATAGCAATACATATAATCACAAAAGTAACATCATTAGATATTGCATTTACAAGTATTCCTTTTCCCAGTAATCTTATAATAGCAAGTACTTCGAAACATACAGCAGCCAACCAGCATAATACAGCGATTATCCTTTTGCTACTTGCTCTTCCTTTTCTGCTCTCAGCTGATTCTTTTTCTACTTTATGTAAATTTCCTTTTGAGTCAGTTGCATAAGAGACCTTTCCTTCTTTACCTTCCGTTTCTTCACTTTGAACTTTAACATACTTTTTTTCTTTTGCCATGTTTAGTTTGATTAGTGAATAAATAAAGATTTGAGATAGTCTTTGCTATAATGGTACTTAGTGCTAGGTATTTGTAATAACCATACATCACCATCGATTTCAATGACCATCATCACTCGGACATCTTTGAACATGGACAGATTTATATAGCTTACTCTGTCTCCGAATAATTGATTCTGGAGAATTTCAGACTCTGTCACCATTTCATAGACGTTTCCTCCTAAGGCTCTAACCGTCTGAGCAAAATTCAAATGATTGCCATAGTAAACAAAGTAGTTTCACTTGGAATCCTGAAGAGTAAATTCAGGTTTTTGTCCAAGGATGCTTACTATGTCTAGCACTCCGAAATATTCCGTCGTACCAGGTAGCATTTTTGAATTTGCAGCAGCTAGGTTAGCTGAACTATCAGATTCAGTTTTGCTAGGAGCTTGAGTATTTGAGTTGCTTACTCAACTTGATTTATCAGTTCATCCAAGAGAAACGCTATCAGTTAAACTTTTTTTCTCAGTTCACTCATTGGATGTATTTGAGCTGTCCACAGATTTCTGTGTAGTAGATCAAATATTCTGATTTTCCGTTTGTTTTACGATTTCATTTTGCCTGTTTACTGCAGCCTTAAATAGTGTAGCTTTTTTCATATAAGTTAGCGAATACACCATAGACAGGCTGAGAAATAAGACTATCAATGAACACGTAATTACTTTTTTGTTTTCTATCATGATTTGGAATCTTGCTTGATAAAACTATTGAGCAATTTCCACAGTATCCATTCAAACTGTTGTAGGTGTAAGCTGTCCAAGCCATTCTACACTTACAGTTATCAATCATTTCTCTGAATCAACAGATAGAACTGTTCATTTTGTTCACTTCAAGTCTCATGATTTGATAAGTACCAAATCACCTTTTTTGAAAGGAACTTTTACATCCAAAGAATCTTCAGAAGCCTGAACCTGTTGCATCATTTTGTTGAATTCATCATCAGTAAGTGGAACTGGATGAGTATCAGCTCATACAATCAATCTTACTCATGGAGTATTTCTGATTACGTACCAGATTTTGTCATTCATCCTAGATTTGAAGAATAAGTAACCTGGGTATAATCTCTTTTGTTTGATAACTTTTTCTCATTTCTTACTTACAGAAACCTCGTTTACCTTTGGATTCAATAATTCGATTACATCTTCCTGGAGTCATTGCCTCACTACTCTTTCTTTTAAGTTTTCGAGTACGAGATCTTCTTGACCAGAGTTTACACTTAGTACATATCGTCTAAATGTACGATCTTCAATCTGCTTTTTTATTTCCACAGTATTTGTTTCTTGCATTACGTTAGGTTAATAGAATAAAAATTTTCACCCATTTTGATTAAGCAAATACTAGAGAGCTCCAGTCATTGCTTGGTAGAAAAATTGATATCCATGATTAACAAACCAGTCTACAACCCAGAAATATATTCAAGTCATAATAACTACTCCAAAGATAGCAGCAGTCAAACTAAGATACATTTTTCTGTCTGGATGTTTTAGACTTTTTACTGTATCCAAACTGTCATAAATAAAGTCAAGCATTCTACAATTTGTAATTAATAAAAAACGCGAACGTTTATAGCAAATACTTATAAAAATTTTCAGACAAAATGCAAGAGAAATCTGAATTTTAATTTATATTTTTAATACAAAAGTACGACAGAGAATGCCCCTGCCGCACTGTTGGTTAATAGTTGGTGTTAATTTGGTTAGTGAGAGCGAGCCTAGCGTAACCAGTCGAGCTTGAAGGAATCCTTGTAGCACCGGACGAAGTCTACGATCTGTGAGCGAATACTAGATTGTACGTATTCGTCATCTTTGAGTTCTTCGAATTTGGCTACAGTAAAGGTCCAGATTCCATCAGTGTCGCCGAAGTACACATTGTGCTTTGTTACAGTCTCCCCGATCTTTGTCCGATTGCGACCACTAGGATCTCTTCCTGCGTTTCTTACTGTCGCGATGAAGGAGCTGCGGTCATCTTCTGCTTGTTTTCTGGCGGCGGACTTGATTCTGAAGATTTCTTTTCCCTTCAGAGGAAGGTTGATGATTTCGGCCAGATTATCTTCCAGAGTGCTCGTAAGACCGAAGAACTTCACGACCATGTCGTAGCAGTTCTCGTACGTGATGTTGTTAATGATGCCGTTCAAATCCCTGACCAGGGAAATGAGGCTTTGTTTCGTGATTGCAAGATTTTCCATTGCCATAATTTTTTTGTTTTCTTACCTGCCACCTTGACATTAAATACAATATACAAATTTTTTATAAAATGTCAAGTAAATCTTATTTTGTGTTTTTAGTATACAGAAGTACGACAGGAGCATCTCCTGTCGTACTGCTAGTTAATGGTGTTGTTAGTTGGTTAGTAGATGAAGCGAGATGATCTATCCGCGAATCCAATCCAGGGGAAATCTCCCCTTGAATGATTTCACGAATCTGACTATTTCCGTCCTTGTTTCGGTCTGGAATCTCGAATCGAGCACGCCTTTGCACGCCGTAATGCTAGTCATTGGAACGCCAAAGAAGAGATCGTCTGCAGAAATCAAAGTTTCTGCACGATTGTGAGCCGAAGACATCACTTGAAAAATTGATTCTTCGAAAATCTTCTTGGACTTCTCCGCACGCTTGCGTGCTACTGATTTGAACTTCCCGATTTTCCAACCTTTGAGTGGTAAAGTCGCATAGACTTCTTTTATGGCGATGGATTGCACCAATCGGAAGAACTCTACGATTTTTTGATAACAGTCAGCGACATTGATAGTGTAGAGCATACCATCACTGCCAGTCATCCTATGCAGGAGTTGCACATTTTGTACGAACTCCAGTTCTTGTTGAGATTTGCGTTTCATGTTTGTTACGTTTTTTGTTATTTATGTATTAATATATATTTACCATAAAATGTCAAGTAAATCTTATTTTACTTGAAACTCATTAAAAAAATCCTACTATCTACTCAGTAGAGAATATGTAATTTCTCAATTTTTGGCGGATTTAGAAAAAATAGTGATGGCAGAAAAACAATTCTGAATTGAAGAAAATCAAAAAAAAACTAGAAAAATACCTCCAATACAGTTTTTCATATATTCATTATTATTTCTAATTTTCTTTCGATGATTTAGTCTATACTCAAATATTACAAATATACTTTTTTCATGATCAGCATTAGATATTTTTACCAAAGATTTACAGACACTTTCAATATATTTCTTACCCATAGACCAAGAAGTTTCCCATGAATTGTATACACTAGATTGAATAGTGCAGTCATATATGAAATGAGAAAATATTTTCAAAACCAAAAAACCTGAAATCGAAGAAGTGCGATGTTATATTATAAATAACCAGAACTATCTTTCATCACTATGATTCCAGCGTTATGAATCATTGATGAAATTTTTGTCTGATTTATATGACCATCGTGCAGAAGTTTACGAACTTCTATGAGAAAATCATACTTACAATTATCTTATTCCACTCCAGAATTGAAATGAGAAACGTCCAAATGGGTGATTTTTTGGTTCATTTGCTTTCGTCACATTGAGCGGATGACATATCGAGAATCTTGAAGTAATCGATTCATACTTAGCAGATTACATCGCGCCAAAATCTAGAATGAATCTACCAGGACGGTATTCTCAATATTTCTGAGAATATCAATTATGATTTGTGGCAGGAAATAAATTCTGATTTACAGATATGGACTGAAAAAATCTGAAAATTATGTATGAAAAAGCATTCAATAAAGATTATGAAATGGCAAAGGTGAGAGAAATGTATAGCTGAGAGCAACGAAGACTTTTGCATAACAAATACATTAAATGAGTGATTTTCCTTGATTCAAATTTACTTACAGAATTATTGCCATGATTCTCTGATAAGATGAGAGAGTGGCAGTTTATCAATGCATCGATAGATATTATTCGTGGAGAAGTTCGCTGAAACAAAAAAGAAATCTATATTTCAGAAGTATTAGATTATTTCTTTAATAATTCTACTACTATCGCTAAAAATCTGATTAATAATCGAGATGAAGTACTTAATAAAAGGTACATTCAGATTTATCTTTCAGATATGTTTGTAAGCAAAGAATTTAGAGATATGTTAGCCAGAAATAATCTCAATACAAGATTTCAGTGATGAAAAATTTATGCCTGGGATGTAAACATAGCAAACAATAAATCTGATGATTTTCTCACGAAACGACTTAGACTTTATTCATCGACATGAGCATTAATAACTCAGCAACAGAACGAAATCGTTTCGCTTGAATGATTGCCAGTAGGAGAGTACCAGCTCATAATCGATTACTACTTCTTCGTACCAGAGAGCTATAGAAGTTTTATACGTTGATTAGAGCAGAAATATGAAATAAGTCTCACTCCGAGAGAAGAGGGAATATTAGTTCTAGGTCCAGTTAATCATTACGACTGAAAACCTGAACGTATGCGACGAGAAAAATGAATGGTTTACTATCCACGGAATATGGAAATTACTTCAGTTCAGTGAGATGTAGAAAATGTAAACTATTTCCAATCCGATTTTGCACAATGATTGAATTATACATTACGTACAGTTAAGACAGAAGATCAAAAGCAAGCTGTAATTAATTTTAGAATTAATCCATAACTCAACCATTTTGATATTTTTGATAATTTTTTAATTGTACTAAAACGCTAGTTTAAGTGGTCATTTTACTCATTAAAAATTTTTTATTAAAATAAACTTGACTTTTGTATAAAATATTATATACTGTTGGTAGGAAAAACAAAACTTAACACATATATAGCCATGAAAAAGGTGATCCTCTTGTTGCTGGCTGTCCTCACGCTTCTGGCAACGACGGCTGTTACGACTGCAGCCCAGATTCCACACCACAATCGTCCTCGTAACCATTTTGCACGCACCAATCAGGACCAGGAAGTTCGCATGGGAATCAACTTCGGTGTCAATGGCGGCGATGTCAAGTGTGGAGTCTTCAACTCTATCAATCTAGGCCTTGCGGAGCTGGGCTTGGACGTGCTCTGTCCCCTTGGGGACAATGAAGAAGAAAAAACAGCTGCTTTTCTGCGTGCCGGTTTGAGGTTTAGTAGCGAGAACTTCAGAATCGGTCCAGATGTATTGGCAGCCTATGATGAAGAATACAGACTCGGTGTCGGGTGTAGTGGTGAGTACAGATTTATGGAAAGATTCCACTTATCCCTGAAGGTTTACGCCACTTATAAGTCCCACATCGAGGACAACAATGACGTTACGCTGAAAAACGCACGCATGACGTTGATATTCGGCGTTGCTACGGATATATTCTGATTCCTTCTTCTTTAATCTACTGACGGGAATCCAATTCAGGATTCCTTTCTCTTTATATAGAATTTTCTAAAAATATTACATTATTAAAATATTACAGCATTCCCAGGTATTGTCTTAATTTGAAATCTATATTTCAGGCTGAATATACTACAATAATCGAGTTTCAGTCAGCTTTTTCTATTATATCTTCTACTTCACTAAATTCTTTCAGATAAGTATTTCCACAATGCTTGGCAAAAGCATTTCCCAGGTCATCCACACTTTTCAATTTTAAATCCTTAAAAATTTCCTCATTCGCGAAATCTTCAATATTTTCTCTCGCTGCATAAATATCATAAATATAACTTTTATCATATAGTTTCAGAGCCTCAGGAAATTCATTCCATCAAACCAAAATTCTATGCATCTGATGTGGTTGAAATATGCAGATTATTTTTTTATTTGGGAATCTTTCTTTCAAAGCTTTATATCATAGCTGAATGCTTGAGGCCACATGCCCATAATCACTAAAAATCTGAGCTCAATTTTCGTGAGTTTTGAGAAATTCCATTCTTCTCCATATTCACTTAAATTCTTTCAAATATCCACGAATTTCATCTTCCGCTACTAATTCCTCAATTCACTCATTTTTCATCAATCATTTTAATAGTTCACATACGAGTGATGCATTAGCTTGCTGATGTTCTCACCAAACGAAATGCATATCAAAAAGTTCTTTATTTACGATTTTTACTTTGCTCTCTTTCAGAATTTTTTTGCTATTCAAATCTCTTAAGCAGTAAACTTTATCCTTGGTTTTTGCAACCATTTCCAAAAAAGCTGACTC
>JAEEGJ010016261.1_pt1 | contig 17135 bp, 12 predicted proteins | sample 8958761 | NCBI WGS metagenome assembly JAEEGJ01 (sample SAMN16246546, study PRJNA631951) | gut metagenome | biome: gut microbiome; feature: rumen; material: RS-attached | host: Bos | place: Iran: Karaj | collected 2018-10 | reverse complement strand
AACGACGAGACTTCCGCCCTTTCCGCCTCGTTCCAGGACGGCCTGCTGTCGCCGCCCGTCTATACCCGTCCCGCGGACTATGAGGGGCACGTGGTGCCGGAGATCCTGCTGTCGGGAAACGAGCGTCTCATCAAGGACTGGAAGCTGGAGCAGCAGCTGGCGCGTACCAAGGCCCGCCGCCCCGACCTTTACGAAAAGATTGTAGGAAAACAAGATAACAACTAACCCACTCAGTATGAAATACGTAGGACCTCATGTCAGTGCGAGTGGCGGCGTGGAGAACGCGCCGGAACAGGCTCACCAGTTGGGCGCCACCGCCTTTGCCCTTTTCACCAAGAACCAGCGCCAGTGGAAGTCGGCGCCGCTGACCGACCGGAGCATCGCCCTGTTCAAGGAACGGTGCGAACAGTACGGCTTCGCGCCGGAGTTGATTCTTCCGCACGACAGCTACTTGATCAACCTCGGCCAGCCCGACGACGAGTTGCTGCCGAAATCGCGCGAAGCCTTCTTGGACGAGATGCAGCGCTGTGAGCAACTGGGACTGACGATGTTGAACTTCCATCCGGGAAGCCACCTGAAAATGATGACGATAGAGCAGTGCCTGGACCGCATCGCCGAAAGTATCAATTGGGCATTGGACCAAACGCACGGGGTGACGGCGGTGATTGAGAACACGGCGGGGCAGGGGAGTAACGTGGGGTACAGTTTCCAGCATATCGCCCACATTATCAGCAAGGTGGAGGACAAAACCCGCGTGGGAGTATGTGTCGATACCTGCCACACCTACTCGGCAGGGTACGACCTGAAAACCGCCGAAGGGTACGAGGCCACGTGGAAGGAGTTTGATGAAACCATCGGTCTCAACTATTTGAGAGCGATACATTTGAACGATACCAAGAAAGAGTTCGGCAGTCGTGTGGACCGCCACGACAGCATCGGCAAGGGGCTGTTGGGCATGGAGTTCTTCGAGCGCATCGCCCGCGACACCCGCTTCGAACACATCCCCTTCATCCTCGAAACGCCCGACGAGAGCCTGTGGGCCGAGGAGATAAAGCTATTGTTGGGGATGAAGTAGGAGGGTGCGATTTCTTCGAGTTTTCAAATCCAGCAAATAGTCGTACCTTTGCCGCCCGTAGGCAAAGTCCTCTTTTTCGTGTTGAATGAAAAAAACAATGAGAAAGTTTTTCCTTTTTATACTAGTCAGTGCTTTGTGTCTTGGCTCTTTGCAGGCGCAAACGGAAACGCAGGATGTGCCGTTTCAAAGGGGTTTCAGTATCACGGCTGATGTGGGTGGAGGTTTTGACAAAGCCCCCATTTTTGGATGGTTTCAACCGACCATCGGTCTTGGCATAGGCACCCGCTACGACTTTCACCCTCTCTGGGGAGTGAGAGTCGGACTCCGTTATGAGACTATTATTGTGGACAAAGGGGAATACTATAGTAATAACCTGCTTATTCCTGTGGAAATGGAGTTTCATCGTCCGCATTTTTATGTGCAAGGTGGCACTTTCATTGGCTTCTTCCTCGCTACGCGGACGGCGGCTAATGCGGTGGCGGTGTTCAACATAGGCGCAACCTTAGGAATTGGCGGACGTATTAATTTGACTCAAAATGATTTGCTGACGATAGGCGTACATAGCGCCTTGAAAGAAACTTGGGATATGGTGTACAACAATGGTGTGGGACGTTTGTCGGAATCTGTACCGAATTATAGTGTTATGTTGCGTGTCGGTTTCGAGCATCGATTCTAAAATCCAGCAAATAGTCGTACCTTTGCCGCCCGAAACAAACGTAGAAAGTAAAAAGTAGAAGGTAAAAAGTCGCCGCTGCACAACCCCTCTTCAAACTTTCTACCTTATACCTCATAACTTTTGACTCTCAACTCTTAACTCTCAACTCTTAACTCTTAACTCTCAACTCTCAACTCTCAACTCTCAACTCTCAACTCTCAACCCCTAACCCCTAAAGACTAACCCCTAAAATGCTGTACCCATTGAAATTCCGGCCGCTGTTCTTTGACAAAATCTGGGGCGGCCACAAAATCGAGAAACTTCTTGGAAAAAATATCGGAAAGTTAGCCAACTGCGGCGAAAGCTGGGAACTGTCGGGCATCGACGGCAAAGAGTCTGTGGTGACCAACGGCTACCTTGCTGACAACACCCTGCCGGAGTTGGTCGAGGTCTATATGGGCGACCTCGTCGGTGAGAAGGTGTTCGACCGCTGCGGCAACGACTTCCCGCTGCTGGTCAAGTTCATCGACGCGCAGGACGACCTCTCGGTGCAGGTGCATCCCGACGATGAGTTGGCCGCGTTGCGCCATGGCACCAACGGCAAAACCGAGATGTGGTATGTGGTGGATGCGGACGAAGGCAGTGGCCTCTATGTCGGTTTCAAAGAGGGGGTTACGAAGCAGCAGTACCTGGATGCGGTGAAGGCCGGTACGGTGGACGCCTTGCTCGTCTTCCATTCGGTAAAGCCCGGCGATGTCTTCTTCATTCCGGCGGGCACGGTCCACGCCATCGGCAGGGGCGTGATGGTGGCGGAAATCCAGCAGTCGTCGGACGTGACCTACCGCATTTTCGACTGGAACCGCGTGGGTGCCGACGGCAAGGGGCGGCAGTTGCACACGTTGGAAGCGGAAGACGCCCTCCGTTTCGGCGAACCGGCGCAAAGTGCCGTTGCGTACGAAAGAGCCGTCAACAAAACCGTTCCGTTGATCAACTGCAAACAGTTTAATGTCAACGTGGTGGATTTTGACAAAACTTTGGAAAAGGTGTACGCCCAGATTGACTCGTTCGTGCTGTATGTCTGTCTGGAAGGCCGTGCGCATGTGGTGTACGAAGGCGAGGCGCAGCCGCTCGCAAAGGGCGAGGTGATGCTGGTGCCGGCCATTGCCACCGAACTGGCGATGGTGCCCGAAGGCAGAACGAAAATGTTGGAGGTGTATGTTCCATAATACATTGTTGTTGTAGAGACGTTTCATGAAACGTCTCTACAGGGATTATAACAAAACAAATTTTATGCTAGTGTTCCCGTTCCCGACCGCCGATTTCCCCGTGTTCCTCGCCCCGATGGAGGAGGTGACGGACGCCTCGTTCCGCCGCATCTGCAAGTCGTACGGCGCGGATGTCGTGATTTCGGAGTTTGTGTCGTCGGAGGCACTGATACGGGACGTGGAGAAAAGCCGCAAGAAGATGGCGTTCGATGACTCGGAACGGCCGTTCGGCATCCAAATCTTCGGTTACGACGAGGAGTCGCTGCGCCGCGCCGCCGAAATCGCGGCGGAGCAACGGCCCGATTTCGTGGACATCAACTGGGGCTGCCCCGTGAAAAAGGTGGTGTCGAAGGGCGCCGGAGCCGCCATCCTGAAGGACATTCCCAAGATGGTGCGGCTCACCGCAGCCGTGGTGAAGGCGGTGCCGCTGCCCGTCACGGTCAAAACCCGCCTCGGCTGGGAGGAGTTCAACAAGCCGATCGTGGAAGTGGCGGAGATGCTGCAGGACGTGGGCGTCCGGATGCTGTCGGTGCACGGCCGCACCCGCTCCCAAATGTACAGCGGCACCGCCGACTGGACCCTCATCGGCGAGATCAAGAAGAACCCGCGGATGACCATCCCCGTCGTGGGCAACGGCGACCTCGACTCCGGCGAGAAGGTGGCTGCGTACCGCGACCGCTACGGCGTGGACGGCGTAATGGTCGGGCGTGCGGCGATAGGCAATCCCTTCATCTTCAGGGAAATCAAGAGCGTGCTGGCAGGGGAGGAGGTGCCGCCCGTCACCTACGAGGAGCGGGTGGAGGTCTGCCTCAAGCACCTGCGTGACGCGGCCGAGATCAAAGGCGAGCGTCCGGCTGTGCTGGAGATGCGAAAACAGTACAGCGGCTACTTCAAGGGAATCCCGCATTTCAAGGAAACCAAGCTTAAATTGATGGCCGCCTTGACCGTGAAAGAGTGCGAGGATGCTTTAAGAGGTTGATTTTCAATAAGAAAATATTTTTCTGTAATACACTTTATTCCTAAATAAAGTGGTACTTTTGCCGCACGAAAAAGTGGAGAGATTTGTAATGATTGCAACCACATTAAAAAATGCTAAAACATTGAGTTTTTCCCGCCTTTTTCGTTAGAACTAATTTATTAACCTTGTAATATTTTAATTATGAGCTATCTGTTTACGTCAGAATCAGTATCTGAAGGGCATCCTGACAAAGTCAGCGACCAAATTTCAGACGCTCTGTTGGATGCGTTCCTCGCACAGGACCCCAACTCCAGAGTGGCTTGCGAAACATTAGTTACTACCGGACTCGTAGTCTGCGCCGGCGAAGTCAGCACCAAGGGCTACGTTTCCATTGACGATGTCGCAAGACAAGTTGTCCACGAAATCGGCTACAAGAAAAGCGACTACCAGTTTGACGCGAAGTCGTGTGCCGTCATAACCACCATCCATCGGCAGTCGCCCGACATCAACCAAGGTGTGGACCGCAAGACGGTTGAGGAGCAAGGCGCTGGCGACCAAGGGATTATGTTTGGCTATGCCTGCAACGAAACTGCGAACTACATGCCGCTCACCATCGACTTGGCGCACCTCATTTTGCAGGAGCTGTCGGCCATCCGGCGCGAGGGCAAGGTGATGACCTACCTCCGTCCCGACTCCAAGTCGCAGGTTACGCTGCAGTACAGTGACGACGGCAAGCCGGAGCGCATTTCCGCCATCGTCATCTCCACCCAACACGACGATTTCGACAAGAGCGAGAAGAAGATGTTGGCCGCCATCCGCAAGGATGTGGAGAAAATCCTCCTCCCGCGTGTGATTGCCAAACTTCCCGCCAAATTGCAGAAACTGTTTGATTCCAAGTACGATCTGTTCGTCAACCCGACGGGCAAGTTCGTCATCGGCGGTCCCCACGGCGACACCGGACTTACGGGCCGCAAGATCATCGTGGACACCTACGGTGGTCACGGCGCGCACGGCGGCGGCGCCTTCTCGGGCAAGGACCCGTCGAAGGTGGACCGCTCGGCTGCCTACGCTGCCCGCCACATTGCCAAGAACATGGTCGCCGCCAAGCTGTGCGACAAGGTGCTGGTGCAGGTCTCCTACGCCATCGGCGTGGCCCAGCCGGTCGGCTTCTATGTCAACACCTACGGCACCGCCAGGGTGAAGATGACCGACGGTGAGATTGCCTCCAAGATCAACGAACTGTTCGACATGACGCCGTACGCCATCTGCGAGCGGTTCCAGCTCACCAACCCGATCTACCGTCCCACGGCTTCGTACGGCCACTTCGGCCGCAAGTGCGAAACCAAGGAGGTGGAGGTCTTCTACAAGGATGCCGACACGTACGAGAAGAACGGCAAAACCTACAAGAAGGTCACCTTCTTCGGCTGGGAGAAACTGGATTATGTGGAACCCATCAAGAAGGCGTTCGGTTTGAAATAGTGCCGGATGTGCCGAGACAAAAAAAGCGAGGATTTTGTCCTCGCTTTTTTTGTGTGATGTAGAGAAGGTGTGTGGGTAGAGACGCAAAATTTTGCGTCTCTACGTTTCGGAGGGACGACATCTCAAGGCGATGGCCTTGTCTGTTATACCCTTCCTCGTCCCACAAAAAAAAAGACACTCACAAATTGCTTTGTAAGTGTCTGATTTTTAGTGCGCTCCCTCAAGGACTTGAACCTTGGACCCTCTGATTAACAGTCAGATGCTCTAACCAACTGAGCTAAGGAAGCAGTGCTGTTTTGAGACCGCAAAAGTACAACTTTTTCTTTACGCTGTACACTTTTTTGAAAAATATTTTTTGCGGTCTCAATTCAGCTTTTAAATCATTGTTTTAAAGTATTTTACAATGATTTATTTTCAAATTATTTCTGGCCTTTCATGTGTTCGGGGTACAAATCGACGCGCAGCATGTGGTCAATTTTGAAGTTTTTCTGCATGAAAGCTGCAATGTCCTTCACGGTGATTTGGTTCACGATGTCCATCGTGGTCTTGTATTCGCCGAGTTCACCGCCGTTGAAGTACTGGTTCACGATGTAGTTGTGCCAGTAGCTGTTCTTCTGCTGGTCTTCCTGCTCCGAGCGGGCCATCTGTTCTTTCACCTTGGCCAAAGTCTCTTTCTTGGGACCTTTCTTGGCGAATTTGGTGAGGATGTTGAGGACGGCGTCGGAGAGCTTGTCGGTGTTCTTCGGGTCGCAGCTGAACATCACGAGGGCCATGAAGCGGGGTTCGGGAAGTTCGCTGGCGCTCATCTGGATCATCGGGGAATAGACACCGCCCATCTTCTCGCGGATGGTTTCGATGGCTTCGATGGAGAGGGCTTCGTTGATGACGTCCACCATCACTTCGTTTTCGTGGCTCCAGGCAATCTTTTCGCTGAAGGCGAGACCTACCCAAGAGGAGGCATCCTCGGCGCCGGCATAGACGGTCTTATAGTCGCTCTTTTCGGGGAAGGATTTGAAAACGCTGGTCTTGTAGTTCTCCATCTTGCCAGTGGTCGGCAGGGAGGCGATGTAGGTTTCGATGAAGCTTTCCAGTTCGGCCTGGTCGAAGCTGCCGGTAAAGAAGAAGGTGAAGTCGGCGGGGTTGGCGAAACGCTCCTGATAGAGGTAGAAGGCGCGTTCGTAATCCACTCTCTCCAAGAATTCTTCATTGTAGTTGAGCATGTTGGCCTGGTACGGGTCGTTCTGGCTGATTTCGCCAATGAGCTTGCTGAAGAACTGGTACATCGGCTGGGCCATGATCATCTTGATCTGTTCGCGGCTTTCGTCCATCACGAGGCTGTAGGCGGAAGTGTCCTTGCGCGGATGGGTGAAGAAAGCGTTGATGTACTGGCAGAAGAGGTCGAGGTCTTTCGGGGAGGTGCTGCCGCTGAGTCCTTCCGACATTTGGCTGATGTAGGGGGTGAGACCGATCTTCTTGCCTTTCAACTTTTTCTGCAAGGTGTTGAAGTCCATGTCGGCGATACCGCCGCGGTCCACGAGGTCGGAGGCGAAGGAGAGCGACGGGATGTCGCACTCATAGTAGAGGCTGAAACCGCCCTTGCTCTGTGCGGAGAACAGGATTTCGTCGTTCTTGTATTCGGTCTTCTTGGTCACGACCTTGATGCCGTTGGAAAGGGTGAGTTCGGTGGCACCGACTTCGGGAAGGTCTTTCCTGCTGACGATGTGGCCGGGAGTAAGGGTTTCTTTCTCAACAATTTCCTGCTCTTTGTAGGTGTCCACATAGGGTTCCACATTGGCCAGGCTCTTGTCGTTGACGATGGCAAGCACTTCGGCTTCGGTGGGGACTTTGAGGCCGTCCTTTTCGGGCATCATCACCACGGCGACGAAGTTTTCGGGGGTGATCCACTGCTTAGCGAGGGCGTTCACTTCTTCCAAAGTGATGCTCTCAAGGAACTTCTTGGCATAGTTGAGTTCGCGTTTGGCACCCGGGATGGGGTCGTGGTGGAGGTAGTGTGCCACATATTCGGAGGCGAAGCGCTTGGATTCGGTCTTGTCGGCTTCTTTCTCGGCACGTTCGTAGCGGTCCATCATCTCCTCTTTGGCGCGTTTCAGCTCGCTCTCGAGGAACCCGTATTTCAGCACGCGGTAGTCTTCGCGCATCATGATCTGCATCATTTCCATAATGCGACCCTCCTTGGCCATGCCGGAGTTCATGTAGGCGTCGAGGTTGCCGAGGAATTCGCCGTAGCCGGCGTCAAGACCCACTGCCGGGAAGTTGGGGGTCTGCTGGAGTTCCGACATACGGGAAGAATACATGGAGTTGTAAAGTTCACGGGTCATGTAGTCTTTGTAATCCTGCACGGTGGTCATCACCTTGTGGGGAAACTTGCGGATGAACAGCACCTGGTTGCCGGGGGCTTCCTTGTCGGTGCAGACGGCTACCAGCGGTTCCTTGTTGTTGTCAACGGAAGGAACAATCTTCGGGCGGGGATTCTCCTTGGCGGGAATGGGGCTGAATTTCTCCTTGATCTGTTTTTCAATGGCATCGGGGTCAATGTCGCCGACCACGATCACGGCCTGCAGGTCCGGACGGTACCAGTCGTTGTAGAAACGGCGGATCACTTCGGGTTTGAAGCCCTGGATGATCTCGATCAGACCGATGGGCAGACGTTCCGCATAGCGGGAGTTGGTGAACACGACGGGGAACCATTTCTTGCGCATACGGTCGGAAGCGCCGTTGCCCATGCGCCACTCTTCGGAAATGACACCGCGCTCATCTTCAATTTCCTGCGGGTCGTACAGAAGACCGTGGGCCCATCCGTACAGGATGTTGATACCCATGTCGATGTACTTCTGGTTGTCGGTGGGCATGGTGATTTCGAACACGGTTTCATCAAAGCCGGTGTAGGCGTTGATGCCCAGACCGAAGATGACGCCGATCTTCTGGAGTTCGGAAATCATCTCGTTGTGGGGATAGCCCTCGATGCCGTTGAAGGCCATGTGCTCGGTGAAGTGGGCGAGACCCTGCTGGTCGTCATCCTCCTGGTTGGAACCGGCATTGACAGCGAGGCGGAATTCCACGCGGCCTTCGGGTTTCGCGTTCTTGCGGATGTAGTAGGTCATCCCATTTTCCAATTTCCCGATTTTCACACTCGGGTCGTTGCCGATCTTGCTGTCCAGCTTCTGCGCCATCACGGAGGAGGTGCAGGCGAAGACAAAGGCAACGATGATTAAAAACAATCTTTTCATACGTTTGAATTTTTAATTTATAAGATACTGATAATTAAATTTTTATAATAAAATTCCTATTTCTGAAAAAGTTTGCAAATTTACATTATTATATAATATCTCTGAAAAAGGCATGATGATATTTTTTCTCCCTTCATTGAAATGACGTACAATAGACGCACGTTTTCGGGAAATACTACACATTTTTCTGAAAAAAATGTAGAGACGCAAAATTTTACGTCTCTACAGGCACAGATATATCATTTTGTAGAGACGTCATAATATGGCGTCTCTACAACGGAATCATAAAATCCTATCTCGTTCTTACAACCCCATCGTCCGCTTCATCGCCTCCACGTCCGCACGCACCACCTCTTCGGATTCATAGAAACGCACGCTGTCCTCCTCGTCCAGCTCCAGTTCGATGACCTTCTCCACGCCGCCCGCACCGAGGATGACGGGCACGCCGATGAAAATGTCGTTCAGTCCGTACTCGCCGTCGAGGTAGGCACAGACGGGGAATACGCGTTTCTGGTCGCACACGATGGCCTCGATCATGCTGCAGATGGCGGCGCCGGCGGCGTGCCACGCGGACGTGCCCAACAGGTTGATCAGTTCGTCACCGCCGAGGCGGGTGCGGTCGATGATGCTGTCAATCGTCGCCTTGTCCATCCATTGCCGCAGCGGGATGCCGCCGATGGTGGTGTAGCGTGGCATCGGCACCATCGTGTTCCCGTGGCCGCCGAGAATCAGCGCCTGGATGTCCTTGGTCGAAACCTGCAGCTTTTCGGAAATAAACGAACGGTAACGGGCAATATCCAGCAGTCCCGACATGCCCATCACGCGGTTCTTCGGGAACTTCGACACGGCGTGGGCACAGTAGCAGAGCACGTCCAGCGGGTTGGAAACCATCAGGATGATGGCGTCGGGCGACACCGCCGCCGCACGCCCCACCACGTCGGTCACAATCGCGGCGTTGGTCTTCACGAGGTCACTGCGCGACATGCCCGGCTTCCGCGACATGCCCGACGTCACCACGATGATGTCGGAGCCGGCACTCTCGGTGTAGTCGTCGGTCGCTCCGACCACGTTGGTGTCGAACCGTTGGATGGCGGCGGCCTGCCGCATGTCCAGCGCCCGCCCTTCCGCCGTTCCCGGCTTGATATCGACCAAAACGATTTCGTTGACCAACCCCTTCTGGGCCAGACAGTAGGCTGTCGCCGTTCCGACGGCACCCACACCGATGATGGTTACTTTGCTCATGCTATGTTTGAATTTATCAGTTTCATTATGAATAGGTTATTGCCCCAGCATTTCCACCATCTCCGCCGTCACTTTGGAAACGGCGAACTTCGGCAACATTTTTGCTTCCGTTACTTGCTGGTTCTCTGTGAGTTTTGGTAATTTTTCTGGATGGATGATGTAGAAGGAAAGGTGTATCCGCTGGTGCGAAAGAAGGTGTTTTTTCTGGAGGATGATTTGCGGTTCGCCGTTGGTTTGGATGTCGTTCTCCTGCAAAAACAGGTTGAGGTTGAATCGTTCGGTCTCGGTTTCCACGAGGGGAAATTCATACAGACCTTTCCAGATGTCGTTGCCGGTTCTTTTTTGTATGATGGATTGATTGTCTTTGAGATAGATGAGGTAATGAAAGAATCGGTCTTTGATTTTCGTGGTTTTCTCTTTGACGGGGAGGGTGTCGGTGCAGTGGTGGATGGCGGCGTAGCAGGTGGTGGCGAAGGGGCACTGGGTGCAGTCGGGATTGATGGGCACGCACTGGATGGCGCCCATCTCCATCATGGCCTGGTTGAAGGTGCCGGCGTGGTCTGCGGGCATCCACTCTTGGCAGATGGCCGTCACTTTCTTGCGGGTGGCGGCGGTGGCGATGTTGTCGAAAAGCCCTTTGTAGCGGGCGGTGAAGCGGAGCACGTTGCCATCGACGGCGGGGTAGGGGAGGTTGAAGGCGAAGGAGGCGATGGCGGCGGCGGTGTAGTCGCCCACCCCTTTCAGCCGGCGGATGTCGTCGTACTTGGACGGGAAGGTTCCGTTGAAGTCCCGCACCACCGACTTTGCGGCGGCGTGCAGGTTGCGGGCGCGGCTGTAGTAGCCGAGCCCTTGCCACACCTTCAGCACCTGTGCCTCGTCGGCCTCGGCCAACGCTTTGACAGTGGGAAAGTTGGCAATGAAATTATGGTAGTACGACAGCCCCTGTACCACGCGGGTCTGCTGGAGGATGATTTCGGAAACCCAGATTTTGTAAGGGTCGTCGGTATTGCGCCATGGCAAATCGCGGCGGTGTTCGTCGAACCAGTTCAATAATGTTTGTGAAAACATTAGGTTTCAGGTGACAGGTTTCAGGTTACAGTAGGGGCGAAAAATATTTCGCCCCTTTTTATCAACCGAATGGTTCTTTTGGTGATTAGTTGTTGTCGATGATCTGGAACAGTTCGTCGAGTTTGGGGGTGAGGATGATTTCGGTGCGGCGGTTTTTGGCGCGGGCGGCGGGTGTGTTTTCGGTATCGACCGGGACGAACTCACCGCGGCCGGAGGCGGAGATGCGTTGTGGATCGATGCTGGTGCCGTAGCTGAGGATCAGCTTCACGACGGCGGTGGCGCGCATCACGCTGAGATCCCAGTTGTCCTTCACCTGACCGTTGCCGTTGAACGGCACGTTGTCGGTATGGCCTTCGATGAGCACATTGATGGAGCTTTCGGTCTCGAGGATGGCGGCCAGCTCTTTGAGTGCGGCCTTGCCTTCGCCCTGCACTTCCCACTTGCCGGAGGCGAACAGAAGTTTCTCATCCATGGAGACATACACTTTCCCGTTGCGCATTTCCACTTTCAGTCCGCTGCCTTCGAAGTTTTTCAGGGCGGCCGCTACTTTGTCCTTCAGGGCGCGCACTTCCGCGTCTTTCTGGTTGAGGATGTTCTGGAGGTCCTCCAAGCTCTTCATGTAGGTTTCGAGAGAATCCTCTTTGGCTTTGAGGCGCTCATGCAGCTTGTTGAGTTCCTGCTCTTTGGCGTTGAGCTGGGCGCGGGTGGCATCCAGGTCGGTGGAAAGTTCGGAAATCTGGTTGCTTGTGGAGGTGGAGAGGCGGGAGATGTCACGGGCGAGGTTGTCGTAGTCGTTCTTGATGCGGGCGTAGTCTTTTTCCGACTGCGTGAGCTTGCGGGTGAGGGAGAGAGTGTCTTGTTTCAGTTGGTCCACTTTGGCCTGCAGGTCGGCGACGTTCTTTTCGAGATCCTTCTTCTGGTTGCGACAGTCGTTGAGTTCGTTGGTGGCGAATTGCTTGTCGTCGGTGCACTCCTTGTATTGTGCTTCTAATTCCTGGTATTTTTTCTTGGTTACACAGCCAGTGGAGAATGCAGCGATAAGGCTTCCTAAAACAATGATAGACAATAATTTTTTCATACTTTTCGGACAAATTTAAAACATGCAAAGGTATAACAGAAAACCATAGACCCTAATTTCTTATTTTGTACTTTTATTCACGTCCCAATGTTGAAATGATAAAGGAGAATATTTCATCCGGATAGGCTGATTCCTGTGGTGATGACGAACGCTGTGTCATCAATTATAATAAAGACGAAATGTCCTCCATTGATGCTTGTAATGACACAGAAAAGGAGTTGTCATACGAATTTACGCATGAGGGCAAGGTTCCCACGATGCAAACCTGCACCTATACACAAAGCATTGAGAACGTTCGCCAGACCTATTCCTATAGCCATTATTACGAATACAAATAATCTTTAGCGAGCGCAGCGAGCAGAATCAAGAATGTGAGCGTAGCGAACCCAAATCTAAAACGAAAGAGAGGGAACCCCTTGTTCAGGAACTCCCTCTCTTGCTTATAATGATGTTGGGGAAATTTATTGGTTCTTCTGGGCGAACTCGTAACCGGCCTTGAGGCAGGCGAGGTTGGTGTTCACCACGGCGTCACCCTTGCGGGCGAAGATGGTGCGGACGGCGTCCTCGATTTCGGCGTAGTCCATCTTCAGGAAGGGAGCGGCGGCGCCAAGGATGACCATGTTGGCGGAACGGGCACTGCCCAGGTCCTTCGCAATCTGGTCGGCATTGATGACCACCTTGTTGGGCAGCTTGTCGAATTCGGCTTTCAGTGCGGCCTCGTCCGGGTAGTTGGGGATGTTGATGAAAGGCTGGTCGTTAGTGATGACCCAGCCATCCTTCGAAAGCCACGGGAGGTAGCGCAGCGACTCCATCGGCTCCACGGCGATGATGAGGTCGGCCTTGCCCATGGGGATGAGGTCGGAGGCGATTTCGTAGTCGGCCAGACGGAAGTGCGACTGCACGTCGCCGCCACGCTGGCTCATTCCGTGCACCTCAGCCTGCTTGAGGTACAAACCTTTCTTTACGGCTGCAACGCCGATGGTGGAGGCAATGGAGAGGATTCCCTGTCCGCCGACACCTGCTAAAATGATATCTATTTTCATGATTTGGTTCTGTTTTGGTGGTTGATATTATAAATCCCTGTAGAGACGTGGTGCACCGCGTCTCTACAATAACGGGAATCCCTATTTCTTGGCCTGTGCCTTCATTCTGCGGCTCAGGGTCTGGATGCACTCGCGGGTGGGCACGATGACGGACACGCCGTTGTAAGCCAGCTCTTCCTTGATGACCTGGACGTTGGCTTCGTGGTTCTTCGCAAGCGGGGTGATGATGCGGATGTGTTCTTCCGCCACGCCGAGACCCTTGCAGATGTTGCCGATACGGCCGAGCGCGTGGCTGTCCTGACCGCCGGTCATGCCGGTGGTGCTGTTGTCGAGGATAAGCACGGTGATCGGGGTGTTCTCGTAGATGGCATCCAGCAGGGAGGTCATACCGCTGTGGGTGAAGGTGGAGTCGCCGATGACGGCCACGCACGGGCTCATGCCGGCGTCGGCAGCGCCTTTCGCCATGGTGATGGAGGCGCCCATGTCAACGGTGGTGTAGATGGCCTTGTAGGGCGGAAGTGCGCCGAGGGTGTAGCAGCCGATGTCGGCGAAAACCTTGCCGGGGCCGTGTTCCTTCATCGCCTCGTTCAGGGCGAGATAGGTGTCGATGTGGGGGCAGCCGTTGCAGAGCGCGGGCGGACGCGGCGCCACGATGGCGGGGACCGGCGTGCCGTAGCTGTCGGGCATGCCGAGGGCCTTGGCCACGAGGTTCGGGTTCAACTCGCCGTCGCGGGGCAGGGTGCCGTCCATGCGGCCCTTGATGTTGCCGGTGCGGTTGAGCAGACCGCGGAGGCTGTCTTCAATCAGCGGATAGCCTTCCTCCACCACGAGGACGCTCTCGCATTCGTCCACCATCTTGGCCACGAGTTTCGCGGGGACGGGGTACTGCGAGATCTTCAGCACGGGGTAGGGGCAGGTGGTGCCTACAAAGTTTTCCATCAGGTAGTTGTAACCGATGCCAGAGGCGATGATACCCATTTTTTTGTCGGTACCTTCTTTGTAGAAGTTGTATTTGGAATTTTCGGCTTCGGTTTCAAAGTCGGCCTGCTTGGCCAGGAGGGCGCGGTAGTGTACGCGGGCGTTGGCGGGCAGAAGCACGAACTGCTTCGGGTTGGAGCAGATGTTGAGTTCGTTCTGCGGGCGGGCGGCGCGGCGTTCGACACCGGCGCGGGAGTGTGCCAGACGGGTGGTGACGCGCAGCAGCACGGGGGTGTGGAACTTCTCGGAGAGTTCGAAAGCGTCGTAGGCCATGTCGTAGGCCTCCTGCTGGTTCGACGGCTCCATGGTGGGGATGAGGGCGAACTTGGCGTAGTAGCGCGAATCCTGCTCGTCCTGTGAGGAGTGCATCGACGGGTCGTCGGCGACAAGCACCACCAGACCGCCGTTGGCGCCGGTGATGGAGGAGTTCATGAACGGGTCGGCGGCCACGTTGAGCCCGACGTGCTTCATGCACACGAGGGCGCGTTTGCCGGCGTAGGACATACCGATGGCGGACTCCATGGCGGTCTTTTCGTTGCCAGCCCAGATGCTGTGGATGTGCCCCTCGGCGGCCTGCTTGGAGTTCTGGATGTACTCGGTGATTTCCGTGGACGGGGTGCCCGGATAAGCGTAAACTCCGGACAAGCCAGCGTCAAGTGCGCCTTGCGCGATGGCTTCGTCTCCCAATAATAGTAATTTAGCCATAAATATTTGATTTAAGATATTTTGATTGTGTTGTTATCGTGAAGGTTTGCAGTTGCAATTTGCGGGCGCAAAGTTACGGAAAAATTCTGTATCTTGGATTTGAAAGATTTGAAAGATTCGCAGATTTGAGAGATTCACAGATTTGAGAGATTTGAAGATTTGAAAGATTTAAGGGATTTGAGGGATTCTGAAATAATTAGGGCGGTGGTGGGGGTTTGTGTGCAATTATGTTGTATTTTTGCCGCGCAATTCTCGGGCGGGTGTGGCGTAATTGGTAGCCGCGCCAGACTTAGGATCTGGTTCCGAAAGGAGTAGGAGTTCGAGTCTCCTCATCCGCACAAAATCTCCCTCAATGGGGGATTTTTTTTGCCCTGCTTTCTGTGTGACCTTTTTAGTGCAATATTTTACAAAAACTGCACTTTTTTTAGTGCAGGATCAAATTCACGCTGTAATTTTTGCTGTTCACTATTAGTGTATTGTCTGTTGAACGTGCCAGAGGCACGGGATTTCAATAACCCCACTCAAACGAAGTGCAGAGTGGGGATCGGATGCACATCATGCAGACCAAGCGTCTCGGAGAGACGCTACTTATAATATGTATAGAATTAGTTGCAGGAAACGTCCCGTTTTCTGCATTTTTTTGTTCAAAAATGCCAAAAATATGGTATTTTTGCACCCTCAAATCATGTACAAACCAAAAACAAAACCAACAATTCAACAGATAAACAAATAAATATAGTATAATAACCATCTGAGCTTTACGCTCTTATTCTCCTGCTGAAAAGTCTGGAAAACTAATATGTAAGTGAGAATAAGCTTGCGATAAGTTCACGTCTTGGGCGTGAGCAGTTTCGTGCTTATTTACTTACAAGGCAATTCCAGACGCCTTCAGCAGAAATAAGCACACCAAGGGAACGGCGAACGCCTTTTTCTTTTGGGAGAGCTGGAGCGGGAGCTAAATTTTCCCAAATTAGTTTCAATTGTGATTACAATAGATATTTTCCCAAAAGTACTTAAGCTCCTCGGTTTTGCTGAGCAAGGCAATATTTATAAAAAAGATTTTCCCACTCTTGGAATGTGCACAATGAGTGCTGATTTCAAAAACAAGCAATTAAATTACCCCGAAAATTTTGGTTTCACAATAAACGACCGCACGACCTGCAACTTCGAGCATCCCGAAAATTTTGTGGTTTTCGAATGTGTGCATCGGTTGCTCGAAAAGGGTTATCGCCCAGAACATATCGAACTTGAAAAGCGTTGGAATCTCGGACACGATGCCAAAGGCGGTAAGGCTGATATTTGCGTTTATAATCAAGACAAGTCGCAGATGCTGCTTATCATTGAGTGTAAAACAGCAGGTGGCGAACATGCCAAAGCGTTGAAACTCCTGAAAGAGGACGGTGGGCAATTGTTCTCCTATTGGCAGCAGGAACGTTCCACAAAATGGCTTTCACTCTACGCTTCAGACTTTAAGGATGGTGTATTGACATTTGAAAATTATGTAATCGATTGTTCCGATGATGAGAACGTTAAGAAGTTGGCGGCAAAGGATAAATCCATTAAATTGTATGAAAAAGCTCAAACAGTAAAGGATTTGTTTGATGTCTGGGATGAGACATACGACAAAATCATCTTTGAAAAAGGGGTTGTTTTTGGGGAGGAGTCGCAAGCATATCAAATAGGTGTGCCTCCATTAAGAAAGAAAAATTTGGAGGATTTTAAGCCCGAAGACAAAATTGTAAACCGTTTTGAGGAGATTTTGCGCCATAACAATGTGAGCGACAAGGAAAACGCTTTCAACCGGTTGGTGGCTCTGTTTATCTGCAAATTGGTGGATGAAACGCAAAAAACAGACAATGATGTGGTTGAGTTTCAGTATAAAACAGGCACTGACACCTACGAAAGTCTGCAAGACCGTCTGCAACGACTTCATAAAGAGGGGATGGAGAAATTCATGGGGGAAGTAATTTTTTATGTGTCGGATGATTATGCTGAAAACCTCTTTGCACAAAAATTCAATGACAATCGCCGTAAAGCCGCTATTGAAGATTTGAAAAAGACCATCCGTATCTTGAAATTTTATAGCAATAACGATTTTGCTTTCAAGGATGTACATAATGAAGAACTGTTTTTCCAGAATGGTAAAATATTGGTTGAGGTGGTTCAACTGTTTCAGAGATATAGGATTGTCTATCCATCGAAACATCAGTTTCTTGGCGACTTGTTTGAACAGTTACTTAACAAGGGTTTTAAGCAGAACGAAGGACAATTTTTCACCCCGATGCCCATCACGCGCTTTATCTGGGATTGTCTGCCGATGGATAAAATCGTCAGAAAAGGT
>JAEEGJ010016259.1_pt1 | contig 17136 bp, 17 predicted proteins | sample 8958761 | NCBI WGS metagenome assembly JAEEGJ01 (sample SAMN16246546, study PRJNA631951) | gut metagenome | biome: gut microbiome; feature: rumen; material: RS-attached | host: Bos | place: Iran: Karaj | collected 2018-10 | reverse complement strand
GTATTCATCTTCGATTCATTTTTGTTGAACCATTCCACGAACTTTTTCATTTCGGACGGAATCTTTTGGGGCGGAGTCAAAGCATAATGACTACCACTTATAAAAACCGGAACCGTTCTATACTTCCCTGCATTTTCCTTGTCAATCAACTGATAGAACAGCTTGTGCAAATTCAGGATATCGGATTCTTCCAAGGACTTGTGTTTGGCAAGCAGATAGCTCAACAAAATCTTGCAGCAAATTCTGTTTTTATTCCAGAAGACATTTACAAAAAATTTAGTTATGTTCTTTCTCTGAGCCGTACGCAATATAATATGTTTCCACATTTTAGTTCATTAGTTGATTTAGATGGTTCTATAGCAAATATGCGATCCGAATGTTTTAAGAGATCAAATGATATCCAAGATGAATTTGATTCTCTTATAGTTTATTTAAGGGAATATATTGCAAATCAGTTGAAGTAGCATAACGTACATTTGGTCAAGTTGACGCATTTCATGGTTTCAACAGCCTTGATGTCACCAAGCGCCTTTAACAACTTCATTCAACGAATATGATGTGCTAGGATTTCATGACGCAAATTTGATATTCCTCGGCTTCAGATACATGCGAGGTAAGGGCATTTTTTCAAAAAAATTTTTCCTGACGAATCCATTGTAACCATGTTGACCGACTCATTCAAACCAAAGTTAGCAACGCCCATATTCAAAACTATGACGCAAATCTTTTTTTGCCATACGTTTTAAATTCTGCAAAATATTTCTCTATGGATTCGGCAATATCTACATATTCCTTTAGTAAAGCATTGAATTGCGTTTGATCTGAATTTCTTTTCACATTCTCACTAAAGCCCTGCATTCCAGAGGGATATGGGAATGTATTTTCCATAAGAAAAAGATTAAGTCTTTTACACGCAAACTTCAATCGATTAAAAAGCATCCTCATACACGGATCAATTATAACATACGTATCCGACAGATCCGTATCAACAAAATTAAAAAATTCATGAATTCGACTTTCTGGGAAATAACTTATATTAGCATTTTTTAAAAAATGTTCAATGTCAGATCGAGTTAAATCATTACAAATTCGTTTATAATACATTTCATCTGCTTCATTCACTGGTCTATATTGATTATAAGTTTCACCTGCGCGCATATATAATTCAAATCCTTCTTGATCCGTTGGTGGCATATCTGTCAGTTCAACAGCTCTATTCCATACATTCTTTATTAATTCACCACCATCTCGCAAAATCATACGCTTAAAATTTGAATCTGTTTTTAATTTATCTATTGGATATTTTTCTAAGAAGAATCCTTCGTCACATGCTATTAAATTCAAAACAACACTGTAATCACCAAAAGAATCTTCTTCATTCTTTATTACATATTCAATGAGATCCCGAGCATTCTCCACTGGCATTTTTTTCCAAACACTCTCTTGTGTATTAAGATATAATAAAATTGGATGCGCTCTATGCCAGGGATCCAATATCTTTTCCGCATTATCATAAGAGCCAAGTTTATTGTCTACAATGCATTTACAAAACAATAAAGACATATCACTAAAATAATCTCGAACAGCACGCTCAAAATCATACAACACAGGCGATGGATTTAAAAAAAGCTCATTACGCTTTCCCACTAACCTAGGATGAATCACCTGCGGCCCCAACAACCTTGCGTAGTAAATAACTCCAACCCACGATGGGGCTAATTTATCAAAAAACCTTATTAAATTCCCACTATCTTCACGCAATGTTTCATAAACTTGCTTTATAACATAATCATACTCCGTTATAACATCAAAATCAAGCAATATATTTTTAACAATATCAGGGATATAGTTTTTACTATCAGGGCAAACACGTAGATAATTGCTCAAATAATACTCTTTTCCTTGATTAGGATTACCTAAAAACACTTTTAAAATACAATCAAGATTCTTTTTTGAGATCCGAAATCCTCTATATTGAGATAATCGTTCCTTTCCCAAAAACGATACTATGCCTTCTGACACATCCGTTTTTATGTTCAAACGATTCATCAATTGAAACATTTCCTCTTTTGACAAAAGATTTTGCAAAAAAACCAAATTTTCATCTAAAAATTGTTCAATCAAATGAATGACTTGTGCTGAATTTACATCTATCTTTTTTAAGAAAGAAACGAAATTCAAATAGCCATATTTTACAAAGAAAAAATGCAACAATTTAGCACTTAGTGTAACATCATCACCTTCAAGATATTTTTTTATAGCTCGCTCTATTTTTTCTAGCACAAAATTTCGTTTGCTTGAATTCAATTTATCTAAAAATTGTTCATAAAAAAGCCTTGTGGATTCCGTGTCATTTTTGAATATTTGATAAATAATAAAGAAATTTTTTGATTCATCATTTTTCGAAAACATATAGTTTACGAAACTATTATTAAGAATCGCAGGGGATCCCCATTGAAATTCTTTCATTTTCTTTTCTACTAGCTCAAAATTTTCAAGTCCTGCCTCGAATGGTATTGGTTCTTTTTCATTCAAAGCAATAAGAAAACTTCTATCATTTTCGGAAAGATTGCTATATGTTTTCGCAATGAAATGTATAAAGTTTTCATCCAAATAACCCCGAGAAAGCATGTCTATCAAAAAATCAACATCTATGCATTCCGCCTTTGTATAACCATTTTTTTCTTGTTCTTCTTTAGCAATTTGCTCAACTTTGCTCTTATACTTATCAGCATTTAATCCAGACAACAATTCTCTTAAAGACTTATTCATTATTTTCCCTCCTCCTTAATTTCTTCTAAACACCGATATAGAATTCCCTTTCGTTTCAAAAAATTTGTATAATCCTTTGAACATAGATTTTTATACAACAAGAAGGTAAAAAGCTTTTTATTTAGCGAGTTCTTAATACGCGATTCAACTTTATAAACCCTAAATTCATTTATGCAATTTTTCAACACACGTAAATCTTTCATATAGGGTTCAATTTCAGAGAAAAATTCATCATTATCCCCAAAATCAATATTCTTTAAATTCTCATGCATATACCCTGCAGCATTTATCGCATTAAAAACAGGAACCACAGGAACAATATAATCAAAAAATTTTGTATGTCGATACCTCGTAAACAAGTCATCCTTCACCATAAATACAAAACGAATTGGACATTTTTTATCTAATTCAGGAGATCCATTCAACAAATTATTAAGTTCACGAAGCTTGACAAAAATCAATGTATTTTTGAAACGATCTAGATCTTCAAATACAACTATTTTTTTCTTCGTCTTTTTAAAAAAATAAACAATATCCGAAAGATATCTATTGAATACAAATCCATCTTTTTTTTCAAGAGACACTTCAATTTCATGCACCTTGATTGAGCCAAATCTGACTTTACGAAGTTTTTTAATTAACCCTATTAAGCAACAAGTAAAAACAACGTTTAACATGAGGCATAACGCAGGCCAAAGCAAATCCTTATTTTCTACAATATCATGAACAATATTTGGTTCTACAACTTTTAACAAAAAAACATTTACTAACACGCTCAAACAACAAATCAAAACAATATGCCATATAGGTTCAGTTTTTATCGCTGTTTCAAAACTAGAATCTTCAATTTCACTCTGTTTTGCGGAATACAATATTTGCTGTAAAATATTTCTTTCTATCTCCCTTTCTTGCAGCTCTTTCTCATCATCATAATCTTTCTCAGATTCATGTATCAACGTATTCACATTTGTTGCAGAAAAACGTTCATCTTTTTTTTCCTCTTGATCTTCACCCGAAGAAGAACCTTCTTGCGGACTATCATCACACAACTTCGCTAACGAAATTTGCAACGCATTTTCTAAATTTTTTTTTAGTTTTCTATTGAATATTCTTTTTTTTAAATATTCTATACATGACAGCCAAAGAGAACTTTTCCCTGAGCCATGCGAACCCGATTCTCTATCAATTTTTCTTTTTCTAACATATTCTTTATATGACAGCCAAAGAGAACTTTTCCCTGAGCCATACGCCCCCGATATAGCAATATTATGGATCTCATTTTGGGAGAATGCAAAATCTAAAGATTTGAACATCTCGTTATTCTCCATACCATTAAATGGAGTTAATGAAGAATACTCTGGCAAGGTTTCGCAATTTTCTGTTTTTTTCACAACTTCATCCTTTCGAATTACTTTATAAGTATCTTTATTTTCATCCATATAGTTATTCCAATTACATTCATAATATAAAATCTTCATAATGACTATATACTCTACATAAATAACCGCATAGAGCACATAACAATACAATAGTTTTAAACACTTTATAAGAAACACATTTCATCCTCAGTTTGCGAGCAGCAAAAAGTTATCCTGCATAATGATGTAAACAATCATTGATTTTTTAGAACAAATTTATTTCATTATACAGACAATGCAACAAAAAAATTCAATTTATTTCTTATTTCTTTCTTACGTACTTTTTAAGTACGCAAGAAATTCACAAATAGAGGACAATCGTCCATCTCTTGGCTCGGCTTATCGATATTTTCTCTAATTTTGCATTTGGCAGATTCTTTTTAGGACCGAGTTCGAAGCATTACGGGATGTCTACGCATAGAAGGAGTAGCGGGCAAGGGGAAGGCTTTCCTTACCAATTTCCACCCTATCAAATCAATTTTTGACATTTTTTTTGCCGATTTTGCGTTTGCCAACGACTTTTTTTGGATCGCCCCCAACAATATCACCCGTATTCGGCAACCAGGCCCCTTTCGTCGTCTACAAGGGATTAATTAATCTATTTTTTCAGTTAATCAAACCAATTTTCGATATTTTTTATATCATTTTTGCATTTTGTGTTGACTTTTTCGGCTGATTAAGCTATTTTAGGGGTATGAAGAACTCAACGGTCATATTAAAGAGAATCCTCCTCGAAAACTATAAAAACGTCAAAAGGGGAGAAATTCCACTGGTTCGCAAGGACGAAAAAGGAGCCTGCATTGCCGGCATTTACGGGCAAAACGGTTCCGGCAAAACAGCGATTATTGAAGCCCTAGTCTTGCTGAGGCACTGCCTTATGGGATTCTCGATGCCCCAGGATGTCGCCAATTATTTCATGTCTTGCATCAATGTCGATAGCGAGTCCGCACATCTTGAATTTGAATTCGCCATCGAAGATAACGATAGCGAAACCAGCTACAAAGTAGTCTATAGCTTTTCAATAAAAAAAAGCGATATCGATAATCACGCAAAGTTGGTCATCTTCAACGAAAAAATTTCTTATTCGAGCAAAGGCAAAGACACTGCAACCAAGTTTGTTGACTACATTGATACCGATAGCGAAAATCCTTTTGTTCCCAAGGCAAAATACGACTCGCTCGTAGGCAAAGACAAAAACAAAAAGACAACCTTGCTTGTCGCCAAAAAGATGGCAGAAACTAACACCGCATCCTTTATTTTCTCAAAGGAAATGCATGACGCCATGTTGTCAGGAGAAACCAATTCTATTTTGGAACGGCTGGCATGGTATGGCGCACGTGAACTTTTTGTAATCAGGACGGCTTCTACGGGGCGCATCAACTTAAACGATATGCCACTCCATATTTCTCTGGACCACGGCGAAAACCATACATCCGTGAGCCTGTTGCTCGCATTAAGAAGATCAACACCCGTTTCTTCGATTGTTTTGGAGATTTTGAAAAAAACAATCAACAGCATAAACATCGTCCTGCCGCAAATTGTTCCCAATCTCAAGGTCGGCTTGAAGATTCTCGGCAAGGAACTTATGCCCGATGGCTCAATGGGCCATATCGTGCAGTTGACATCTTGCAAGGAAGGTCACGAGTTCCCGCTCGTGATGGAATCCGACGGCATCAAGAAAATCATATCCATTCTCTCCCTGCTTATCGACGTCTATAACAACCGCTCCATCACGGTCGCCATAGACGAGCTCGATTCCGGCATCTTCGAATACCTGCTGGGCGAAATTCTCCGCGTCATTTCCGAGAAAGGCAAGGGGCAGCTGCTGTTCACGTCGCACAACCTGCGGCCCCTCGAAACGCTGGACAAGAACTTCATCGTGTTCACGACCACTAACCCGATGAATAGGTACATCCGCTTCAGCGGCGTGAAGACGACCAACAACCTGCGCGACTTCTATTACCGCGATATTATCCTGGGCGAACAGAGCGAACCTGTTTACGAATCAACAAACAATTCCGAAATCGCCCTGGCCTTCAAACTTGCCGGAGGTTCCAATGCCTCGTAAAAAAGTCGTATTCGTAATCGTAGAAGGTCCCTCCGACGAAACCGCCCTCGGCGTGCTCCTTTCCCGTCATTTTGACAAGGATACAGTCTATACCCACGTGATGCATTGCGATATCACTACGGAATACGACAAGGACACGCGCCAAAAAGTCGGAGCGGCAGACATCACGAAGAAGATCGCCGAGGTCGTCAAGAAGTGGGCAGATTCCTATCGCTTGAAACCGGAACATTTCGAACGCATCATCCACATCGTAGATACCGATGGTGCTTTTGTCGCGGAAACGTATGTGGTGCAGGGCAATGTGGATGCACCCTTCTACACCCTGGACAAAATCCTGTGCCCTGTCCGGGAAAATATCATCGAGCGCAATTCAAGAAAGGCAAAAAACCTTTTGCGTTTGGCGAGCACCCCGACGATTTGGAAAGTCCCCTACAACGCCTATTACATGTCCTGCAACTTGGACCACGTACTTTACAACAAGCAGAATTCCAACGACAAGGACAAAGAGAACGACGCCGTAAAATTCGCCTTGCACTACAAGGAAAGCATTCCCGATTTTATCGACTTCATTTCGAAGTCTGATTTCTCATATAAGATGAAGCCAGAATTATCCCTGACGGAAAATCACAAGGAATCGTGGAAAGAAATTCAGGTAGGCAGCAACTCTCTAGAAAGACGCACAAACTTCGGGCTAGCGTTTGTGTAATAACCCCAAAGCAGTTGTCAAGGAATACTTGACAACAGCCTCTGACGGACATATACCATCCGCGGGGTTAAGGTCATGCTCGACGCCGATCTAGCGGAGATTTACGGGTATTCGACCAAGTCTTTTAATCAGCAGGTCAAGAATAATATTGAAAAGTTTCTGCGGGGATGGTCGCCCTGGCGACGCAAAGACGCGGGGAACAAGATTACAACCATCATGCAGCTGGAAGATATCGTTGTGTATCGCCCACTGTTCGAGAGACTGCTGCGAGAGGGGGAATGATCACCGCTTTTACTTTTTATCCATCGAAACCCACGTGTGGCCATTCTCGAAGCGTTCCGTATGGAAAGTGCGGAAGCCTTCGCACTCGTAGAACGAAACGATACGTCGGACTTCGCCACAGGTGAACAGCCATGCACGATTGTGGGGCAACCGCCTTTGGATTTCGCTAAACAGAATTTTTCCGTACCCCTTGCCTTGGCATTCCGGCAGCACCATCAGGCGGCCAATGTAAAGCGAACCATCCTCGACGCGACCGCGAACCGAGCCAACAATTTTTCCGTCATCGGAAAGCATTTTAAGCGTCATGTATTTCGAGAAATCTTCGCGAGCTTGCTCCAGCGATTCCTTCAAGCCGGGAGCATCGAGCCAATCTACTTCTGCGGCAATGGCAAAGAACGCCTTGTCGTGCAATTCCAAAAGCTCTGGAACATCTTCTATGTTTGCTATTTCGATTTTCATTTTATTCACAACCATATATCCATACTTACTTTTTATCGAACTTTAGCGGAAGTGTCACCGTCGTTTTATCATCCGCCTCTTCGAAAGTCCATGCGGAAACGGCATCGCATATTGCCTTATCGAATTCTTCATTTCCCGTAGTTGACGACATTTTTTCTATTTCACTAATTTTTCCATCCGGTGCAATGGTGAATTTCAACACGATTTCATATTGAATTTCTGCGTCAGGATGTTCACGATTCCTGACATCTTTTAAACGAGGCAGTTTATTCTGAAATTTTTTGCGTACGAATTCAAGCTTCGGTTTATTTTTATCAATCTCCACTTTTATTTGCGAAACTTTTCTTGTGTTAGCAGGCTTTTTTGTAAAGTCCGGGTCACTTATCCCCCATTTAAACAATTTATAAGCAGAGTATGAAAGTTTTGAGTCCGTAATGTGCAACCATTGTTTATTACAAGAATTCTTGGAACTTTCCCACGATTCTATCTGTTTCTTACTGTATTTTTTGAGTTGAAGATTCTTATAAACCTTGTCGCTAAATTCTTCCTCTTTTGCAAGCAACCTTATCTTCGAGAATCCAGCAGCTTTTAGCTTAGCAAAAAATTTCTTGTACTTGTAGATACTCTCGTCTTGATACGGGAACGAGACGTTTATTTCATCGCGGTCGATTTTATCAGCATTTTTCTTGCGCATTTCTTTAAGGATGGCGATTACGGAGTCCGACGGCGCCTGAGAAACGCCATAAACTCTAGCCCAAACAGGGACTTCACGAGAAATATCGCCTGTAAAAATACGGGTGGAACTAGCATCAACTTCAATCGAAGCAATTCTACCACCAACATGGCGGTCAACAACAAAGTAGCCATCAAGAATAAGAAGGTTAAGGCCAGTCGTATTCGCTTTACAGAACTCATTGCTTTTCACGTCATTATCTATTATTTCTGCAAGGCGTTCTCCAATTCCTGTAAACAGGGAACTCGAGGATTGAGCGTGCAGTACGGCAGTTAACGCGAAAATCAATGCAAGAACAAACTTCATGAATTTAAAATACAATCTTTTCACGGGCTTTTTTTTCTGTGAGCCTTCTTTTAAGCAAATTTATATTGATAATTTTGTAATTTACTTACATGTTTAAGCTAAAACAAAATTTCCTGCTCATTTTCACAGCATTTACAATTGCTGTCGGGATTGCCGCATGCGACTCCGATAAAAACGAGCCTCAGAACACTCCCGAAAACAAAGCCGCATTTGAAAAAGCCATCAAGAAAATATCTGAAGGTTTCCCCAAAGACACCCCATGGATAAGCATCACGCAAACCCCGTATATCCTCACAGGGACATTTCAAGTCGACACAAATGAAATTAAGAAAATCAAAAAAGAGAAAGACGATTACATCGAAATCGACTTTGCGGTCGATACTATTTTAAAAGGGGACGTACCATCAAAAGAAATCATTATCAACAAATATATTTGCAGACAGAAGGATAAAGCACCCTACTGCAACGATTCTAATTTATTCTTATTCAATAGCAAAAAATCTGTTATTTTTCTAACTCTTGGACCCTCGGGCGGCTACTATTTTCCAAACAGATTGCCAAACTCAATTTTCCCTGAAACAGACAAAGTCAAAATAAAGGAGGAAATTGCAAAGCAAAATGAAATCATCGCCAACAAAGCTCACGAGAACATCTGCCCGACAGTCCAACATTCTTCTGAAGTAAGAAGTCTCATAGAAGACATGTTAATTGCGAGCAAAGCGACAGCGGCCTACGCCAAGCTGGAAAAAATGGGCATTCAGGCAGTTCCCGCCACCATATGCCTAATGGATGACCGAAGAGAACTCGCCGTTAAGGGGATTTCGTTAGAAAACAAGTCCCCAAAAGCTTGGGAAGCTATGCGGCATTATGGCCCCGAGGTTGTCGTTGATGTTCTTGAAGCCATTTTAAACCAAATAACCGGTAAAAGTTTTGGTTTCATTCACAACGGTGGCACAGAAGAAGAAAGAGCCAGCACGGTCAACGGCTGGCGAATATATCTGTGGCACTTATTCAACGATTAATTTTTTTCACTCGTTTGGCCAGCCCGCGTAAATCTACTTTATATGTTCCCAAATTAATTTCTTCGTTTTTCAAAAACATCAGCATGTAGATGGGACAATACAAGACTTTTTCTTTGACGCAGACATTGTCGTTGCAGAAAACGACAGCCTCTTGAATGGCGTAATTTGTCGTTTCCAAGACGTTCTTTAAGGCGTTATGCCTTTTGTAATCCTTGCCCGACTTGATTTCTATGGGGAGTACGCGTCCATTCCGTTCATTTACCATCATCGGCAGTTATTAAGTATTTCTTAATAACTGAATTCTCCGACAATTCTCCGTCTTCGAGAATGTTTTTGATATGCTGGTTAATCGCAGGGACACTTACCCCGTATAGTTCAGCCATCATCTTCTGCGTCAGCCATACATTTTCATCTTCGTAACGCATCTCTACGCTCTGCTCGGAACCACCCACCGCAGAAACATAAATCAAATACTCCGCAGCCGAACTGCGAATAGAAACCGGGGTAATCTTTTTAGCGCTTTTCACACTATACTCACTTGTGCACTAAATATATATCCTTGGAACCGAATTGTCAACAACACACCACGTCCGAAACATTTTTATTATGACAAGTCCCTCAAATTTCTATTCCCCAAAATAAAAAATTTATATAAATTGAGAAACAGCATCAATGTTCTATTAGGGAGATTGTCGAATGAAAATAAGTTTTTTAATTCTTGTAGTTTGTGCTTTCTTTTTTTATGGTTGCCCTGGAGAATGCACCAGCGATGGTTACGACGAAGTCCAAATTGTGTCAACAGTTGAACTTGATTCCATTATCTCGAACATCTCGCCTTATGAAACATGTTCTGAAACACCTTTTTGTTACCAGCTTAAGACAGAAGAAAACAAAAAAGATTCCATAGAAGTAGAAGTATTTTCTTTGAATGATTCACTTCGATATTTAATTGAACATATAAATTTGAATGATATCTATATTGTCATTGATACCATTCCAATAGTTTCTTGTAAAAAATCTCATTGGCTAGCAGAAAGAGGGGACGGCCATTACAGAGTTGAAACCAAACGACTATATTCGTGCGTGTTCTTCTATGAACCAACTTGCCAGTAAGCTCCTTTTTTATTCAGAACACAGGATTCATAAGTTTTTGAGTCCTGGAAAGACTTAAAATACATTTATCGGGGGACAAAATGTCAGATCAAGTTTACAAGATAATTCCCAGAAATCCATACACGAAGGTTTCTCAGGATAAGTTAAACGCCGCAAAGACGTTTATTGAATCTGCGATTACATGCGATTCTGTCGATTTGGAAGTCACGGATAATCCGGAGTTTATTGATTGTGGAAGCAATCTCGTGAATATAACATGTCCTAAATGCGGAAAAGAAATAAGCTTTGACTGGTGGAATGAAGCTATGGGTATCGCATGTGAAGATGAATTTAAAAAGCTCGATATTACCCTGCCGTGTTGCGGCGAAGCTTCGTCGCTTAATGACTTGAAATATGATTTTAAATGCGGCTTTGCTTGTTGCAGTATAAATGTTACGAATCCAGAAAAACTGATAGACGATGACGAAGCATTAATTGAATCTGTTCAGAAAATCTTGGATTGCGAGATAAATGTGATAATCGCTCATTACTAAGAAGATCGCTAATGAGTTAAATTGAGATAGAAGGAGCGGCAGAATTTCTATGAAAGCAAGTGAATTGTTAGAAAAAATAACCACATTATTATCTACAGAGGAATTTTTCCGAGACTTTAAATTTCAGAAAAGCAATCGTTTTTTTATTTCAAAAAATGGTGGTTTTAGAAAAGACGTGCGACTTCCGTGTGCTCATTATTATGATGTAATTCATTTGCATCCAACATATTGTGTTAAGTTTGACGTCCTGTTGAATTGGTTTAAAAAATACAATTTCAGAACAACTCAAGATCAAAGAGATGATTACAGTTTTGGATTTACAAGTTCCATGTTAGGAAAAAAATCAAGCGACTATGAATTTAGTTTGGACGGAAAGGACTTTGATTCGAAATTTGAATTTTTCAAAAAAGAATTATTTGAATGCTCTAATTGGGTGTTTACGAATTATGCGACGTTAGACCTTGCCTATCAACACGAAATAATTCCTTTGTTGAATGGGGATAAGGAAATGCCTGATGGAGGAATTGAGTGGGCCTTTAGAGATTTAACTTTATGTAGGATTGTATCACCTCAGAATTACGATGCTTTTAAGAAAATGATTTTGGAAAGGATTGAATTCTTGCATAGTAGAAACGAACCTAATCTTGCACACTATTACGATAAATTAGACGAAATTATCGCTTACATGGAAGGTTTAAGCATCGAGGAATTAGAGAATTACAAATTGAGCAAAGAGAAATCGAATAGTGAAGTTCGCAAAACAGGAAAAAAGCCTGGGATAAGAGAAATCAACAAAGCGATAGATGAATTAAACAAAAAAGATACGTCAATCAGAAAGAATGTTGCCAAAAAATTCGGGTGGAAACAAAGTAGTTATATAAATTGGAAAGTGGAAGCTGGATATTATTTTTATTTGGAACATTTCAACTGTTATAGTGAAGCAACTTTGTACGTCAAGCCTCTTTATATCGACGATTTATGGTGGGATGTTTTTGAAATGTCCAGCAACAAAAAAGAACCCATGAGTTTGAGGGGCAAGGGAGCATTCGCACTAGATGGCGTTAGAATAATGGAAACACCCGATCTTTTCGACATTAGAGCTGAGGAGCCAGAATATGAATTGGAAAAAATACAGAAATATTCCGACGAAGCTATCGAAAAGATTTGGGACGATGTTTTTCAGCAATTTGATGATGAAATCCAACGTTTTCTCAAAGAGAATCCCGACCCTGATTCCTATTTTCCAGAAGAGGAAAAATGCCATGGATATTACACGCTTATAACGTACCTGCATGCAGGAGACCGGCAAAAAGTTTTGGATAAGATTGCGGAGTTCCGAGCGACTCCAGGTCGAGTAAAAACTCGTTTTGCAAGGTCATTTGATGACGGCAAAACAAGAGACGGACTTGACTTTATCGAAGCATGGTGCAATAAAAAAAGGTGCAGGATTTATGAAAAGGACTACGCCATGAAATATTATAGATTAGATAATTCCGTTAACACGAAAGAAATAGGGCGACATGCTATACAGTTAGACTTCACTGATAAAAAAACTATGGATTCGTGCTGGAGTCTGGTTGATGAAGAGTTTCCAGATTTTAAGCCAGACTTGAGATTTGATTTGGAAAAAGGTTCCAAAATGACGGACGTCGTCAGTTCGGGCGTTGACGTACCTGGATTCATGATAAATGAACGGGTAAAAAACATTTTTGAACAATGCAAGTTGCCTGAACATCGGTATTATGAAGCAACAGTTAAAGATCTTAAAGGTGTTATTCACCCCTACTATTGTCTCCATATTTTGCCTAATGATTATTCTATAATCGATTTCGACAGAACCATATTCAAAAAAACAGAAGAACCTATGAAAATATGGCCGGAACTGGCTTTTTCGAATGTGAAGGAAATAAAGAACGCTCCAGAAATACAAATAAAAAATTTAGAAGAATTAGAGAAATATAATGAGGAGTTTTCCCATAAATTATATGTTGTTTTGGATGTATTAAGAATACATGACCATGAAAAATACGACATGCTTTATTTTCCGGATGTGGATGTATCCACAGTTTACATTTCAGAGAATTTAGCGAATATGTTGAAAGCCGAAAAGATTACAGGAATCGGATTGTACCCATGCGACGACATAGAGAACCTTGAGTAAAAATCATGTAAGGCAGAGACAGAAGAATTAGAGAATTTTCATTTCAAGAATCAAGGACAAAATATTATGGCAAAGAAACGTAAGACGCTCCCAGAAGATTTTCAGGAAATTATCGACAGCGGCGATATGGACAAATTCAGGGCGGTATTCGAGAAATGCGAGGTATCCGCCACAGCACGCAGCAGAACGACAGAAAATGCGTTTTCGTTCAAAGGTCTAACTGAGGAACACGTCGCATTCCTTGCCGAGAATGGCATCGATTTGAATGCGGATTGCGGCTGGGGCGAAACGCCGGCGACGAAGCTTGCGGACGACGTGAATCTGCTGAAAATTCTAATCGCACACGGAGCCGATATCAACTTTGCAGCCGATGCACGTACCGGAAATGCGCTCTTTGCCAACGCACGCAACCACAAGGCGCAAGCAGTGGAAAACCTCCTCGCGTGCGGAGCGGATCCCGAGTCCTGCGGCGGTTGGGATAAATTCACTGCCCTTGACGAATCACTCCGCTCATGCAACAACGCGAACATCGTAAGCATGGTACGCATCGCCAAATCTCTGCTTGCAGCAGGCGCAAAGACTTCCGACAAGACCAAAAGCTTTGTCACGAAAATCGGCGAGAGTTTTGAATTCTACCGTTCGAAATTTGCACGTGACCGTGTAGAAGAGTTCAGCGACGCTCTTGATGAACTGTACAGGATTCTCGACGTAACGCCCGTGCCGAGACGAGAACTCCACAACGAGAAAAAGCCGATAACCGTGAAAAGTTCGACATGGCAAAAACAGTTTGACGAACTCTGGGAACTCCTTGTCCCCGGCAGCGGCCATGCGGACACGGTGCAGGGCGAAGTCATACGCGCCATAGGGCGTATCACGAACGAGATTCTCGATAACGGCGGAGCCAACTGGGACGAAGACTACAGGAAAATGGTGGCCTCGCTGCCAGCGTATTTCAAGACAGCCGACGGAGAAACTGCGGAAAAAGCCTGCGCTCTCGCCGGAACGATAAGCAACAATAGCAGCAAAGAAACGCTCTATCAGCTGACAGAGTTAGCGGTGAAATGGGTGCTCGAAAACAACGAGCCGGTTGCTCTTGAAAAAGTGGATTACAGCCGCTGACAAAGAATGCGGACGTAAAACGCGACCGCCATCCAGATTCCATCAAATACGTTGTCCTAATTCTTGGGCCAGCTTTAGAGCGTCGCTGTTTTTGACATCGCCTTTGTCCTTCGCACCACGTACGAGCACACGGCCCATATCTTCTAGCTTGAAGAACTTGAGGCAAAGTTCATACTGCGCAACGATGCTGTCGAACAGCTCCGGGAGCGAGGCGGCCCCCACCAAGAGCAAAGCCATCTTGTGAATGTGAAATGTATCGCGAATCGGATTGTGGAATCGGTCGATGACCGCTTTGAGCTGTGCACTCAAGCCGTAAAAATACACCGGCGACGCGATGACGAGCATTTCGGCTTTCGATATTTTCTCATAGACGATTTGCATGTCGTCTTTCTGGCAGCACGCATGGTCTTCGCGGGCAAAGCAAGAATTGCAACCGATGCAAGGATTGATTTTGTAATCGTGAACGAAAACGACTTCAACTTGGTGCTTTGGCGAAGCGCCTTTGACGAACGCTTCCACCAGCAAATCCGTATTGCCGCCCTTGCGCGGGCTACCTGAGAGAATCAGAATGTTCATGAGCCATCCATCTCGATATGGTTTGTTGCTACAATCTAAAAAAAACATAGATTGCCACGGGGCTTCACCCCTCGCAATGACAATATAAATATTCAAAATCAATTGGAGGTTGCTATGACATTCTATATTTAATGCTAAAGGAGATTTAATGAATTCTATTCCCCGGCTCGGCGGTTCGACAGGCTCACCAACCTTAATTCGGGGCTAATGGCATGAACGACTTCAACGGGATTACAGCAGATAGTTTATTTATGGCAATCACATATAAAGAAATTCATGATTTTTCGGAACAAGATTTGAAGGACTTGTTCCTTTCGGTGGAATGGTCTTCGGGACATTTCCCAGACAAACTTGTTATCGCGATGAAGAACTTCAAGACGGTCGTATCGGCGTGGGATGGAGACAAACTCATTGGCATGATTTGTGCGATGGACGATGGCATCATGAACGCATATGTCCATTACTTGCTCGTGCGCCCGGAATATCAAGGGAAAGGTATCGGCAAGATGCTCGTCGAAAAAATCAAGGAAACGTACAAGGACTACTTGCGAATCGTCGTCGTAGCATACGACAAAGAGATGGATTTTTACGCCCACTGCGGATTCAAAAAGGCAACCGACGCAAGCCCGATGTTCATCACAAGCTTGTGGACGTAAAAAGAACTGTATCTGTGATTGAAACCGTGTAAGCTGGCCCCGGAACGGAGTCCGGGATGACAAAAGCAAAACGCGTGATACGTCACCTAAAACCTACAGCTTACTTGTTACATTTTTTCCGTATGGATCCTATCGGCTTCGCCTCCAGGATGACAGCCTCCAGAATGACTGCCTCCGGGATGACAATGCAAGGGGAAATGTATCTGTGATTAAAACCGCCGCGAGTGCTTGCAATACTCTTCGTATTCTTCGCCGAAGTCGCGGCGGAGGCGTTTTTCTTCGCTCAGCACCTGCACCATCATGATGGCAAAAAACGCCACGAGCACGACGACGGCTTGCCAAGTCCACAGCCATACGGCAGCTCCCGCGAGGTAAATTAACGTACCCGTCAGCATCGGGTTGCGGTTTATCTTGTACGGGCCTTCAACCATCAGGTGTTTTGTACGCGGGGCCACTTCGTGTCCGAACGCATCCATCGGGTTCCCCTTACCGCGACTGCGCATATAAACGATAGTCCATACGCTCAGCACGAGGCCCATAAGCATCACAACAGGCGCCACGACACAGCGCCACGCACCGACCGGCCACAGCGCGGGCATCCCCGACGCAAGCCACATGATTGTCGGAATCAGGCAGACAAAGAGAATGCCGCCCAACAAATATCCAATAAAATCTCTTAAACGTTTCATAAAATTCTCCTCTCTTTTAAAAGTCATTACTTTACATGGATTTCATTAATTCCATCAAATTATAAACTCACGACATCTCTGTCAACAATACATTTTCACAAAGCACATACAAATTATATTTCTTGACGATCTAGGAGATAAAAGACTCCTAGATTCATTCACCCCAATCCTTGAATTTACTTTTGCATCAACGGTTTTTACTTCAAGAACAGCGAAATTTTGCCAAAGTCCAAAATCGTGATGAACACGAAGAAGCTAATGAAAAATGCCGCCGCGACGTTTTGGATAACCGTTTGCGTTTTTAAGCTCAAAGGTTTGCCACGCACTTTTTCAATCGCGAGGAACATGAGGAGTCCGCCGTCGGTAATCGCAAGCGGCAAGAGGTTCATCACGCCCAAGTTGATGCTGATGAGTGCAAGCAACATCAAGAAATCCTGGAAACCGCTCATCCACACATTGCCCATCACGGCAACGATAGTGACCGGGCCAGAGAACGCATCGACTTTAACCTGTCCTTTGAACA
>JAEEGJ010016254.1_pt1 | contig 17138 bp, 17 predicted proteins | sample 8958761 | NCBI WGS metagenome assembly JAEEGJ01 (sample SAMN16246546, study PRJNA631951) | gut metagenome | biome: gut microbiome; feature: rumen; material: RS-attached | host: Bos | place: Iran: Karaj | collected 2018-10 | reverse complement strand
GAAGCGAACAGCAACAGGGCCGATATACCTATTAGAATATACGCGCGCGACTTCATTTCTGCGGAATGTTTTTAAGAACATCGAGCAGGTGATCCCATACCATTTGTACAGTGGGGATATGCAGACGCTCATCAGGTGTATGAACAAATCGAAGCGTGGGGCCAAAGCTGACCATATCGAGATTAGGGTAACGCTCAGAGAACAGACCACACTCAAGACCAGCATGGATGCCACGCACCACAGGCTCCTTCTTGAAAAGATTCTTGTAAGAGGCCACGACAATCTCCTGGAGTTTAGAGTCTGCCCGCATTTTCCAAGCGGGATAACCCTCGCCTGAAACAACCTCTGCACCAGCAAGCTCGAAGGCTGCCTGAATGGTATAGCACATATTGTCGAGATTAGACATGACATTGGAACGCTGTGACGACAGGATGTCGATGGTGGTGTCGGAGGTGTGGATGCTGGCAATGTTGCTGGAGGTCTCCACCATACCGCCAAGGGCTTCATCCTGACAGATGGCATAGATGCCGTTATCGACAGCCTGCACAGCCCATATAAAGTTCTTGGCTACTGCGGGGGTGATGATAGGTTCTGCATCGGTACTCTCCATCGCAAACTGCATCTGGGTGTCGGTAACATGGAACTCGTCTTCTACCTCTGCGGCAAACACGTTCCAGTCGGCACGAACGTTCTCCTTTAGCTCGTTGGGTACGGCAATCACAAAATAGCCGTCGCGAGGAATAGCGTTATGAAGCTTGCCACTATGGAATTGTGCCAGCTGCACACCCTCATAGCGCTTCATCGTCTGGAAGAGGAAACGAGCAAGAATTTTAATGGCATTGGCACGCTTCTTGTTGATATCGTCGCCAGAGTGTCCGCCGACAAGTCCTTTCAGAGAGCACTTCATGAAGAAGCTGCTCCCAGGAGCTGCCTGACGCTGGAAAGTAAACTTAGCGGTGGTGTTACGTCCGCCAGCACAGCTGACAAATATCTCGCCTTCGTCCTCAGAGTCGAGATTGATGAGGTAGTCACCTGTCATGAAACCCGCCTTCATACCTTCGGCACCAGAGAGCCCTGTCTCTTCATCGCGTGTAAAGACGCACTCGATAGGTCCGTGCTGGATATCGTCAGAAGCCAGGATGGCTAGTTCGATGGCACAGCCGATACCATCATCGGCCCCAAGGGTGGTACCCTCAGCGGTAAGCCATTCACCATCAATATACGTACGGATAGGGTCTTTATCGAAATCAAACTCCAAATCAACAAGTTTGTCGCACACCATATCCATGTGACTCTGAAGGATAACGGTCTTACAGTTTTCCATACCTGGAGTGGCTGGTTTGCGGATGATCACGTTGCCAGTCTCATCGACATGGGTATCGAGTGCGTGTTGCGCCCCCCAGTTCTTGAGGTACTCAATCATCTTCTCCTCACGCTTTGATGGGCGTGGAATTTCGTTAATCTTCGCAAATTCAGCGAAGACAATAGCAGGTTTTAAATCACTTTTATTCATAATTAATGTATTTTTTGATTGATTTCATCATAAAATGCTTAACTTTGCAGCGCAAAATTACAAAAAATGATTGAAACTCTGCTCATCAGCACGTTAATAATTGCTATTGCTATGGTATTTTTCCTTGTAAGAGTACTATTTGTAAAGCATGGCGAGTTCAAGTCTCAGCATATTCACGACTCTGAGGCGATGAAAGAACGTGGGATTCACTGTGTGATGGATCAGGATCGGGAGATGAGAAATCAGAAGAGATTAAACTTCAAAGATTAAATATTTAACATTAGATAAAAAGGATGAAAAAGTACATTTTCTCTGCACTGACCATTGCAGCTATGATGGTATCGTGCAACAATGCAAGTTCTAAGATGGACGAGCAGCCCACTACTACTGGTAATAATGCCTCAGGCCTCAAGATCGCCTATGTGGAGGTTGATTCACTGATGACTCAGTATGACTTTGCCAAGGATTACAGCGTAACCCTGCAGAAGAAGTCAAACAATGCCCGTAATACTCTGACTCAGAAAGGTAATGCCCTGCAGGCTGCTGTGAACAACTTCCAGCAGAAGATTCAGAACAATGGTTTCCAGAGTCGTGAGCAGGCCGCTGGTGTTCAGGCTGCTCTAGAGCGTCAGCAGCGTGACCTGCAGGAGTTGCAGGCTCGTCTGGAGAATGAACTCGCTTCTGAGACCGCTAAGTTCAACGAGGCACTTCGTGACTCTCTGCAGAACTTCCTGAAGGCTTACAACAAGGATAAGAACTACGATTTGATTCTCTCAAAGGCAGGTGACAATATCCTATATGCAGGCAAGAAGTTTGATATCACTCAGGATGTGATCAACGGTCTGAACAAGCGTTACAAGCCCGCTGCAAAGCCCGCTGCTGAAGAAAAGAAAGAAGAAGAGAAGAAATAATCCTTAACAAACTGTACGCACTATTTTTCGATATCGACGGTACGCTGGTGAGTTTTGAGACTCACCAGATACCGCCTTCTACCATTTTAGCCCTGACTCAAGCTAAAGCCAACGGTCACAAGGTGTTTATAGCTACAGGGCGCCCACCCATTATCATCACTAATCTCGGTGCGATAGAACATCTTATCGATGGCTACGTAACCACCAATGGTGCCCTCTGTTTCATCGGTGAACAGACAGTGGCATGTCATGCCATCCCTCAAGAGGATGCCAAACTAGTTGTAGATGACTCCATCAAAAAGAACTACGGCTTGATCATGGTGGGTGAAAAAGATGTGGCTGTACTCGACCCGAATGGCGACGTGGACCGTATCTTCAGACAGCATCTGGCTGTGCAGAACCTGGAGTTGGCAAAACCTGTGGAGAAGGTGCTGGAGCAGCGCGTACTGCAAATGACACCATTCTTCCCTGAAGAATATGAGAAAGAGCTGATGGCTCGCCTACCCTCTTGCACCTCTGGCCGTTGGCACCCGGAGTTTACTGACATCACTGCCAAGCAGGCAGATAAAGGACAAGGACTGTTGGCAATAGCGAAGCAGGCAGGACTCGACCCAAAGTTCACGATGGCTTTCGGCGACGGTGGCAATGACTTGTCGATGATACGTACCGCTGGCATCGGTGTGGCGATGGGCAATGCCCTTGATTCGCTAAAACAGGAAGCAGACTATGTCACGACTTCAGTTGACGACAACGGTATCCGTCATGCACTCCAACATTTCAATCTGATCTAACTTTTGTAAATTAATATAGTGGCTATAAGTCAACTTGTATATTTAAGTACATCATAAGATAATGAATTGTTAGTAGCTAGATATTTTTTACTACATAACTATACCCTCACTCCTCATGTAAGCGTATCCGCATGAGGGTCGAGTGAGGGTTGAGTGAGGGTAACGTTAAGTCAACCTAATTTTAACAAAGATAACGTTTAGGGTATCAACAGTGATGAGTCGCCATAGCTCAGGAAACGGAAGTCGTGACTCAACGCATAGTCATAAATCTTATGCCAGTCGCCTTTCACAAAGGCACTTACCAAGAGCAGCAACGTGGATTGTGGCTGATGGAAATTGGTAACAAGCATCTTAACAATATGATAATCGTAACCCGGGGCAATGATGATCTGGGTGCTGCTGTGAAGCACAGAGAGATCACGGGCATCCATCCAGGCTGCAAGAGACTCCAATGCCGCAACGGCTGATACAGTATTAGTGGTATCATAAGGCTCCCATTGAGCTACATGTAACTGTTCTTCACTGAGAGAGGGATCATGCATCACCTTCAGACCCATATAGTAAAGACTCTCCAATGTTCGTACGCTGGTGGTGCCAACGGCTATGGCAGAACCATCATGATCGATGAGTTTCTGGATGGTATCACGACGCACACTGACATATTCGGTATGCATCTCATGGCCTTCTATCTCCTCACTCTTCACGGGTTTGAAAGTTCCGGCACCCACATGAAGCGTGAGTTCCTCACGCTGAATACCATGGGCATCGAGATCGGCTAAGACTTCTGGCGTGAAATGAAGACCTGCTGTTGGTGCTGCTACCGAGCCTTTGATCTTGGAATAGACCGTCTGATAGGTGGTCTTGTCGCTCTCCTGCGTCTCACGGTTCAGATAAGGCGGAATCGGCAGCTCGCCCATCACGTCGATAATCTCCGCAAAGCTGGCATCACCCGTCCAGGTGAAATCGATTCGATGAGAGGTGCCATGAATAGGTCCACGGGTGGCACTCACAACAATGGTCTGTCCTTTGATTTCGATCTCGCGCTTCAGCGTGCCTTCCTTCCATTTCTTCAGATTACCCACCAGACAGTACCAAGCACATTGACCTGTGGTTTGGAACATCAGTTCATAGTCAGAGGGCTCGGCAGGCTCAAGCAAGAACACCTCTATGAGGGCTCCCGTATCCTTACGGAAGTGCATACGAGCCTGAATCACCTTGGTATTATTGAATACCATCAAGGCACCAGAGGGCAGATACTGAGGCAGATTGTAAAACACATCAGAGCTAACCTCACCCTTATTGTAGATAAGGAGTTTGGAATGATCGCGCTGGGCGATTGGAAATTTGGCGATACGTTCGTCGGGCAGCGGATAGTTATAATCGCTGATATGAATATGACGGGGATCGATAGTAGTCATTGGTATGTAGCTATTAACAGGGCTGTAACGAGTGTGAAATAAAAAATCGACACAGGAATATCACAAGAGGGGCGTTCAAAGCCACCATAAGTATAATCAGTAGAGATGTGACGCCTTCCCTCAGCTCGCATATTACGAGTTACACGAAGATAGAAGAAATAAACGGAGGTGCCAACGATGAAGCCCCAGGTGAGACCGACAAGGATGTCACCAGGGAAGTGGACACCCAGATAGAGGCGCGTCCAGCAGTTGACAAGCGACCATAAAACAAGGGTAAAAGTGAGAACCTTACTACGCACTAGCCAACTAAAGAAGATGGCGATGCTGAAGGTGTTACAGGCATGGGCGGAGAAGAAACCATACTTACCGCCTCTATAGCCATCGACAACATCGACAAGAGTGCCGATGACGGGATCGTGGGTTGGACGCCAACGAGCCACGGTTGGTTTCACAATAAGGTCGTCCACAGCACCAGCAAAGAGGATGCAGAGTCCTGCACAACCCACGATGATGGCAATGCGTTTCACTGTATTGTTATTTCTTACCACAAGATAAAACAGACTGAGATAAAGCGGTATCCAAGTGGTAGCTGTGGTGAGCACATGAACCACAGAGTCAAGAAAAAGCGAGTCGCTGCCGTTGACAGCCAGTAGTGCCGCACGATCTACACTCTGCAGCCAATTCAACAAACCTTCACCCGCCAAGAGTATTGCAAGCGTTTCCATTGTTATATTTCCTCCAACTTATTTCGTTCTACCCATCCTTCCTTACCATCGGCAATGCGAATCTCAAGCCAGCCACGCATAGAACCGTCGGTGATGCTAACCTTCGTGCCCTCGTGGAGAATAAAGAGATCAGTGCCGTTCTTGGCAGGAGTACTCTTCACTACGACAGAGGGCACCATGATGATAGCCCCTTTACGGAACAAAAGATTCTGCTTCTGTTGCCAGGCAAAAAGATTGCTGAGCACAAAGACTGCCAGCATCAGAAGACCGCAGAAGAAGCCTACCTTGCGTAACCAGATACGGTTGGCAAAGAGATAAACTAACAGCAATACGATGACCAGTGACAGAGAGATGATTGCTAAACGGGCCCAAGCATCGACACTCATCAGATTAACCAGTGCATAATACCAGGTAATGAAGAACATCTCTGACTCGGGCACAATCTTATCAATGGTTTTGCCACGGGCTATCTGCAAATTGAAACGGATATCACGATCACCTGGTGAAAGCATCAGAGCCCGCTCATAGTTCAAAACGGCTTTGGTGATATTCTCTGTGCGATAGTAGGCATTACCAAGATTGTAATAGAGCTCAGCAGAAGCCCCATGCTTCAATAATGCCTCATAATCAGCGATGGCTTGCTGGTAAGCTCCTTTGACATAAGCACTGTCAGCCTCAGCCTTAGTCACGGCAGAAGCGCTGAAAGGCAAAAGGGTTAAAAGGTAAAATGACAAAATCCATTTCACCCACCTTTTAAGTTTCAATTCTATATATCTTTCCATCTCTTTTTCCTATTACTTTTTTACCTTTTCCTCAATCTTCTCAATGGCAGTCATAGCCTTATCATAGACCTTGCTCATATTTCCCTTAGGATCACCTGGGGCATAACGTTCGAACTCACACTCATCGAGGGCACCAATAAAGAGTCCGATGGTATCGGCATCAACGGCGCGTTCAGAAAGTTTCTGACTAATGTTGTCGTGAGAGAGTTGCTCGACAGGGATATTGAACTTATCACCCACATATCCCCAAAGAGCACGCAGCACCTCGTCATAGAATGCACTGGCCTTACCTTCTTTCATCAGACGGGCTGCCAGTTTAAGTCGCTTAGTGGCTACCTTATTGGCTTTCTTGCCACGCATTTTGGTAACATTGGCATTGTCGATGGCACGTTGGCGGAACACCACAAAGAGTGTAATGAAGATCAGTGCCAGAACAATAAGACTAACCCAGTAGGCGGTTGATCCATAGAAGAAATCACCAAGTGCCCGCTGACGGGTGTCGCCAAGTTTGATGTAACGGATATCCTTTGACAGTTCCTGCAACTCCTGTCCGGAAAAATCGCTGACAGAGGCAGCGCCAGAACCTTTAGCCACATCAAGGGTAAAGGCTTCGCTCTTAACTGTCTTATAGGCATTCTCTAAGGTGTCGAAATAAGTAAGTTCTACCGGCGGAATCTCATATTTACCCTGATGACGAGGCACGATAAGCACATCGTAAACCATTGAGCCTTCGATGCCATTGTTGGTAAGTTTGGTCTTATCAGTAACTTTCGGCTCATATTTATCAAAGTCCTTAGGCACATTGACAACAGGCTGTTTCATCAGCTTCAAATTACCTGTACCACTGATGATGATACGCATGGAGACTGGATCGTTGGCTTTCGTCGCAGTCTTATCAAGTTGGGCAGAGATGGTAAACTTACCCACACCACCTGAGAAACCTGCGGGACGCTCAGGCAACGGATCAACCTGAATCTCAATGCTGGGAGCCACAATCTTTTTCTTCACCTCAATGTAACCGGAACCACCATTAAAGAATGCCTCAAAGGGATCGACATTACGGTTCTGCTGAACCACCAGTCCTTCGAAGGTGATACTGGGAATCTGGAGTTTACCCGTCATCTGTGGGAACATCACATACTGGCTCCAAGTACATGTGCGGTATGGACGGCCATTGACGGTCTCTACCTTAAAGCTCTTTTGCTGCGGTAGTTCAACCTCCTGAGAATAGAAGCTCTTCAGATCGGGCATGTCACCTCGCAACTGAGTTAGTGACACCAGGGTATAGACTTTATAAGTAAGCAGGATAGGTTCCTGCTCGTGTACACGACTCTTGTTGGCACTCACCTTGATAAAGAGGTCGGAACCTGAGATTTGGCTACCGGCATCGCGCATCTCTGCCCCTTCGTCATCGCGCTGCTGACGTTGCTGTCGTGCGCTGGAGGCAGAACCAGACACTTTAATAGTAAGTGACTTAGAGGCAATGGTCTTACCGCCCACTATGGCATGTGCTGGTGGAATGGTGAAGGTACCGTTTTTCGTCGCACTTACTATATATGTATAAGTGATGGATGATGTGGAGCTGGTGTGCCCATTGATCATCTGATAGCTCGACTGCATAGAACGGTTGGGTCCTATCAGGACATCAAGCTCATCTGGGATATCGCCTGCACGAAAATCGCTCACATTCTGCGTATTCACTGTGTAGGTAAGGCGGAACTGCTCGCCTACCCCTACATGAGAGGGAGCAGATGCCGTCAGGGTTTGTGCATAGGAACAGAACGGTAAAAAGGCAAAAAGGCAAAAGGGTAAGAACCATTTCACCCACCTCTGAACCATATCGTTTATTTTGCTTGTCATCTCTTTCTACTTTTTTATCACCAGTTCTTCTGAATATTACGGCGCTGGGGCTGTTGCTGAGCTTTCTTCAGCTTGTCCTGCGTCTGTTTCTCGTTCTGAATGGCAGCATTCAACAGCTGTTCAGCATTCTCTTTGCTCATCTGCGGCTTGGGCTGTTCCTTCTGCTGATCCTGCTTTTGGTCTTTATTCTGATCAGGTTTCTGCTGATCCTTCTTATCGTCTTTTTTATCTTTCTTATCGTCTTTGTTCTGATTCTGCTGGTTCTGTTGCTGCTGATCCTGTTTCTTCTTCTGGTGTTTACAGAGTACAAGGTTATAACGACTCTCGTCATCGTCAGGATTCAAGCGGAGTGCATTCTTATAAGCCTCGATAGCCTCATCATACATCTTATGCGTCTGACAGATCACACCGATGTTATGAAATGACTTTGACTTACGCAGGGGATTAGTCTCCAGACGGGAGGCAGCCTCGAACTGCTCCACAGCAGCCGAGTCTTTCTTCTGAGCCATCAAGGAATTGCCCAAATTGAAAGGAGCCTGTGGATTCTTGGGGTTCTTCTCGATGGCCTTACGATAAGCCACCTCTGCATTGGGATAGTCACCACGATGGAAGAGTTTGTTGCCCTCACGGATATACTGACGATCGCCCTGAGCTGCAGAGGTAAGTGGCGAGAAGATAGAGGTAAGTAAGAGGCAGATAAACACAATAGCCCTCGTGGAACCGCGTAATCCCCCGCCTCGCTTAAACAGCGACAGATTCTTCAACAATGGGTTACGACGATCGAAGATACAAATCTCGATTATGAGTAATAGTAGCGCAAGGATGCCAAAGGCCCGAAACTGTTCATCGAACTCGCTATAAACGGCTGTGGAAGTCTCTTTCTTTGCCAACTTAGCCAACTCCTGATCGAGCTGTTCCTGAGCAGCACTGTTGTTCTGCACATGGATATAAGCGCCACCACCTGCCTGAGCTACCTGCTTACACATGTCCTCATTAAGAGCCGACATCACAGTATTGCCTGTATTATCCTTCATATAATCGCCTGTACCATTAGGTATTGGGGCACCCTGAGTGGAGCCTACCCCCAACACATAGACACGCATGCCGAGATCTTTTGCAGCCTCAGCTGCCTCTACTGCCCCACCCTCATGGTCTTCACCATCAGTAATCACCACTATAGCCTTTCCTATACCTTCCTCCTGGGTAAAGCTATGGGTGGCCATCTCAATGGCACGGGCGATATCGGTACCTTGCGTTGCCATCATCGACGGATCGATGCTTGAAAGGAACATCTTGGCTGATACATAATCGCTTGTGATAGGCAACTGCACAAAGGCATCGCCTGCAAAGACAATCAGACCAATCTTATCGTTGGTGAAATGATCAACCAGGTTCTCAATCATCATTTTACTACGGTCGAGACGACTGGGCACAATATCTTCAGCCCTCATGGAGTTACTGATATCCATCGCTATGATGGTCTCGATACCCACCCGCTTTTCATGGTTAATCTTCGTTCCCATCTGTGGACGCGCCAGCATCACGATGAGCAGAGCCAATGCAGTCTGCAGAATCCAGAATTTCACGGATGGACGGAAACGTGATACGTCAGGCATCAAATCCTTAAGTAAGCCTGGATCGCCAAATTTGCGCAACCGTTTCTTCTGGTTGCGGAAGGATATGAATCTGATAAGCGCCAAAACAGGTATCAGCACTAACAGATAGAGATATATGGGGTCTTCAAATCTGAACATCGTTACAATTTACTATTTGACTATTTTAAATCTGACCATTTACGGGATACGGCGGAAAATCGTGATGCGCAACAGGATCTCCAGCAGCAAAGCCAAGATGGCCACAAGGGCAAAAGGCTGGTATGCCTCATAGCGCTTACTGAACTTCTTGACATTGAGTTTACTCTTCTCCAACTGGTCAATCTCCTTATAGATATTACGAAGCTCCTTCGTATTGGTAGCACGATAGAAGTCACCCTCTGTCGCAGCAGCAATGTCACTAAGCGTCTTGGTGTCGATCTCGACAGGGATGTTCACATACTGCACACCACCTGCCACCGGCATGGGATAAGGGGCCACCTTATTAGTACCCACACCAATCGTATAGACACGGATGCCCATGCTCTTAGCTATCTCGGCAGCTGTCATCGGAGAAATGTCACCACGGTTGTTACTACCATCGGTAAGCAGGATGACCACCTTGCTCTTTGCCTTCGACTCTTTCAGACGACTCACGGCATTAGCCAAGCCCATACCGATAGCCGTACCATCCTCGATAAGACCGCGGGCGGCAATGTCGGTACGTACATTCTGGAGCATATTGAGCAACGAGGCATGATCGGTTGTCATCGGGCACTGGGTGAACGCCTCACCCGCAAAGATGGAAAGTCCGATATTATCGTTAGGACGACCAATGATGAATTCGGCGGCAACTTGTTTGGCAGCCTCAATACGGTTTGGTCTCAAGTCCTCTGCCAGCATACTTGTAGAGACATCCATTGCCAGCATGATATCGATACCCTCAACCGTCTTACTAGCCCAAGAATTTTGTGTCTGAGGACGAGCCAGCACTAGCACCACCATTGTGAAGACCAGCACCCGAAGCAACATAGACAGTGGCATCAGCCTAACCTTCCAACTGTGCGGTGCAAAGCGGAAGGCAAAAGTGTCGCTCATCCGCATGGTGGGCTCAGTTTTCTTCCTATACATCACATACCATAACAGATATGGAATGAGGAGCAGAAGCAATAACAAATATTCTTTATTGGCAAATTCCATTGTTACCTTTTCACTTTTTATCTGTTAATACAATAACTGATAGATCGTATATACCACATAAGCCAGAAGCAGCGCACTGGTAATACCCAGAAGCGTGATAACCGTCTGTAGTACAATACGTGCCTTCTGTGAGCGCTGGTCTTCTTCCGTGAGCTGTGGTTTGATAGTCTCTTCTACAGGCACATTCTCCAGTTTCGTCTGATCAATGAAAGCTATTGCGTTCACAAGGTTCATATCATTCTCATTGATCAGTGTGGAGTATTTGGCAAATTTCACAAGATCGGCAGTCAGGAACAGATGACGCAGTTCACTGAGAGCCTTCTCATCCTGAGTGGCTGTCAGTTTCTCAATAATCTCGCTACTCGTCATCTCCATCGCGTTGAAACCGTAACGCTCCTCGATATACTTGCGGAGAGTATCGGTAAGACGTGTGTAATATTCCTTAGAGTCTTCGGCTGTAACCATCTTATCGGCCTTTATCTGCTCTATCTGTTGCATCGCCTTCTGATGAGGCAACAGACGCTTCACAATACGAATGGTCTTGATTATCGGCTTGTTGTCACGCAGACGCAAGTAAAGATAATAGGTCAGCACCAGACAGACGAGCAGCAACACACTCAGCCAGAACGAGAGGCTCCAGTCACTCCACTGGAAGGGATTATCCTGCACATCCTTCGGTCCAAAGAACTGATCCACATGAGCTGTATCCACTTCAATAGTGAGAACCTTCAAAGCCAGACTTTTACTCTTGTAAGGCTTTCCATCGATCTTTACAATCATGGGAGGCAGATAGTAGAGGGTATCGTCAAAAGAGGTTAGCGTATAGACCATAGAACGAGCCACGAAACCATTGTCCTCAGTCTGTTGTGGCTGCTCCTGAATACCCAACACTTCGACACCTGGAGTGATGTATTGTGTAGGCTTAAAGGCAGGGAACTCCACCTTTGCATTCTCCTTTGCATGAGACGTCAGTGTGAGGTGTACCTGCTGACCTACGAACATCTGAATAGAGTCTATACTTGCCTCTACTGATTCTTGCGCAGACAAACGCAACACACTGGCAACTAATATGATAAGAACAGATATTCTTTTCATCAACTTCTTTGTTTAAACAACATCATCAACGATTTCACAAAGTCCTCGTTGGTGGCGATGCTTACATGATCCACATTACTTTTATTGAAAGTCTCTGCCAGTTCAACCTGACGCCCCATCCAGTATTTCTGGTAAGCCTGACGCAAGCGACGGGAGCCTGTATCAACATACTGTTCGAAACCTGTCTCAGCATCAACGACCTTCATCAGTCCAACATCTGGCAGTTCCTTGGCACGAACATCATACACCTGAATAGCTACTACATCGTGCTTGCGATTACAGATTTGCAAAGACTGCAGAAAATTATTACGTACATAGAAATCGCTCAAGATGAAAGCAGTGGTACGACGCTTCTGAACACTGGACAGAAATTCTATCGCTTGTTTCACATCGGTACGCTTTGACTCGGGTTTAAAGTCGAGCATCTCACGAATGATGTAGAGGATATGCTTGCGCCCCTTCTTTGGTGGGATATACTTCTCAATCTTGTCAGAGAAGAAGATTACACCAATCTTATCGTTGTTCTGGATGGCAGAGAAGGCGATGGTAGCCGCAATCTCCGTCACCATATCACGTTTCATCTGTCGCTGAGTACCAAAGTCGAGTGAGCCACTGACATCGATGAGCAACATCACCGTCAACTCACGTTCCTCCTCGAACACCTTGACGTAGGGACGATGGAAACGGGCCGTTACATTCCAGTCGATATCTCGCACATCATCCCCGAACTGATACTCTCGCACTTCGCTGAAGGCCATACCCCTACCCTTAAAAGCAGAATGGTACTGACCTGCAAAGATGTTTGAGCTCAGACCTCGGGTCTTGATCTCAATCTTACGGACCTTCTTAATAATCTCAGATGTCTCCATCTTCAATTCTTCAACTTTTTACCTTTTTACTTCTTTACCTTTTTACTTTTCAAGGTACTTCCACCTTATTGATAATCTTAGAGACAATCTCTTCACTGGTTATATTGCTTGCTTCGGCCTCATAAGTGAGTCCGATACGATGACGGAGCACGTCATGAGCCACAGCTCGCACATCCTCAGGCACCACATAGCCGCGACGCTTGATAAAGGCATAGGCACGAGCAGCCTTAGCCAGATTAATACTGGCACGGGGAGAACCGCCAAAAGAAATCATGCTCTTAAGCTCAGACAGTCCATAATGATCCGGATAACGGGTAGCAAACACGATATCGGCAATATACTGCTCGATCTTCTCGTCGATATACACCTCACGTACAACACTACGAGCTTTTAGAATCTCATCTGCAGTTGTAACAGGTGTCACTGTTGGCATCTCACCAGCGATATTCTCGCGGATAATCTTCTTCTCCTCATCCAGTGAAGGATAGTCAATAATCACCTTCAGCATAAAACGGTCCACCTGTGCCTCTGGTAATGGGTATGTACCCTCCTGCTCAATGGGGTTCTGAGTAGCCATCACAAGGAAGGGGTTAGGCAAGCGGAATGTTTCACTGCCAATAGTAACCTGTTTCTCCTGCATAGCTTCAAGCAAGGCGCTCTGAACTTTTGCCGGCGCACGGTTGATTTCATCTGCCAACACGAAATTGGCAAATACAGGACCCTGCTTCACCTGAAACTTCTCGTCCTTTTGAGAATAGATCATAGTACCAATCACATCTGCAGGTAACAGATCTGGTGTAAACTGAATACGACTATAGTCTGCATCTATCAACTGTGACAGTGTCTTGATTGCCAAGGTTTTAGCAAGTCCCGGCACACCTTCCAGCAGGATATGTCCATCGCTCAGCAAACCTATCAGCAGCGAATCTACCAGATGTTTCTGTCCTACGATAACGCGGTCCATTCCGGCCACCAGATTTGTCACAAATGCACTTTGTTGTTCAATCCGTATATTCAACTCACGGATATCAATAGCTTCTGCCATAATACTTCTTATTTTATACTTTTATATGTTCTTTTTCTTCTTTTTCTTCGACTCGAGTTTCGGAATCTTAATGCTCTGTCCTTCCTTTAGCTGGGTCTTGCTATTCATGCCGTTATATACTTCCAGATAGCACTCCATATCAGGCCCCAAGACACGACGGGCAATCCTCTTAAGATCATCGCCAGCCTTCACCTTTACCACCTGAGCCGTACCAACGATACGATAAGCACCATACTTCACACGGTTATCCATCTGTGCATACTTATCATACTGTACAGCAGGCTCTGCAGGCTTGGTCTCAACGGGTTTTACCTCTGCAGGTTTCTCTATAGGTTTCGCCTCAACAGGCTTCTCTGCTGGAACTTCCACGGGTGCTAGTTTTATGGTATCTACAGGTACTACAGAATCCGCAGGCTCCACCTTTGTTGCTATGGACTTTGTAACAGGTATCACCTTCTCTGTCTTTACATCCTGAGACTGTGAGGATTGTGACCAGGGAAAGATATTGCCAAGCATATAACCGCATACCACACCTAACAGGCAGGCAAATAATGCTACCAACCATTTCTGGTTATTAATAGTCTCTTGCTCTTCAGGCTCAAAAACCTCGACCTCGGGTTCAACCTCGTTTTGGGATTCTGATTCAACGACAGGTTCAGGTTCTGGAGCGGCTTCAACCACAGGTTCGGGTTCAAGCTCTGGAGAGGCCTCAATCACACGCTCTGGCTCTGATTCGGGCTCTAGCTCTGGTGCTACCTCAATCAATGGTTCAGGTTCGGGCTCAACGAGCGGCTCTGGTTCGGGCTCTGGAGAAGGTTTTGTATCCTTAGCAACAGGCTCAATCACCCAGTCAGGAGCTTCTTCTTTAGTGACATCAACTACCTTTCGTTCTTCTCCTGTACCAAAATCTACCAATGGCATGTTGGCAGGATCATTAGGATCGGTATTGTCAACAGAAGGCTCTTCCGGACTATTCATATCCTCGAAATTAACGCCGTCATTCAGTACTACAGTCTCAAACTGTGAGAATGGTTTGTTGACTAGTTCCTTCATCAGTACATCGGGAGTGAAAGTAATCTTATTATGACCTCCAATCAGAACACGCTCACCCGTATTAACATTTACGCTTTCGCGATCGTCAACATCGATAATCTTAAATGTACCAAGTCCTTTAACCTTAACAATCTTATCTTTTTCCAAATTTGTCTGGATGATATCGAACATCTCACTTACGAAGGTAGCGGCATCGCGCTTATCGAGACCGTTACGCGTCACAAGTGCCTGTGCTAGATCTTGTATTGAAATCCTTCCCATTATTCTGTTCCTCCATTCTTTATACGTTCTTTCCAGTTAACGCTTGGTTTGAAGTTCAACACCAGTTTTGGTGGAACAAGCATACGCTGACCTGTTGAGGGGTTCACCATGATACGTTCCAACTTCTTTTTCACCTCAAAAGTGCCAAATGTTGGAATGAGCACTGCATCGTCTTCTTGGAAATGGTCTCCCATCTCCTCTACGACAGCGTTAACCATCTTCTGCGTGTCATCGGCCGAATAGCCCGTACGCTGTGCCAATTGTGCGATAAAATCTTTATTTGTCATATCTACAAATTGATTGTTGTGCCATATATATCAAACTCTTCCGAGTCGGTTATCTTCACATCATAAAACTCACCGATAGCCAGTTCGCGTTCTGCTGTTGGAATCAGCACCTCTGGATCCACCTCAGGCGAACAGTATTCCGTTCTACCTACATAGTAGTCACCTTCACGGCGATCGATGATAACTTTCAGTGTCTGCCCTATTTTCTCTGCCTCAAGTTCCGCACTGATATTTTGCTGAATACGCATCAACTTATCAAGGCGCTGCTGCTTTACCTCTTCAGGCACATTGTCAACGTAATGTTTTTCCGAGTAAGTGCCTTCCTCTTCTGAATAAGCAAAGGCACCCATTCGCTCAAATCGAGCCCATTTCACGAATGCCTTCAGCTCTTCGAAGTCCTCTTCTGTCTCACCTGGGAACCCCACCATCAATGTAGTACGGATATGGATGCCAGGCACCTCCTCACGCATCTTACGAATCAACTCATAAGTCTCCTCTTTCTTCACATGACGCTGCATCTGCGAAAGCATGTGATCAGATATATGCTGAAGAGCGATATCCAGATAGTTGCATACATTTTTCTTCTCACGCATCACTCGAAGCAGATCCCAAGGAAAATGTGCAGGATAGGCATAATGCAGACGAATCCACTCTACACCTGGTATGCCTGCCATACGTTCAATGAGTTCCGCTATATGCTGTTTGCCATCCAAATCTACACCATAATAGGTCAGTTCTTGAGCAATGACATTAAACTCCTTCGTGCCATCTTTCACCAACTGACGTACCTCATCAAGTATCTCATCCATAGGACGACTTTGGTGACGACCTGTTATCAGTGGGATAGCACAATACGCACAGTGACGGTCACAACCCTCACTGATCTTCAGATAGGCATAATGGCGAGGCGTTGTGATATGCCGATGATAATCTCTCATCTCTAACCTCTCAACATTTTCCTCTAAATCATTCAATAACTGCTTATAGTTGAACTTGCCGTACCAACCGTCAACCTCAGGTATTTCCTTCTCTAAATCAGCCAGGTAGCGCTCTGACAGGCATCCCATGACGAAGAGTTTCTCTATCCGCCCTTCTATCTTTGCCTGAGCAAACTCAAGGATAGTATTGATACTTTCCTCCTTGGCATCGTTGATAAAGCCACAGGTGTTCACCACCACGATTCCTCCCTGAGGATCATCACTATCGTGGGTACACTTGTAGCCATGAGCCTCCATCAGCCCCATCAACGTCTCACTGTCCACAAGATTCTTAGAACAGCCCAACGAAATAATATCAATAGTAGCCTTTTTCAATGCTTAATGTTTAATCTTTATGTTCAACGTCAAACAACGTTTCCACGAATTGCCGTTTGTTGAAAAGTTGCAAATCGGTCATTCCTTCACCCAAGCCAATGTACTTCACAGGCACTTTCAGTTGGTCTGAAATACCAATCACCACACCGCCCTTGGCAGTACCGTCGAGTTTTGTGATAGCTAGGGAGGTGATTTGAGTCACGGCAGCAAACTGTTTGGCCTGTTCGAAAGTGATGGCGGTTAAACGTCGAACGCTGCAACGGGTTGCCGTCGATTACGCCATCATCCATCCACTTCTGGTTCAGTTCCTCCAGGGTCAATTTGCGACAGGCCCTAAGCGTATTAATAATCCAGATGTACTGGTAAAATATCTGAGCTGGTTTCATGCCTGCAAAGATACGAAAAAGTCGAGAGCAGAACAAA
>JAEEGJ010016250.1_pt1 | contig 17139 bp, 10 predicted proteins | sample 8958761 | NCBI WGS metagenome assembly JAEEGJ01 (sample SAMN16246546, study PRJNA631951) | gut metagenome | biome: gut microbiome; feature: rumen; material: RS-attached | host: Bos | place: Iran: Karaj | collected 2018-10 | reverse complement strand
TGACACCGTCACCGTGAAGGCTATCGCCATCAAGAATGGTGTATCCTCTGAGGTAAGCTCTAAGACCTTCACCAAGAACGGCAGTGGCGACAACGGCGGTGGCTTCGACACGGGTAGCTAAATCTAAGTTTAGAGACAAGAGATGAAGAAGAAAGTTGTTATTTCTATTCTGAAATGGGTGGCGACGATTGCGACTTCGATCGCGACGGCCCTGGCCACTATCAGTTGTGCTGTTAGCATCTGAAGCGTGTTATGAGAACTATCACGTTAATCGTTATTCATTGTTCTGCAGTGAAGCCCGACCAGATGAGTTCGGCGGCTCAGATCGATTCGTGGCACCGCAAGAGGGGATTCCACCTCGGCATCGGCTACCACTACGTCGTCCGTCGTAACGGAGAGATCGAGCCCGGAAGACCTGAATGGATGGTCGGCGCCCACTGCAAGAACCACAACGCCCACTCGATCGGCGTCTGCTACGAGGGCGGGCTCGACATCCGCGGTCAACCCGCCGACACGCGTACGGCTGAGCAGAAGGCAGCCATGCGACAGTTGCTCGAAGATCTCCACCGGCGTTACCCCCGTGCCGTGATCGTGGGCCACCACGACTTGAACCCCCACAAGGAGTGCCCCTGCATCGAGAACGTCGCCCGTGAATACGCTGCCCTGCAGCCTAAATAAGAAGTCTCCTCGTCAGTTTTGGCGAGGAGATTTGTTAGTATGTTTATCAGACATACTCGAACAAATTGATGAATCCTGTAACCCTGAAGGCATCAAGGATGGTGTCATTCAAATCCTTGATGTAAACATGGTGACCATGATCCTTCGCATTCTGCAAGATGCCGAGTAATAGACGCAGTCCGCTCGATGCAATATAATCCAGATATTGACAGTCAAATAAGATATCCTTGTCATTACATGTGAACAAGGGCTGCATGTCTTCTTCGGCTCTGGCGGAAGAGGGTGTATCAAGATATCCATCCAAAATAGCGACCATCTTGTCGCCTTGATCCTTAATCGTTATTTTTATCATATTATTATATTTTAAATTAACTGTTTATCATTCCAAAGTTACTCATAATCTTCAGGATTCAGCCTCATCGTACGTGCAGCCTCATCGCTATTACGCTCTTTTTCCACATATGCGTTAAGCGTATCCTCAACACGATCGGCCATCCAGTTATTGTGGGCATTCTCAATCTCGCGCAGCTTCTCGTGATAGATCTTTTCGCGATGTTCTGTCCACTGGTTGTTAAGACTGTCACGCAACTTTTTCAGTTTCTCAAGATCTTCCTTGCTCTCACCAACCATCAGGGGTGCAAACTTCATATCTGCCTTGGAGTTGGCAAGTTCCATCGCGACCTTACACTCGTCGTAAAGTGCTTCGGCACTGCTCTTGAGCACCTTGTAACGGTCGTTGTCCACCTCGGGCATGGTCAGCAGCAGATAGAGGACATCCTTTTTCGTCGGTTTACCTTCCTCATCAACACTGTCAATGGTCATGGTCTCGATAGTCTGTTTGAACTCCGGATGTTCTAATAATACTCCTTGGCAAACAGCCGACAGGTCTTCCTCAAACTTGGGGACCACCATGAAACTGTATTCATCCTTCCTAGCTGTCATACAACATTTCTCGAGTTTTTCCAGTTCACCCTCAATCAACACTTCTACTGGCAACAGGGACACCTCCTCAGCTTTTACACAGAGATTCATCAGTCGATAGGAAAATCTGGCGCAATGGCCTGACAGATCCTCACCATACTGGTCGTATTCTCTTAAAATAGCTCTTTTCATATATTTCAACTATAAACTTTAAACTCTAAACTTTAAACTCTAAACTCTTCGGCGCATCTTGATGTTTCACATCGAGCCTGCTCACGTTCGACATAGCTTAAGCAAGCTTAGCTCTGTTCTCGCTTAATTGCAGTCTTCGGCTTTCAGTTTGGCACTGACTCTGCCGCCACCGCCACCGGCTGCCACACCATCGCTGATGTTCTGTGACTTGAACGACGTCTTGGCCTCGAGGTTGTCGACGGTGGCCTTCGGAGCCTTTACCTCGCCCTTCACCTCGGTATCGCCGCAGATCTGGTTCTTGTCGCTGCCCAAGGCTGCCTTGCCGTCGGCCAGCTGCAACACGGCCTTCGCTTCTCCCTGCTGAATCTCCAGCGTCTTGTCGGCAAAGGCGCCGATCTCTTCTGAGACGGTCTGCAGCTTCTTGCTCTTCACGTCCTTCGACTTCGCGCCTATGTACATCTTTTCTGATACGAGGGTCATCGAGCTGCCTGCGGCCAGCTTGTCGTCGGTCAGCTTTTCCTTGTCCACATCCATCGACTTCACGCTGACGGCCTTCGCATTCAAGTTTATGGTTCCTGTAGCCTTGCCCTCGGCATCGGCAGCAAGGAAGTCCATCTTCTCTGTGCGCATGGCAATCTTACTGTCCTTGGTCAGCGCCTTGGTCTCGAGCTTGCCATCCTTCACCTCGTAGTCGAGGCTCTCTACAGCGACGGTCTTCGACCGGATGATGACATCACCCTCAGCGGTATATTCGCCTTTGGTAATCTTACCTTTGTCGTCGCGCTCGATATCCTTCGGGTTAGTCGTTGCCACCTCTACTGTCTTCGCCGTCATCGTTATCTTGCCGTCCTTAGTCAGCTCTTTCTCCTTGAAGCCCTTGTCGTCGGCCAGATAGTCAAGAGCCTCGAGGTTGATGTTCTTCGAGTGGATGTAGACATTTCCCGTGACGGGGTGTTCCTTCTTGTCTTCCGACGGGCAGACTGACGACAGACTGATGTTCTCGGCATTCACGCTGAAGTTGCTACCCTCCACGAGTTTACCCTCGTCATCCATCATACTCATATTGACATTCGGTGTCCTGACACTGATACCGGCACCTGGCTGGGTATGCAGGTTGCCGTCGCCGTCGGTAGTGGCAACGCTGATGCGTTCAGCCACAATATTCATCTCAGCACCTGTCGAATTCTTCTTGAAATCATCGCCAGTCTTGATATCGCCCTTCTCGGCCTCAAGGACTTTTTTGCGACGATTCACCTCTGAGAGACGAGCCACAAGATGGATGAACTGCAGGGTGGCCTGATACAGTGATGGGGTCATTCTTTCTATATCCTCATGTATCTCTGCAATATCGGTGAGGTTCACACGGTTGAGGAAAGCTTCCTCCGCATTCAGTTTGTTCTCTTTCTCGAGCAGGTCCGACATCTTCTTAAAGCAGTCTTCCACATTCTTCTTCTGTCCGTTAATCTGTTCACTCAAGGTCTTCGCCTCCTTGGTCAAACTGCTGATGGTCGCTTCGATCTTCTCCTTGCGACCCTCAGCAGAGACAGTGGCCTCCAGACTCAGCTGCCGGTCGGCATGAATCCTGACGCCTCCCTTTCCAGGAGGTATGGGAGTCTGTGAGAAGGCATCCTTGGCATCGCTGCTGTGGAGCACGATGCTGCCGGCCTGGTCAACAATCTCCGAAGTGCTATGTACCACATTCTCCACACCGTCAACACCTGGGTCGACTGCTGTATGGCGGATGCTGGAGGCACGGGTAACGACGTGGCCTGTATCGCCGACGCCTTCGAGTGCGACACCGTTACCTTTGACGATGACGTTGCCGACGCCTCCACTGAGCAGGTCACCACTCTTGTCGACATTGCCGATCACGATCTCTGGAGCAGAGATGACGATGCGTTTGTCGTCGCGGTAATAGAGGCCGTTGTCAAGCCGGTTGAAGATGTCCGCCTTGATTTGCTGAACCTCGGACTTCTGCTGATGAATCTCCTCCAGATCCTTCTCAACGCTGCTCTGAAAATTCTCCAGTAGCGCTTTCCAATCATCAAATATATATCCCATAACAACTGTCTTCTAAAATTTCAACAACACATCTCTTAATTGCTCTACAAATCCCTGGAGTGATTTCTTGTCATCGTCATCAAGGCCATCGCTGGCATCGCTCAGGCTGGTAATCGAAGATTTGAGGGACTCAACCTTTTCAAATTGATTATCTTTCAGGGCATAAGTATCTTTGCCAGACCCAAATAATATCTGACCGTTTTTGCCTTCACCCCAAGTCTTAATCTCGGCAGCACCTTTCCAGAACGTCAGTTTGTTCTTCTCTGCTTCCAAACCACTGGAAACGGCATTTAACAAAGCGCCGCCGACAGCCGTCAGGTCTTTGCCAAGGGGCGGAACACCACTCAGACTGTTTACATAGTTGTTCCAACACTCGTCGTTCATGATGCTATTTCCATTTCCTTCATCCATATTATCGCCATCGGGCTTAACCGGTACTGAAGGTAAAATATTGCCATCGATTTGGATTGGTCTTCGCATATCATCCTTGAATCCAAATTCCTCTAAAAGGTTCATGACTACCTGTCGTCTCATGTATTTGATGCCGTCATCTGAAAGCTCCATCAATCCATTAAGTTCCTTATCCTCATCTGAAAACTCAATACCACTCTTCGCCTTGCTAAAGGCGGTCAGTACCTTCTTTTTATAATCCTTCGGCATTTGCCTCAAGATAAAGTGCCCGAACTCCTTATCGACATCCTGCTTGGTCAGTTCCAAATGCGTCAGCTCAAAGATATTTTTCCTCAATGTATTGAATTCTTCCGTTATCATTTCTCTTAATTCCCTACGTCTACAAACAATGACTTCATCCCTTTGCAGATAAAGATCAAGGTTTGTACTTGTATATTGACGAGATATGGGATATATGCGGTTGGCACAATCGAAACTCACAATGTTGTTATACGTACCATCTACAGCTACATTGTCACTAAATAACTTATCTTCTTTCCAATCCTCATCCTTATCTTGTCCCCATAAATCAGCTTTTAGTTCGTCATAAGTATGACACGATTTTTCTTCCTGATTATTAGCATAATTTTGTAATATTGTGATATTGTTATTCACTAAAATCAACGACTCTACACAGGCATTATATTTCTCAACATATCTTTCCATCAGATGTCCGGTTATCGACGGAATGATATTAAAAAGTTTCACCATGCCATTTCCGATACCGGCACTTTGCATAATCGCCTTCTTGTTCATTTCATCCAGCATCTTCATCTTTTCCTCCACGTTGAAAGCACTGGCGGGGAAGGAACAGTTGTTATTGCCAGCCGAGAGTTTCAGGAATCTGTTGGACTTTAATGTAAGACTTCCCTCTACCGGGCGGAAGAAGATTTCTACAGTCGATCTGACAAGTGTTAAATCGAACACATTCAAGGCAATCTCAGCAAGTTTCTTAGCCACCTGTGCCGTCACGTCCAACATGATCTGGGCAGCGGTGCCCTTCGTGGTGTCCTTCGATTTCCAAAGCTTATAGTTGACGTTCGTTCCTGATTCAAGCGTCAAGTTATTGCCAGCCCTGATCGACACGTTCTTGCCAGTGATGCTCACATCGCCGTTAGGGGCTGAGATGGTAATGCCCGTGAAGGCATTGATCTTCACGTCGCCCCAGTTGGAGGCGATAGAAACGTTACGCCCATCGGTAGAGCCGGAGACTTTGTAGATACCATAGTAGTCGGAGAGTTCGAAGCCACCCTCAAAAATCTTGTCCATATCCCACTTCCAAGAAGGTATCAGTCCAGGTGCAAACCCCGTAAGGGTCTTTGCCATTGGTGCGAAGGCTCCGGAAAGGAAAGCTTGCATACCAGCGCCAGTACCATCACTGAGTGTCAGCGAATGCATACCCTCGCTTGTCAGTACTGAATCTGCACCTGTTCCACCTGCAGCCAGTCCACCCATGACGTAGGGACGCTCTACATTACCATCCTCGAATCCCAACATCACCTGATTGCCTTCGTAATGATAGCCCATTGTGGGGTAACCGTTCTGATTGGAGGCAAAGTTCAGCCAGGGACTCGACACTTCCTTGGTCGCATCAGTAATACCTTTCGACGAGTCATCATTATTATATTTAATATCCTCCCATGAGAATCTGACACGGACACGGTTTTTGCCGGTGGGATCCTTTGCGCTGGTGATGGTGGCTATCTGAGGACTGGCGTATCTGACATGTCCTGCGGGAATGACAGCTGGATAGAAAAGTCCATCCTTGCATTGAGCCGTAGCAATTACTTGGAAAACAAGAGCCCTATCGGCATCGAAACCTCCTGTTACTTCGACAACAATAAATTTTTCGTTATTATAGGATATAATTCCTCCCAGTCGAAGTTTGGGGAGTGTCGTGCCATAATTAATACAGATGGCATCCTGACCAACGGTCTGCTCCTTCTCTAAGATTGACTTATATTTTTTACCATTGAATATCGTGTTCAGCTCCGTAAATTCCTGGAAACCATCCAATTCCTTTTTCTTCTCTCCCTTCTTAGCGAAATTGTACTGGCCGTAGTGTACGTTATTCGTATTATAGTTCTTAAAATACTCTTGATTAAAAATACGGTTCTTCATGGCTGTCGCACTCTCTGCAACGGCCAGTCCCCACAGGTTGTCGAAAAGCATATTCGCCATCATAGTAGGCAGGTTCTTGTCGTTCTTGAAGATACTGGCAAACTGTTTCATAAGCCACTTGTCTTCCTTTCCGCCGAAAGCGAATAACTGTCCTTTCACACTGTTGGGCGATTTCTGTAAAGGCTTACCTGTCAGACTGCTGTTATCGGCCTCGTAATCATAGACGCCATCTGTGGCCAGCCTCAGTTGTTTGGAATCTAGGTTAAAGAAAGAAATACTTTGAAAATCTTCCTTCGACACCTTTGTAACACTAGCTGAGCCATCATAGCCAATATTCAGCTTGTCGTTCTCATAGTACATGAACTCTCCCCAGCGGTTGGTTGTTCGGGCCAGAAAGTCATAAAAGCTTTCGTTATACTGTACCAGATAGGGGAAGATATGCTCTTTCCCTGTATCATACTTAAGAATCTGCATATTGTCAGTGGTGCAAGCTACAGGCACTTCTGGTTTTCGGGCTTTTTCCTTTTCAGCTTCCTTATCAGAAATTTCTTTTGTCAGATTGGCAATTTCGGCTGTTGTGAGTTCTTGTTGGTCCAGTTGTTCTTTGATCTTATGAGCAAGTTTCACCTCTTTGTCCTTATCGAGTTTCTTTTGGTCCTTTGCTATTATGGCATCTATAGCGTCTGTATTCACGACGGTCCAGGGCTTAATGTATTTGGCTATCTCCGTGGCTAAAATCTCCTCGCCCAATTTCTTAGAAACGAAAGTACGACATGATTCCTTTAGAGTCATCAGCTTGTCAAGGCTGTAGATCTTCAGTACAACCTGCATATTCGAGTCCTTTGAGTAAAAAGGCAGCACCTCTTGAACGTAGAACTCAGATCCTTCAGAGAATGTGCCCTCACCATCCTTCACACTGACCTTGACATATTTGAACATATTATCTATCACCTTTCTGTTGATGTCCTCAAAGGTTGTACCTTCAGAAGTAGCGATAGCGAGGGTAACGATAATCTCAGTTGGCTGATACATCTTCTTCATGAAAGAGAAATCCAAGATGTTGATGGAATACTGAAGAATTTTGGTAGCCTTTTCATCAACAGGCAAGTACACTTGGACCCCCACCCTGTCTGTCGCCATGGTGATATTGTCTTTTGTTTCTGTCATCTGAGCAGCTCCATTAACGTCGGAAGTGCCAACAGAGTAAACAGCTACATCAGACAATGTTATTGAAATCTTTGCCATAATAATTAAGTTTTTTAGTTTAATTCATTTATTAATTGGTTCCTGCGTTTACGGTTTATTTCGAGGGCAAAAATAATAAAAAAAACTCAAGTTACCAAATGTTACATAGAAAAATTACAAGAAATGCCCTCGTTATCATTATTGAGAAGAAAAAAAAACATTTTTCCTTTGCTGATTCAGTTTTTTTTCCTATCTTTGCCAACGCATAAACCACTAAACGAAAGCCATTATGAGAAGTAAAAATCATTTTATCCTTGTCGCATTAGCGATTTTGATGAACCAAAAACTGACGACCTATGGTGCAGACAAAAACTGAAACGTCAAAGACAAAGACCAACGTCAACTACCGCGACTCAAAATCCCAGAACCTCTGGGAGCGTCTGAAGAATGTCCTGAAGCGGAACCTTGGACTGACGGCCATCATCGCTGCGGCCCTGCTGCTGGAGATCACCTCGGGTGTGATGGGGTATATTAACCACGCCGTCATCCAAGATACGATGGAAAATCTGGTGGATCAGGAGATGAACGCCATCTTCTACCGTATCCGTAACCAGCTGTCGAAGGTGGAGGTGACCCTCAACAACATGGCCTGGGTAGTCAGCGATGAGCTCGCTGAAGCAGACTCGATGTTTGTCACCACGTATCGCATGGTGGAAAACAATCCTGCCATCCTTGGCGGCACCATCTCCTTCATTCCCAACTACTATCCCCAGAAAGGATACTGGTTTGAGCCCTATGCAGTGAGAAGGACAACGCCCGACGGTAGAGTAACCATTGAGACCATACAGCTGGGATCGGCCTCTCACGACTATACGAAAAGTGAGTTTTTTACCGTCCCCATCGCCCAGAACTGCGGGCACTGGAGTGAGCCCTATCTGGACGCCGACGGTGCAAAGGCGATGGTAACCACCTACGGCACACCCGTACACGACCGTCGGGGTGAAACGGTGGCTGTGGTCGATGCTGACCTCTCGCTCGAATGGCTCGACAAGGTGATCGCCGAGGAAAAGACCTATCAGAGCACCAACCGCTTCCTCGTGACAGGCAGCCATAACCTGTTGGCTGGCGAAGACGGACCGGAGCTACAAGCTGCGCTCAAACTGCTGAAGACAACTGGTAACAAACAGAGTTATCACAAAGTGAAAAACGAGGCGGGTAAGAAACAGCACATCTTCTTCCAACCGGTAGGCGGTATGACAGACTGGGTGCTCATTACGGTCCTCGACGATAGCGACGTGTTCGGCAATTTGCGTAAGACCAGGCTGATTTTATACGTTCTGACGGGCTTGGGCCTGCTGTTCCTGGGATTTATCGTCTACCGTACCTCACGGAACCTGGAGAACCTGCGCAGGGTGAATGCCGCCAAGGAACGGATAGACTCGGAGCTGCGCGTGGCCAACAAGATCCAGATGAGCATGCTACCCGAACAGCATCTGCACAACGACGAGGTGGATGTCTTCGGTTCGCTGACGCCTGCCCGAGAGGTGGGAGGCGACTTGTTCGACTACTTTATCCGCGACGGGAAGCTGTTCTTCTGCATTGGCGATGTCAGCGGCAAGGGTACGCCCTCGGCCATGCTGATGTCGAGCACCTGTTCGCTGTTCCGATCGTACGCGGCCCACGATGACAATCCCGCACGCATCATGCAGGCCATCAACGAGGCGGCCTGCCACAAGAACGCCACCCACATGTTCGTGACGGTCTTCATCGGTGTGCTCGACCTGCAGACGGGACATCTGTGCTATTGCAATGGCGGGCATGACGCGCCCATCATCCTGAGCCCGGAGTTCTCTTCACTCACTTGTCTTTCCCATCTCCCCATCGGTCTGTTCAGCACCATGAAATATGCTCTACAGGAGGCAGACCTAAATAACGGCACGACCATTTTCCTTTATACCGACGGTCTGACGGAGGCGATGGACAAGGAGAAACAGTTGTTTGGAAAGGATCGTATGGAAGCCGTGCTTAAGCGCTGCGCCGAGCAACAACAGAGTCCCGAAGAGATTATCAACACCGTCAGCGAGGAGGTACACCGCTTTGTGAAGGATGCCGAGCAGAGCGACGACTTGACGCTGCTGGCTATCCACTATCAGTACAACACAGGAAAAAAAGATTGAAAACAATTACATCATTAAAAACTATCAGATTATGAACCTAAAAATTGAAGAAACCGACGAGAAGTATGTAGTGACGCTGGAAGGAGATTTGGACTCACCGGCCGTCATGGACACTGAGGAACTGATGGAACCGCTCTATAAGGGCGATAAGGAAGTCATCATCGACTGTAGCGGTCTCCGCTATATCGCATCGAGTGGCTTGCGCATTCTGCTGGGTATCATACAAGGGACTAGTAACAGCGGCAAAAACGTCGTGATACGAGGTCTCAATGACGAAATCAAGAACGTATTTGAGATGACGGGATTCATCAACCTCTTCAAACTGGAATCATAAACAATTTAAAGCAACCATCTATCTTAACTAAAAAAGTCATCATATGGCAGATTACTCTTACAAACTGACATTGGGGAATAAAGTAACAGCCCCCGAGAACACCATCGACGAGATCACACTTGACCAAAGTGCTGATACAGTCTTCACCAAAGATAGTGACGAGTTTGACATGAGGCTTCACGGCTTCAGCATCCACAAAAAGATCTACCAGCCCAACCACATTGAGGCGGAAGTCACATTTACAAAAAAGGAATCCTCTAGCACCAACTTTCCAGCATTCTCAGATATATCCAGTAAATTTAAAGGACGTTTAGTGTCGGTACAGGCATCGTACCAAGAGAAAGCTGAGGAGAACTATTACGTGCAAGACGTCATTCCCCTCCTCACGACAGATTCCAGCGGCAATACGTCGCTGTCTGTCAAACTGAACATCTTCAGTCTGGACAAACTGATGACGCTCAGCAAATACAGCAAAGCCTACGTGGCCCGCAAGCTGGGTTCGGGCATCCTGAAAATAGAGGCCCGCAACTTCGGCTATAGTAAAGCATCAGAAAAGACGCCTCTGATCAAGACTGACATCACAGGCATGCAAATACTTAGGTACAATCAAGCTGTGACGGTCCAATTGCCAAATAACAAGACAGCTACGACTTACATCCCATCAGAGTTCATACATCCATACCTGATGCAATATAACGAGTCGTTCTACGACTTTATGGCGCGTTGCGCCAATCGCTTTGGCGAGTTCCTCTATTTCGAGGACGGTAAGCTGAACTTGGGTCTGGACACTTCCAGCACCGCCACTGAGATCGCTAAATTTGAGACGGTGACCGCTCAAGACAGCACTGACGGAATCTTTGATGTAGAGAGTTACCGGCGTGACAGCGTTAAAGATAACGATAATGCGCCCAAAAAACTGAACCAGACCTTTATCAAAAAGGATCATGGTTTCCCCTCTGATGCTTTCCCAAAGACGAACCAATATGTCTATAACACCGAAGCAGTGAATGACGAGTACCTTTTCCCGCTGTATAAAGACAAGTTCACTGATTACTTGCGCGAAATGAACTTCGACGGCGCGACAAGTGGTTCTGATGGTGATAAGGCCGCAGCCTTTCTCATTCCATTTACTAAAAATCTGCTGAAAAACGAAGAAGCCATGTTGTCATCTGGATTGACTGCCAGCTTCGTTCAGGCGGCCATCGACGATTTCAGTTTCAAATCGCTGCTGTCGCTCAATAGTATAGACCAAACGAACAAGAAGATGAACAAGGCTTACATAGATTCGTTGAAGAAACAAACGGAGCAGACTGACGGCAACAAGGCCGTACAGTTCGGATCGGTGGATTCGAGCGGCTGGTTCACCTTAGATTATTACAATCAGATCCACAAACCACAGACCAAGGTACAACATGAAATCATCTGCATCGATATGGGAACGGATGTCCTCAACGTGAAACTTGGCCAGAAAATCAAGGTCAATAGTCTGGGAGACAGTGAGTATATCGTCATCCAGATCCTGCAGAACTCAGAAATTGCATGGGCGCACAATTATGATCAATACAACAACAAAACTGACAACCAAGTAAAAGCCCAACAATCACTAAGGATTTACGCTATTCCCATTTCCACTATTACGGACAAGAATAATGAAAAAAGCACGAAATATCTTCCACCGATACAGACAGCTCCCATCATCCGTAAGGCCGGCCCGCAGACAGCCTTCGTGACCGACAATGGAGACCCGAAACGTCAAGGTCGTGTGCGCGTGATGTATCCTTGGCAGACATCATCGGAACTTATCAAACTGAAAGAACAGGCTACCATTTCAGATACAAATAAGACTACGGCAAGCAATAATGAAAAAGATGCTAAGAAGAAGCTGGAAGATTTGGAGAAAAAGTGGAAAACAGACTATCAAAGACTTCAGGATGTTGTCAAGTTCTTGAAAGAACTGGCCGGAGACCGTCCTACCATCTTGTCAAAAATTGAAGAACGGAAGACTGAACTCCAAAACGAATACGATGATAAACTATTACCAGAATATAATAAGCAAGAGGCAATAATCAAAAGCCATGAAGCTTACCCTATTACAAAGTATATTGCCAAAAACGACTTAGAGAAGGTTCAAGAGAAGATGAAGGAAAACCGTGCTGAATACCATTATCTCGAACAGCAAAAGGAAGACTTTGAGAAAGCCCACAATGATAAAGTAATAGATTCCCATGCAAATACCCCAGTAGATAAGGATAAGTACGATGACAACACGAACCCTGTTGTTGTGGAGTTGACGACTTCTTTGGAAGAGACTCGGTTAGAATTGGCTGAAGCTAGAAGAGAATACGAAGAGGCAGCCATCGAGTTGAATAAACAGAAGAAAGAGGATGACGAAATTAACAATAAAATCGCAACCGTCTACAAGACACTTTCATCACCCTGGATTCGCGTAGCCACCCCTATGGCGACTTCAGGCGGCGGTGCCTACTTCAAGCCACAGAAAGGCGACGAGGTGCTCGTAGACTACGACAACGGCAATATTGAGCGACCTTACGTGGTGGGTAGTCTCTTCTCGAAGAATGTGCTGGAGCCACAGGAATACCTTGGAAGAAAGAACACCCAGGGTGGTGGCAATGCCACGATGGCCATAGTATCGCCTAACGGTCATCACATCACCTTCAGTGATCCTTCAGGAAACCTGGATTTTTTCTCGAAAGGCATCTTCCCTGGTATGGGAATGTATGCAGGCCTATTTGACAAAAAATATAAGGATGATGATAACTTAAAAAACCTAGGGGGTGGTATCCACATTGGTGACCGTTACGGCATCTACGAGATTGATATGAAATCGCAGAACCGTAGCATCAGCATCAAATCGCCTTTTGGTACTATCGACCTGAATGCCTTTAATGGTATCACTATTAATGCGCCCAACGGTGACGTAAGGATCAAGGGTAAGAACATCTCGCTCGAAGCTGGTAATAAGATATCCGTAACCTCGGGAACGAATATTCCAAATTCAAGCGACGATTCTATCGGAATCTTAATGGGCAAAGCTGCTATCAAGACTGTCGTCAGTGATCTGACAAAAACCTACGTTACATCTCTTGTCGACCTTTCTCTGGTACGAAGTGTCATCGAGACCTTCGCACGTCCCGTTGATGGCACCCTACTGCTCAAGTCGAAAAAGTACCTGAAGTTGGAAGCCGGTAAGGGCAAGGCCAACGTGGCGAAGTATCGCTATCACAAGTTACCCGATGACAAACAATATCTTACTAAGCAATTCTATACGATTGTTATCAATCACGTAAGGTTTATGGTCAGCATGGTCGATGCTTATTTCAATACATATAAAGAGTTATGTGACAACGCAAGAGATGCAATGAGAACATACAATAGTGTCACTAAGAATAAGCTGACTAATTCAAATGATCCAAACATCCCTAAATATGCTTATAATGAAAGGGGAAATGAAAAAGCTGAAAATTTTGATTCGACTATTCTTGAAAACAAGTTTATAATACGAATGCAAATCAGGGACATTGAAAGATATTTTCTTCCTTATGCCAATTCTTACAAAAAAAGCATACATGAAGTCTATAGATTCACCTTGGGTGAATTCTTAGAAAGAAATTTTATCATCGAAAAAAATAAAGTGCCCGAAGAATTTCAATTCTTGGCCAAGGCATCAGAACGGATATTCACTTCCTATGACCAACCTACCTGGATTATGAAACAAATAAACAAGTGGACAGACAAATACAAAAATGGTGCCAATCTCCATTTCCTGGATGATGGACAAGATCCGGATGACCCGTTTAATGAGAGCAAGAAGAAATTCTTCAAACGCGCTGCTATCCTGACCTTCCTCTATTATGTTTACAAAGAGCAGGAAGAAGCAAATAAGTTCCATAAGTTACATCCAAAACGCTATCTTATTACCAACTATTCACTCAACTTCGACAATCTGGATATAGCAGTTGACAGTGAATGGAGGAAAATATTGAGTAAAATTTCGAAAGAAAGCAAAATGGGCGCCATCATGCAAGCACTATGGGACGCATCCGTACAGAAAGTCATTGACTCAGAAGGAAGCATCAAAGACACTATTAAGTGCTTATATGACAAAGAAGTATGGGATGATACTCAGGGCGGACAGATTCTCTTCTCTGAAAGTGATGATGCAACACTGCATTTCAATGACAATCAAATAGAGAAGGATGAATTAAACGAAGAATTCTCGAACTTGAAGGATTTCTTAATTGATCTCAATTAATTTACATAATAAAATGACAACAGCTATGGACTATATATTCAATGACTGGGAAAAGAAGCTGTCGAACTTTGCTGACAGCGTTGAGAAAGACCTGAACGAAATCAGGCAGTGTAAGGCCGAGATCCAGCAGATGAAGCTTGAGATAGAGGTTGAAAGGCAGAAAGGTCGCTACGTGCGCGACGACCACAGGCTGGTGCTTTCAGCTCCGGAGATCGTCATCGGAAACGTGGACCGCAACGGAACCCTCTTCCCTGGAGGTTCGACCATTGTCGTCAGAGGTACCGACGTGGGTGTACAGGCTGCTGGAGAGGGCGGTCTGTTGGAGATGCGCGCCGCAGGTATTCGTCAGATAGCCGAAGATCCGGGTGTCGACGGTTACGAACACGTGGTCTACAACCGTTCAGAAGTGGTCAGTCAGGCTCGTAACATCATCATCCAGAGTGACGAGACGACCGACACATTCTTTGCCCCCACCATCCCCACCGGTGGCAGTGGTGTGCGTATCCACGCCGACCAGAAAGTTGACATCGAGGCTGCAATGACGGCTGAGAGCCGTGAGGAACTGCTCGGTGACATGACCAAAAGCGCCGAGAACATGCAGGAGTTACTGAAGGCGCAGGCCGATCAACAGAAGAGCGGACTCCAAAGCTCAATCCAGGAGATTACCAAACTCATTGAGAAGAAAGAGAAACTGGCTGAGGACTATACGGCCGTACGCACAAATGCTGCCGATATTCAGAGTCTCGACAGACAGATACGTGAACTGTCATCAAGCATCGCCAACAACATCTACGACTATACGGAGGTGCTCTCACAGTTGGCAGAAGCCAACCGACAGGCGAAGAGCTTCAAGGCGCTAAAAGAGACCGTCGTCAAGGGCAAAGACTTCAAGACCAAGCCTACAGGCGCTGCTGTCGCCATCACGGGTGAACACATCAGTCTCGTTTCAGCCGACGGCGAGGGCAACCTGCGCGACAATGAGGGCTCAGGTATCTCGATGAAGGCCAATACTGTCGACATCGCCTCGGTAGAGGAAGACGGCAAACTGAAGAAAGAGGGACAGGTCAGCATCACTGCGAAGAGCATCGACATGACCACTGCCGGCGAGACCGGTCAGGAGTACGAAGAAGGCGTGCTGAAAACCGCCACCTATACTGCAGAGGGCGACGTCGTTATCAGATCGAAGAACATCACGCTAGAGAGCACGGACTATGAGGTGGCCGACAAGGAACTGAAGGAGAAGGCGCTGACGAAGGACGGAAAAATCTCGATCCGCGCAGAGAAGACCGACCTCTCGGCTGTCAACACCGAAGGCAAGGCTGCAGGCAGCATCAGCCTGAACGCCAAGGATGTCAACCTGAAGGCGATGGATACCGACAAGGAGAGCCACGAGGACAAGGAGCCGGCTCAGGGAGGCAAGGTGCAGCTATTGGCCGAGAACATGCTCCTGGGCGAGAAGGACAAGAGCAAACAGCTCCAGATGGTCAGCGAAACCATCAGCCTCGCAGCTGCCAAGGAGCTGAAAGCCCAGCAGGGCGAGGAGAAGGCTGTCGTCAAGCTCAGCGATGAGAAGACGGCCATCACTGCCAGCGAGGTCAACGTGAAGGCCCAAACCGCCATCGAGGGCGATACCCAGATCAAGGGCGAGACGAAGATCAAGGGCGACACCGAGGTCGACGGCAGCACGAATGTATCAGGCGACTCTGAGGTCAAGGGCGAAGTCAAAGCCTCGAATGGCACCTTCGACAAGCTGGAGGCCAAGGCGTCGTTCAAGTCACGTAATATTATGGATTAATCAAGAAAGGAGAATAAACGGATGAATACTTATATTATGGCAGAAATAGATTCTGCACAAAAGAAGATGAGCGGCTACATAGCTCTGATGAACTACCGGTTTAAGAATCTTTGTGTTAAGGCCGATCCCATCTCACTGTTGCCGGTGACAATCTATGTAGATACGGATGAATACAATATGGAGGATGTAGCCAATGTTAATAAGCCCAACGATTACCAACTGGGTGTCTACCCCAAGGATCCTAATAATCTGCAGGCCATCCTCCAAGGACTCTATGAAGCCCATCCAGAGTTTAAGATGGAGCAGAGGTCTATGAAGGATGATGAGGAATCCAGCGATGGTGCAGGGTCGTTGTTCCTGCTCCTTACGATGCCAGAGGTTGACGATAATCGACGCGATATTCTGAACAATGGAATCAAGGGGCTTTGTGAAGAGTGCCGTGCACGTATCGACGCCATCTATGCTGAACAGAAGGCTTATTTCGTCGAGCTGCTGGCTAACTCCAAGCCCGAGGAGGTTGAAGAAGCCAACCAGGCTCTAAAGGAGGCATACAACAAGTGTAATGATCTTGTCGACGAACTCCTGTTCAAGAAAGAGGATGAGATAGAAGAAGCCTATCAGCGTTATCTTTCGAAGCAGGAAGAAAAACTTAGCGCCGAGACCGATTACGCCAAAGGTTTCCGGATGTATCAAGAAGAGGAATAGTCCATTTAAATTCCCCGCTCGTTTTTTGTGAGCGGGGAATTTTTCTGTTACTTTATTTTGGCTCAAGTCTGCGATTAAGCGAGTACAGAGGGAGCTTGCTCACTTTGTCGAGCGTAAGCAGGCTCGACCACCGTTCAAATCGGCGTACTCACGGGCGACGTTCTCGATGCAGGGACACGCTTTGTGGGGGTTCAGGTCGTGATGTCCTCCAATCACGGCGCGGGGGTAACGCCGGTGGAGATCTTCG
>JAEEGJ010016249.1_pt1 | contig 17140 bp, 13 predicted proteins | sample 8958761 | NCBI WGS metagenome assembly JAEEGJ01 (sample SAMN16246546, study PRJNA631951) | gut metagenome | biome: gut microbiome; feature: rumen; material: RS-attached | host: Bos | place: Iran: Karaj | collected 2018-10 | reverse complement strand
TTGCCATTTTATTCTCTCCTTTATTTATGCCTGACTTTTCTGCGGGTTGCTGCCCAGACGGTTCAGCATCAGCTTAATGACGATAATTGCTACATATACGATAAGGATCAGGATGGTGGAGAAGGCCGAAGCCACACCGAACTGGTTGTCTTCCACCTGGTCCAGGATCAGGACCGTCAGCAGGCTGTAGTTGGCGGACACCAGGAAGATAACCGCGCTGATACTGGTCATGCTGCGGATGAAGGAGTAGATCAGGCCGCCGAAGAAGGCGCTCTTGATCAGGGGCAGGGTCACCGTGGTGAACACCCGGCTGGCGTTGGAACCCAGGTCCGCCGCCGCTTCCTCGATACTGGGGTCGATCTGCTGCAGGCTGCTTTCACCGGCCCGGATGCCGATGGGCAGGGCCCGGATGACGAACGCCGCTATCAGGATGGCCGCCGTGCCGGTCAGCTGTAAGGGCGGCTCGTTGAAGGTCAGGATGTAACCGATACCGATTACGGTGCCCGGTACCGCGATACTCAGCAGGGACGAGAAGTTGATGAAGCCCCGGCCGATAAATTTCTTACGTACCACCAGGTAAGCGATGATCATGCCCAGGATACCGGCAATCGGCGTGGCGATGATACTCAGCAGCGTGGTATCCTTGATGGCGTCCTTGCCCACTTCCAATGCGTATTTGTAATGGGCCGTGGTGAAGCTGTAGTCAACGCCCCACATCTTAATGAAGGAAGCGATAGGAATCAGGATGTAGATGGCCAGCACGATGGCGGTCACCAAGAAGCAGAAGCCGCCTACCAGACCCACAATCTGGGGATCGTCGATCATGGTGCGTTCCCGGGAAGCCTTGCCGGTTACGGTGATGTAGGTCTTCTTTTCGATCCAGTACTTGGACAGGATGAAGAGGATGATGGCGATATCCAGCAGCACCACCGCTACCGCAGCGCCGCCCTGCACGTCGTAGCTGCCGATGGCCTGCAGGTACACCTGGGTGGCCAGGGTGGAGAAATTGCCGCCGATGGCCATGGGGTTGGCGAAGTCGGCAACCGATTTAATGAACACCAGCAGGAAGGCGTTGGCGATGCCGGGCCGTACCAGGGGGATCGTCACCGAACTGAAGGTGCGCCACTTGGAGGAACCTAAGTCCCGGGCCGCGTCTTCAATGCTGGGGTCGATGGACTGCAGCATGCCTGCCAGCAGCAGGAACGCGATGGGGAAATAGGAGATCGTCTGTACGAAGATCAGGCCTTTCAGCCCGTAGATGTTGGTGTTGCTCCAGCCTAAAAGGCTGTAGGTTACCAGGCCCCGGCTGCCGAAGAGCATGATGATGGACAGGGCCACGGAGAAAGGCGGCGATACCATCGGCAGCAGCGCCATCAGGTTGAACAGCTTTTTGCCTTTGATGGCCAGGTGCGAGGAACAGTAGGCGAAGAGGAAACCGACAGAGGTGGCCAGCACCCCTACGATGATCGCCAGCATCAGGGTGTTCACCAGCGCCTGATACGTCTCGCTCATGGTCACGATGTTGACGTAGGCCTGCAGGCTGAAGTTGCCGTCCAGGTCCGTGAAGCTCTGCTTCACCACCATCAGCAGCGGCCACACCACAAAGACAAAAAGAGCCAGGACCATACCCACCGCGACCGTCGCAATAATCGGATCCCGGAACGTGTTCCTGGTTGTCTTAATCTGATTCGATATGTAAGTACCCAGCTTTCCCATTTAGGAGCCCTCCCTGCTCATACACATTGAATATTTTCTTTCTTTTTTTATTTTTATTTTGAATAATTTCTTTCTTTTATTCTAATCAGGGAAAACTATTCTGTCAAGCTGAAAACAGGGAGATTTTTATACTTTTAACACATTTTGTAGAATTGTGAGATAATTTTTTCAGAACTGTTTTATTGTCACTGTTTACCTGCAATTTAAACAATTCTTTCCTATTATATTACTATACTAACGAAAAGAACACTGCCGGAGAAGAGTTACTTTTCATTCCGCACCATTTCACCGAGGATACGGTTATGGGGTCCTGCCAGGTTATAATCCGCCAGTTCCGTCACCGGAACCCAGCGCCAGCCGGAAGGAAGACAGGTATCCGCAACGGCGTCTTTCTCTGCACTAACTTTATATACTGTCATCTGCCAGACCTTATGGGAAAACACATGCCGGATCTGTTTTACGGGGCCGGAAACTTCTTCTGCCCGTACCCCGATTGCAGACAGTTCCGCTGTTAATGTTTCTTTCCCCTGTCCGCCTTCCCCAACACAATTGGGAAATTCCCACATCCCGGCCAGCAGGCCTTTGGACGGGCGCTTGTGAAGAAGATAAAACTCCCCAGCTCTCACCACAAACACCGTGACCAGTTCCACCGGCACTTCTTTTTTCGTGATCCGCAGCGGAATCTCTGTTTCCTTCCCTGTAGCCTTTGCTTTGCATACACCGGACAACGGACAAACATCACAGCGGGGCTGTCCCGGAATGCAGACCGTCGCGCCAAGATCCATCAGCGCTTCGTTAAAATCGCCGGGGCGTTCAGCATCCTGCCGGGCTTTCACCAACTCTGTTATTTCTTTTTTCACTTTGGCGGAAAGGATGTTTTCTTCAATATTATAAATGCGGGCAAACACCCGGAGCACATTCCCGTCTACCGCGGTTTCCCGTTTCCCGTAGGCCATGCTGAGAATAGCGCCGGCGGTGTAGTCGCCAATGCCTTTCAGTTTGCGTATCTCTTCCCGTGTCTCCGGCATCTTGCCGCCATAGGTCTCCATAACTTCCCGAACTGCCGTATGCAGATTCCGGGCGCGGCTGTAGTAACCCAGCCCCTGCCACTGCCGCACCACATCATCTTCTTCAGCTTCCGCCAGTGTGGGAATATCCGGGAAATGCTCCATCCAGTTTGTATAATAGCTTTTCACCGCTTCCACCCGGGTCTGTTGCAACATAATCTCCGAAACCCATACCTTGTACGGGTCACGGGGGGACTCTGTCCGCCAGGGCAAATCACGTTTATGAGCATCGTACCAGTCCATCAGAAGCGGAGTCCAGTTTTCAGCAACTATATTCATGATTACATTTTCTGTGCTGCAATCGCCTTGCGCACCTGCTTCATATTATCAATATAATCGTCCATGCGTTGCTGCATCACGCCGGTATACAGGCAGTCCAGAATCGCCAGATGTACCAGGCGGGACGCCATGGCCTCGCTGCGGTAGCTGGTCTCCCGGGCCAGTCCCGTCAGCACCACATCCGCCAGCTTCGTGGCCGGGGATTTCAGGTAGCTGGTGATCAGGATAATTTTGCTGCCCCGGGACCGGGCCATCTCCAGCACCTTCAGCAGATCAATGCTGGCCCCCGTGTGGGAAATGGCAATCACCACATCCTCCGGTTTTAAGAGGGATGCCGACGCAATCTGCAAATGGGGATCACTGTAAGCATGCACGTCCAGTCCAAACCGCATAAAACGGTGGGCGATGTCCTGGGCAATATTGCCGCTTCCGCCATATCCATAGGCGTCGATTCGCTCCGTCTTCGCCACGTAATCAATGGCCTTTTCCAGTGCCTTGTAATCCAGCATCTTCTGGGTCTCCTGCAGAGCATCAATCATATCCTGGAATACCTTGCGGGTAATGTCCCGGGGGGTATCATCCGCATTTACTTCCTGGGACAGGGATTCCGCCGGGGAAAACAAGTCCCCTGCCAGAGCCTGCTTCATGCCCTGAAAGCCACTGAAGCCCAGCTTATGGCAGAAGCGGAAAACCGTTGCATCCGCGCTGGAAGTAGCATCCGCCAGTTCACTCATGGTCATGTGCATCACATCAGCCGGATTCTTCAATATATAATCCGCCAGCTTTTGTTCCGATTTTGTGAGCCCGTTATAGCTACTGCGCAGTAACGGAAGACAGGTAGTCTGTTTGAAGTTTTCCATGGAAATCCCCCCCCCAAAAACAAAACTGATTAAAACATATCTGTTCTCGCGACCTCTTTGATAATATTATATCATAATCGACTCTCCGGTTCCAATTATATAAAAATTGAAAAGTTGGCTATTCTTAACAAAAATATTATTGAAAAGTTAGTTATTTTCGGGTTTAATTATATTGAAAAGTTTTTAATATTAATATAAAAAAAGAAAGTTATGACGTGCACAAAGCCTTTGTGTTGTCCAATGCCCGGGAAATCTATATAAAAGAATTTTTCGAAAAATACTTGACACAATTGGAAGGTTGTCAGACATATGTATATAAATCATAAAAAAACCGTTCTTTACTTTGCTCCGCATCAGGATGATGAACTTTTAACTATGGGTATTGATATCTGTAGTTCATTACGTAACAATATGGATGTTCATATTGTGCTGTGTACAGATGGTTCAGGTTCTGTTATACGGGAAAAGCTGGGCGATGGTAAAACATGCAAAAAACATGCAGGAACTCATTCTTACAAATTATCTGTAGAAGATTTTGTTTATGCAAGAGACTGCGAATTTCAAGAAAGTTGCAAGTTTTTAGGCATCATAAAACAAAATATACACATTCCGGCACATCGCCCTGCAGATGGAAAAATGACCATTGCTGAAGCTAAAAGGCTAATGCTGCATTATATTAGTGCTTTAGGAAATAACTGTATAGTCTGCACCATTGCTCCTTCTAATGACAATCGACAGCACCCTGACCATAAAGTGTTAGGAGATGCTGCAACAGAACTCTTCAACAACGGGAAAATCAGTCTGCTTAAACTGTTTGTAGAGCCGTATATTGCGGATTTTCAAAACACTGATTCAAATGAAGTCAAATCCGGAATCAGACCTGTCACTATTTTTGCATTGAAGCAAGAAAGAGAAAAGCTAAAGAAAGCAACCACGTCCTATTCTAAATGGAACCCGGAAATGGGCCAGTATGGAATTGGATATCATAGCGTTACAACTGAGTTTGACGAACTTTTAAAAAAAGGGGTTTCATACTATTATATCCACGCATGCAGGCAAGATTCCAAAAAATTAATAGTTTCCCTTACATCGTGGCCCGGCCGGATTCACTGTGTAACTCAATCTCTGGCAACAATTTTCAAGCAAACGATGTTGCCGGACGAAGTGGTGTTATGGCTGGCAGAATCCCAGTTTCCCAATAAACTGGAAGATTTGCCCGCAGACTTATTAACTCTGGTAAAGGAGAAAGGCGTTTCTATACAATGGTGTGATGACGATTTAAAATCTCATAAAAAGTATTTCTATGTGTTCAAAAAGTATCAAGATGCACTGGTAATTACAATTGATGATGATTTACTTTATTCCCCACAACTCATTGAAAACCTTTATGCATCCTGGATCCTTCATCCTGATGCGGTTTCTGCCGTTCGTGCCCATTTAATACTTATATCTGAAACCGGAGCTATACTGCCCTATAAAATGTGGTATCATGAAATGGATGTCTGTGTTTCTAACCCCTCTATCCGACTGCTGGCAACAAGTGGAGCGGGATCATTATACCCTACGGCTCTTTTTACGAAGGTATCTGCATTACTTGATGAGGAAACCATTAAACATACTTGCCTCTATGCTGATGATTTATGGCTAAAAGCAATGCAGATTGTGGCCGGTATTCCGGTTGTTGTTGCGATGAATTGTAACAGATTGCAATATGTACCTCAGTCTCAGGATGTTGGCTTATACCACATGAATTATGAAAATTCCGGAAATGACATTCAATTAATGCAGATAGTACAAGAGATAGACTATCGCTATGGTAAAAACACTTTTTTGAAAAAATTGCTGAATGCAACTACAGACAAAGCTTTTGCAGATGAAAAATCTTTAAATGCTTTAATAAACTGTTATCGAAACGAAACTGAAGAATTGATGAAAGAAAAAATCAGTTTTGACAGTTTCCGGAAGAGTGTTAAAGACAGTTTATTTTTTAGAGTAAAACGAAAAGTTTCCCGGTTGCTGCATAAATTTGGGAAACTATGAAATGTATATGGAGGATTCCATACTAATCTTCTGAACAAGCCCCTTGTATATTCTTTGGAGACTTCCACTCATGAACAAACTTATCAGCATCATAATTACCGTTTATAACGCTGACACATTTCTGGACCGATGCCTGAAGTCCATAACAAACCAGACCCACCGGAATCTGGAAATTATTTTGATTAATGACGGAAGCACCGACAGATCTGGTGAGATTTGTGATGCCTGGGCATCCAAAGACCCGAGAATAAAAGTACTCCATACAACAAATCAGGGCGTTGCAACAGCCCGAAATTGCGGTCTTCACATTGCAAACGGCGATTATATAGGTTTTGCAGACGCAGACGATTGGGTCGAACCTGATATGTTTGAAAAGCTGGCAGGTTCATTGGAACAATACAATGCCGACATCGCCATCTGCGGATTTGAAGAAAAAAGGTCTGACCACAGTGTCTTAAAAGTATCGAAAAGTTTCCGTTGCTACACCAAAGAAGAAGCCTTGTGCGAACTAATTCTTGACCGTAATATGCAAAGCTATGTATGGAATAAACTGTTTCGCAGGGAATGTGTCCCTGCTGCGCCGTTTCCTCCACTAAAACGGATGAGCGATTTAGCCGCACTGCATAATTTCTATCGAAACGCTGCAACCATAATAGAAATTAATCTGCCTTTGTATCATTATATACGCAGGAACAATAGCCTTGTAGGGCAGGATGGTTATCTGGCAACAATGGTAGATTTTTGTGTTGCGCAGCAAATTCGATATACTGATTTATCCAAGGAAAATCCTGCTATAAGAAAAGCCATACAAAAAAAATATGCTTCGTCAATAAGCGTTGTAAGAAGTGTTTTTTTTCAAAAGTATACACGAAAAGATAATAAAAAAATCCGGGAAAATATCGTAAAAATCAAAAATATCCTGTTTCCTTTTTATTCTTTACACCAATCTGAAATAAGAAGATGTGATTTTTTTAATAAATTTGACGACCTATCTGTTTTTTTGTCAGATCCTGAAAACTACGATTACATTTCTTATATAAGAAGATATTACAAGAAACGCTTGTTAGAAAAGCTATTTTTACATTTGTGAAATCAGCGCCTGTCCACTCATTTTCAAAAATATATATTTTATTTATTAGTGGAAATAAATATTCAACTCCCCCAATTTTCACATAAGACGTCAAATTTAAAATCTTATTGCTCATAATGAGGGTTGTATAAACTAATTAACTGACCACTTTTGGGAACAGGGTGTGACAGTAACTATGCCACTTGTTCTTCATTCTTTAATTAGTTTGATACACACCAGCAACTTAACCAAACAGAAAAACATTGTCGGGAAATTAAACAACAGATAGTACGCAGTTTTTCTTTTTATGCTTCCTTTATTTATTTGAACACTATTGATCCGTAAGCAGTTTGAAACATCCCGGACCGCCAGTAGATCATTCTGGCAGTTTGTTAAAAAACGTGCATACTGAATAGCCGCTCCTGCCATAACATTACACTCAATATCCATCATTTCCGGATGGTTCTTTTGCAAATATAAATAACGTTTTTTTCTCTGGATGTATACCCACTTGGCCCATTCACCTGTTCGATGTGCTTTCTCAGTAATACAACCTTTTCTCCCCGGCTTATAATATAGTACATCATGTAATATAACTATCTTACTTGCCCGGTCTATCACCTCATGAAGAACAGCATCGTCTTCCCAAACCTCGCCGACAGGAAAAATAATGCCTTCCCACAGTTCTTTTTTGTAAATCTTATTCCATACGAAGCCAACTATATTTCCTACAAGACGTTCTTTCAGAATGGTTTCCATTGGATATATGCCTTCAGGCAAAATAGATCTGTGTACACTGCCATCACGACTGTCACCAGTAGTATAGACCAAATCAAAAATCGCCATCTGCGCCTGATGATTGCGAACTGCCGTAATTGCCTTCAAACAAAAGTCTTCATTAACCCAATCATCACTATCAACAAACATAATCCAACTGCCGCGGGCAATAGACAAACCGGTGTTTCTCGCAGCGCTTAGTCCCTGATTTGTTTGGTAACGATACACTATGCATTGATTATTCGCAGCATAATCTTCACAGATTGCTGTTTCCGTAGCATTTCCGCCATCATTTACCAGAATTATTTCATAATCAGGAAACGTCTGATTCAATAAACTGTCCAAACATCTTTTTAATTCTTTCTCAACATGATAGACCGGTACGATAATCGATATTACAGGGGACAAACTCATAAATTCTATCTCCAATTCCAAAAAGCTCTTGCTATAATTACTGCTTATCCAAATTTTAAAAATAAGAAACCGTTTTCTTCACGGTCTCCACTTCTCCACAATGGGTATGATAATATCATACCTTTTCTTAAAGAAATCCAATGTTAATTCCATACATTTTTCCCGCTTCCGTGAAGAGTCTCCGAAGCGCTTATAGAAGTCCGGCATAAGCGGCCTCCAGGTTTTATCATAGGAATTCATTTTTTCCAGTACCCTTGAATACTTATAGTTTTCCGAACCTACTTTTTTAATGGCTTCTAAAAACAGTTCACAGAATTCTTTATTCCGGATAGCTGCTCTAAACAAAGGGAAATACTCCATTGCCCGCCGGAAGTGGTCTGTATCAGGAGATGTCAGTTTTTGATTATAGTGCCCTGCGCTGTATTCCGTGTCATGGACAATATACTGCCACCGTCCGTCGTTGTAGGAAGCATCCCGACTTCGCCAAAGCACATGATTATGAATGGCATACCAGTCCCCGTCACCGATGTAGATTCGCATGGCAAAATAGTCCGCCATGGAACGGACGTCCATCGCATCACAAAACTTCCTGTATGTTTCAGGATTCGTTAGATCCTTTTCAGCAAAAGCCTGCAGTTCTTCATAAAGCTTTATATCTTCTTTTTTTCCGACCTCAACTTTTGCTTCCTTGATTACGACCACATTATTCTCATCAACTCCGAACAGGGTATGCATCGTTTTATCCGATACAAGCTCATTCAACGAATAGGGTCCCCAGTATTCGCCATTTAAAAACAATACGGCCGGCCGGGAATCAAAAACGGTGAATCTGCCCCCCTTGCCCAGATCCTGAATAAACGTATCTTTAAACTTCAGAAAGTCAGTATCGTTTCCGCCATTCCGCAACGAAAACGTTTTATACTCTCTGTTTTTGTCAAATATTGGAAATGGCAACAGCTTATCTCCATACTCCTCCCGGAAATAAAACTTAAAAGATTTCTGACTATACCACCGTGACATGCCTCCGCGCACTCGTAATCCCGCATTCATTTCCAAATCCGGTTTTGCTGAACCGTTTTTGAATATCTGTATCTGACAGGGCTTTTCCCATTTCCTGCCCTTCTGGGTAAAGTTCGCTTCGGCTTTCCACCAGTTCTTTTTTGCTATCACCTGTTTTCCTGCATCTGTCCTCTTCCAGGCGTCATATACAGCGCCTGAAGCAAGAATTCCGGTTTTATAATCCAACAGATTGCGCGGGTCTGTCGTTATTGAAACAACCAGACACCCCGGAAACCTCTTTGCAAAATCTACATTTAAAAAATAAACATTTGTCTGTACTGTATCGCCGACTGCGCCTTTGCTGTCAACCAGAGCCGTATTCAAGACAACGCCGGCTGGCAGGCTGTCATCCTTACGGAGAACAAATTTAGTTAATTCAGGACACAGCATCAGTTCTTTATGATTCACCAAGTACCCGGACATACCGCGGTTTAAGGTAACATCCAGTTCGGATTTGCCGCTGGCATCTTTACCGGAAGGCTTAGCTCCATTTGTAGTAAATGCTATCGTGTATCCTTCCGGCGCTTTCATATGCACTTTCAGTTCCGGTTTGTCATAAATACCGGAGGCATGGGAATACAGAATCCCATTCTCTACAACATGATGAGTTCTCTGTTCCTGTTGCGGTGTTTTCGTTTCTGAGCGGCAACTAATCAGCAGTAAAAGACTTTCCAAAAGTAAAATACTTAATATGAACACCAGATATTTTTTCATATTAAATTAACTTTTTCTCCTCATGTCAGTACAACAGAACTAAAATTACTTGTTCGGACATTGCGTTTTTTCATCAAACATCTTCTGCCTGAACCGGTTCACGATTCGCAAATTATGTCAGCAACCAGCTTATAGTTGTTCTTATATCTTGCTTTTGACCACGGGTAATCTTCCATTTTTTTCAGAAGCATTCCCATATCCGTTAATTCGTTTTCGTTAATTGCAATGGCAGCCTTTCTCTCTGTTAACTGCCCAATCGTCATCATGTCTTCGGTTACATTCTCCCGGTTCAGCACGCCAAACGGGACTCCGGCCAGCATGATTTCGGCAACCGTTGCCCAGCCGGCCTTTGATATGCAAAAATCTGCCGCTTTTATGTAATCCTGTGTATTCTGCACGGAAGAATCAAGATATTCCACATTCTCCCCTATGATTTGCATCGCTTTGGTCGCGATAAAGTCATAATTCAGGCCGCTCACATCAACCGGCATATTCAAACCGCTGTTGCTGGCCCCCAGGGACAGGAACACGGTTTTTCTTTTGTGCCAGCTTCTTATCGTTTGCACTTCGTTATCATGAAAAGGTCTGGCGACAAATCCGACATCTGTTCCCTGCCCCAGTCGCTTTTTAGTCGGCTCGTTTGCCAGATCATAATACAGGACCCTGTCCCTCAGGGAATACGCATCCTCATAGTAACGGAGCAAGCCGGCAGACAAAAACGTTTCATATTGGTCTATCCAGGTAAAATTTGCCATAAAATAAGACGGTATCCCCATCTTTTTCGCCGCGGGCAAAGCCCAGGGGACAATGTCAACGACAAACGCATCAGCACGGAGTTCTGCAGCCTGTTCCATCATATCCGGCCATCTGGCTATATTAGCCTTCACTGCTTCAATCGTGTTTTCAATGTCTATCGTAAGAGTTCCGGGATACACAACCAGTCCCGCGTCTGTAGGAAGAACGACTGATTTTGCCCTGCCATGCAGATACTGACCCGCTATCAGTGCCTGACTTTTTCCAGTAACAATCGTAACCTCATGCCCCCTTGTTATCAGCTCTTCAGCAACAGGCAGGTTCCTCATGATATGACCGTATCCGTGATCTGAAATAAAAAAAGCTACTTTCACACTATGTCCTTTCCAATATAAACTGTGTTATAATTTATTTGATGATCTGCCTTTATATGCAGTGATTCCTGTAAGCCTTTTCTTGCCTGGCGTAAGGTTTACGACAAAACCATATTTCTGCATATCGAGACTATTACATACAACTCTGCAATTTAAGAAGGAGCAAGCCATTATGCCGTTAAAACTCATGTATATTACCAACAGCCCTGATATAGCGCTCATTGCAGAACACGCAGGCGTCGACCGCATATTTGTTGACATGGAATATATCGGTAAGGCTGCCCGTCAGGGTAATCTGGATTCTGTGCAAAACCATCACACTGTAGAAGACATACAGACAATTCGAAACGTCCTTACCAAAGCAGATTTGCTGGTCAGGGTGAATCCCGTTCATGAAGCAGCAAACGGATACTGTTCTTCCGAAGATGAGATCAACGCGGTTATTAAAGCAGGCGCGGATATAATTATGCTGCCGTTTTTCAGGACATTAAACGAAGTAGAAAGATTTATTGCCTGTGTCGACGGCAGGGCGAAAACCTCCTTGCTTTTGGAAACGCCGGAAGCCGCAGCCCAGGTTGATAAAATTTTAATCATACCCGGAATAGACGAAATCCATATCGGCCTCAACGACTTGAGCCTTGGGTACGGTAAATCATTCATGTTTGAGTTGCTTTGCGACGGCACAATTGAAAATCTCTGCCTGAAATGCAAGTATTCCGGGATTCCTTACGGTTTCGGCGGCATCGCCTCAATCGGTGCAGGGCGCCTGCCGGCAGAAGCGATCCTGAAAGAGCACTACCGTTTGGGAAGCAGTATGGTTATTCTTTCCCGCTCTTTTTGCAACGTAAATAAAGATAAAGACATTGACTATATACGTGAAAAATTCGAAATAGGCATACGCAGTATGCGCGCTTTCGAAAAAGAGATCGCGATCCACAGCCGTTATTTTGAAGAGAATGAAAAAATCATCGCGAAGACCGTACGGGAGATATCGGATAAAATCAAGCTTGAAAAAGAAGTACCCGGAATATAGAAAGGACGTTATATGAATTTGCTTATCACCGGCGCCTGGCAGGAGTCGTCGGATTATATACCAATTCTAATGCAACAGGGACATTCCGTCCATTATCTGGAATTTGAAAAGGATGAATTGCCCTGTCACCCGACGTGGGTAGAAGGAATCATCGGCAACGGGATCTTCCTTTATCATTCTATAGAAGAATTTTCGAATTTGCGCTATATTCAGCTCACTTCCGCCGGTTTTGACAGGGTTCCTATGGATTATGTAAAAGAGCACAGGATAACCATTCATAATGCGCGAGGAGTTTACAGTGTTCCCATGGCCGAGCTGGTCATTGCAGGAGTTTTGCATCTAATTAAAGAGATGGCAGATTTTTACAAAAACCAGAAAAACCATCTGTGGGAGAAAAACAGGGGAATCCGGGAACTTGCAGGCAAAACGGTAACCATTATTGGCTGTGGCAGTGTCGGCACAGCATGCGCAAAACGGTTCAAAGCCTTTGAAACAACAGTTATTGGTGTAAACGTTACTGTAAAGGAAAGCAACTATTACGACACCATAACCGAAATCAATAAGCTTGACGAGATTCTCGGTATTTCCGATATCGTTGTAATTGCAGTTCCGTTAACTGAGGCAACAAAAGGCCTGATCAACTCCGCACGAATCAGAAACATGAAAAAGGGCGCCATCCTTGTTAACGTGGCACGCGGCGCTGTGGTTGTAACAGAGGATTTAGTGGCAGCGCTCAATAATAAAAAAGTAGGCGGCGCTGTTCTGGACGTATTTGAAAACGAACCTTTGAATGAAGACAACCCTCTTTGGGAAATGAGTAACGTTATCATTACGCCTCACAACAGTTTCGTGGGAGAAGAAAACAACAAGAGACTGAGCAGCCTGATCATGAAAAATTTACTTTGCCCCTGAGTTCACCGGGAAAATCTCTTTCTGATAAAAAGCGATATAATCGAAGGGCAGATTTTAAAGAATCCCCGTGCCGCTTTAACTTTTTTACTCGTAATACCGTCATCAAATTCCCCGGAGCATAAGAATGACCGGACCTTACAGCGGGTCTCGTGTTCATCTCTGCCCTGCAAACAAATCGAATAGTATAGCAGACCGTTTTTTAAAACAGAATTCTTGGCAGCATTTGACAAATGCGGATAATTGGCTTTCAGAAACTCATATCGTTTGCTGTATTGAATAAAACGCCATTTGTGGATGCTACCGTCTTTTTTAGCCTGTTTTGAAATGGCTTCCTCCCTCTGCCAATAATGATACAGCGGTTTTCCAAGAACCGCTATTTTTTTTGCCCTGGAAACCGGATAAAACGTCGTAGCTACGTCTGTCCACTTTTCACCTTCCGGGAACCAAATGCCATCATATAACCGACGGACACAGAATTTATTGCAGGCATAGGGAGGTATGGATAGCCTTGCAAGATTCTCCAAAACAGTTTCAGAATCGTAGATTCCCTTCGGAAGCTTTGACTTTTCATGCCAGGAATAGTTTTCTCCTTCGTATTGCATATCGAAGATAACCATATCCGAACCGGAAGAAACAGCGGCGTTGTAAACAGCTTCCAAAGTGTCCGGGTACAACCAGTCATCGCTGTCAAGAAACAGCAAATACCCGCCAAGCGCATGCTTCATGCCTGTATTTCTCGCAGCGGCAGCGCCCTTGTTGTTCTGGTGAATAACGCGGATGCGACTGTCTTTGCCAGCATAAACATCACAAACTGCTCCCGAACCATCAGAACTTCCGTCATCAACAAGAAGCAGTTCCCAATTCTTATATGACTGGTGTAATACACTTTCTATAGATCGTTCCAGATATTGCTTTGTGTTAAAAACAGGCACTATAACAGATATCATTTTGCCTCTTTCCTGTCTAAGCTTAAAAATAATAACTAATTACAGCAGATTTCGATTTAATAATCCTTCAGTATGTTAAATAGTTTTGCCAGCCAGCAACCCCAACTATTCATAGGATTCGGCAGGCAACATAGCCAGCAACAAAAGAAACGCACTGTCAAGCTAACAACTCACCTTCAAAATCTGTGCTTTCCCGCTTAGTTTCAACGGGATGCTTTCCGCAGGAACAAAAACACAGTTCCCTTTACTAAAAGACAACGAAAAGTTTTCACCGGAAAGAAACCCGCGACCTTCTGTACAAAGCAGGACCTGAAAACTGTTGCTGCCGGTTTTATAATCCAATGACAGCCCGTAAATATCTGTGTTCAGCAACAAGCGCTCCACCTGAAAATACTTGCAACGCGTCAGCAACTCACAGGCGCATCCCCTTTTATAACACAATACACGCATAGGCTGACGGGGCTGTGCCGAGGAATGCATCTTCATCACCTGCAAGGCCTTTTCCACATGCAGTTCCCGTTGCTTTCCGTTTCTGTCCACACGCCCGTAATCATACAGACGGTACGTCAGGTTGGAACTTTCCTGAATCTCTGCCATAATAATGCCGGCGCCGATAGCGTGTACCGTACCTGCCTCCACAAAAAATACATCATTTCCCCGGATCTGCACAAGGTTCAGGTATTTTTTTATCGTACCATCTGCCAGCGCATACTGAATCCGTTTCCGGTCCATATCCTGATTAAAACCATACACCAGCGACGCGCCTTTCCGGGCCGCCAGCACATACCACATTTCCGTCTTGCCCAGGCAGTTTTCATTTTCTAACGCATAGGCGTCGTCCGGGTGTACCTGTACGGACATATCCTGCGTGGCGTCAATCAGCTTGATCAGAACCGGCAGTTCCGGTTTGCCGCTCATGATTTGCAGGGGATGGGTGCCAAGGTAATCCGGATGTTCCCGTAATACCTCAATTAACGGTTTTCCTGCATCTGTTCCGGAAGCAACCAGGCTCATCCCGTCCGGATGGGTAGAACACTCCCAGGTTTCCGCCAGAGGATATACATCGATTCCTTTATTAAATTCATCGTTTAATCTTCTGCCGCCCCAGAGGTAATCTTTTGCAGCAGGTTTCAAAAGAAAAGGAGTCTTTCCGCTCATAGTCTCAATTCGTACTTATGCTTGTCACTCACACTGATATGATTGCCTAACTGCACCTCAATCAGCTGCAACATGGTATCCGCAATCACCGTGTGCCTGCAGCCCGCTTCCATAGTGATTACATCCCCGGCTTTCACAGGCTGTTCCATCCCATCCACGATGGTCCGGCCCTGCCCGCTGATTACCGTCCAGACCTCATTCCGACGGTCATGGCTGTGGTAATTCATCCGGTGCCCCGGGTTCAGCGTGACCTTGATGGTCAGGCTGTTTTCTTCCACATCCAGGATACGGAAGCTGCCCCAGGACTTCTCCCCAAACATGGCCCGTCCGTTTATTTCATCTACGAATGGCTTGATATAACTGCTCTGTTTTTTGTCCGAAACAAGGATGCCTTCCGGCGATGCGGAAATCACCACATCCCTGAGCCCCATGGCCAGCACAGGAATCCCTAACTCGTTGATGGCATGGACATTCCGGCAGGTCTCATTGAGGCGCACATCACCGATGACGCTTTCCTCCATAGCTTCCGTGAGGGTGTTCCAGGTTCCCAGATCCTTCCACTCTCCATTAAAACGCATCACCGCAATGTCCGGTTCATGTTCTGCCACCGCATAGTCGAAAGAGATTTTTTCCAGGGTATCATATTTGCTGAACAGGTCCGCATAATCCGTAAAATCAATCAGCTGACGGGCCCGTTCCAATACGTAGGAAAGCTTATAGGCAAATACACCGCCGTTCCACAGACCGCCTTGTTCAATATAAACTTGTGCTGCAGCGGCATCAGGCTTTTCCTTAAATGTGGAAACTTTAGAAACAGACTCCTGAGTAACCGGGATAATGTACCCATATTTCTCACTGGGATACGTGGGCTGGATGCCCATCAGTACAAGGTTGGCAATTCCCGTCTGCGCCAGTTTCCATAACCGTTTCAGACCGGTGAAATAATCCTCCGTCACATAGGGATCGACAGGACAGACTACGACCGCCTCGTCTTTGGAAATGCCTTTCACATCATGCAGATACGCTGTTGCCAGCGCAATCGCCGGAAACGTATCCCGCCGGCAGGGTTCCACGCTGATTCCCACCTCATCTCCAAGCTGACTGCGGATAGACGAAACCTGTGACTTTGCAGTCGCAACCGTCACGGTTGCTTCTTTGTCCACAGTCCGGATCTGCCTGTACACACGCTGCAACATGGATTCATAGCTGTCTTCTCCGGAAACACCGGCTCCCGTTTTCTTGAAAATTTTAATAAACTGCTTGGACCGTACCTCATTGGACAAGGGCCAGAGACGTTTGCCGGACCCTCCGGATAATAAAATGATATGCATTACATATTACCTTTCTGCCCGCACCGGATTGTGCAGGAAGTCTTCATACGCTAAACGGATTCCGTCTTCCAGTTCGGTTTTATAGGTCCAGCCCAGCTTTTTAGCCTTGCTCACATCCAGCAGTTTCCGCGGCGTGCCGTTCGGCTTGGAAGCATCCCATTCAATCCGGCCTGTATAGCCTACAACCTTCGCTACGAGTTCGGTCAGTTCTTTAATGGTCAGTTCTTTCCCCGATCCGGCGTTTACCGTTTCATTCCCGCTGTAGTGATTCATCAGAACCACGCACAGGTTGGCCAGATCATCCACATATAAAAATTCCCGCAGGGGCGAACCGTCGCCCCAACAGGTCACACTTTCCTTTCCTTCCAGCTTCGCTTCATGGAAACGGCGAATCAGGGCCGGCAGCACATGGCTGTGCTCCGGATGGTAATTATCGTTGGGCCCGTATAACCCGGCAGGCATAACAGAAATATAGTCCGTGCCGTACTGGCTGTTCAGATATTCACAATATTTCAGACCGCTGATCTTGGCCAGCGCATAGGCTTCATTCGTCGATTCCAGCGAAGAGGTCAGCAGCGCATCCTCTGTTATGGGCTGGGGTGCCATGCGCGGATAGATACAGGATGACCCCAGGAAC
>JAEEGJ010016248.1_pt1 | contig 17143 bp, 10 predicted proteins | sample 8958761 | NCBI WGS metagenome assembly JAEEGJ01 (sample SAMN16246546, study PRJNA631951) | gut metagenome | biome: gut microbiome; feature: rumen; material: RS-attached | host: Bos | place: Iran: Karaj | collected 2018-10 | reverse complement strand
GTACAGGTGTCTGTATTCAAGGAATGTGGACAATCTGTTCATGGCGGGGCGTGACATTTCCACAACACACGTGACCCTTGGTTCCACACGCCTTATGCGTACCGGAGCCATGATGGGCGAGGTCGTAGGAATGGCCGCGAGTATCTGCAAGGACAAAGGCACGACACCAAGGGGAGTTTACCAGCACTTCCTTCCTGAGTTGAAAGCCTTGATGACGAAGGGAGCCGCACGTACTGACATAGACCTTCCGGATAACCAGCATTTCAACGAGGGCGGTTACCTGGCAAAACCTAAAGACATCGTCTTCCCGTGATCTGTAAGTAATTAATTATCAAATTAAATAGTAATGGCCATGTCCCGTTTTTAGGGGGATGGCCATTATTTATATTCCTGATAACTAGATATTTGTAAATCACGGCACCTATTTTTTTACTATATTTACAATTATGAAAAGGTTGTGTTTTGTTTTGGCGGTATTGGCGTTCTCATTGAGCGTCTCTGCCCAGGATTTCGTTACAAAGCCGGGCCGGATGGACCGGTCCCAGTTGAACATAGGAGTCTATCATCTTCGTCCATATGCCCGGACTGAAGCCCATATCAAGGATTTGGCGGACTGCGGAGTTGATTTCGTGATCTGCATGGAAGACGACCGACCGGCCCTGGATCTTTTCAGCAAGTATGGTGTAGGGGCGATTGTAAGCGGAATAGTCCCTGGCTGGTGGGGAGGAGACGGCGACAATGCCGGAAAGCTTGAAGAGACCAACCCTCTTTCAAAATATGAAGAAGCGGCTGCTTCCTTCAAGGATCATCCTGCTATCTGGGGGATAGATATAGGCGATGAACCTTCTGCTCTGGATTTCCCTTACTATGCCAAGGTAATGGCCAAGGTGGAGGAATTGTTCCCGAACCAATTTGCGTTCCTTAACCTCTATCCGAACTACGCCTCTGTTTCCCAGAACACTGCAGCCCAGACCAAGAGCCAGCTCGGGACCGCTACTTATGACGAACACATAAAAAAGTACTGTGAATATGTTCCTGCCGACTATATTTCCTATGACTTTTATTACAAGAATATAGGTGTTGCCAAGGACTACTCCAACCTCCGTACGGTTTCCGATGCCTGCCTGAAAACCGGTCGCGGAATGTGGGTTACAGTCCAGGTGAACAGCTATGATCCGAAGGTCTGGATAACTGAGAATGAACTCCGTTTTCAAGCTTATTCAGCTCTGGCATTCGGGGCAGAGAACCTTACTTGGGCGTGTTACACAGCAGGTTGGTGGAACAACCAGGTGGTCGATGAAAACGGAGTAAAGACTCAACAGTACGAAAAGCTCAAGAGAGTCAATGCTGAACTGCATTCCCTTGGCAGGGATTACATGAAGTACATCCGGAGATCGACTACCTTCGTAGGATTCGAGGGAACGAAGATGCTTGAAGGTTCAGGAGAAAAGAGCGTCAAGGTGTATGGCGATGAGATATTCACCAACCTTTCTGCAGGCTGTCCCCTGATTGTGGGAGAGATGGAGGCAAGGGACGGGGGATCGGGGAAGGCCCTCTTCGTGTGTGTCGCTGACGATCCTTACGACAAGGCCCCCAAGAAGCACATCCTTCGTTTCAAGTCTCCCGGCCGCGAAATCAGCGTCAGGGGCGGCGAGGGCTATCTTCCTATGAAGCGGGATTCTGAAGGCTGGTGCGAATGTGTCGTGTCTTCCAACCAGGGAGTACTGATCGAGGCTGCACCATTGTTCCCGAACGAAGGGAAATGGCGGCAGACGAAAAAACTTATAGCTTTTGATCTGGACGGTACCCTTACACAGCACAAACAGCCTTTGAGTGATGCCAACAGGGCAGTTCTTGACACTCTTGCCACCAGATATGAAATCATTATGGCCGGAGCCGGCAACTGCAAGAGAATTTACAACCAGATGGGAGAGTATCCTATTACCATAGTCGGTAATTATGGAATGGAGGAGAGCCGGATAGTTGATGGAGAGTTCAAGATTGTCCGTGAGGAGAAGTCTCCGGTGGACCGGAACTTTTTCGACGAAAAGTGCATGGAGCTCCGCAAGAAATACGGTTTTACATCTTTCAAGGGAGATGGTAACGAGTACCATGAGTCCGGAATGGTCACTTTCGCCCTTCTGGGAACAAAGGCCGACCAGGCCGACAAACTGGTTTTTGATCCTGACAAGATGAAAAGACGCAAGATGTATCCAGAGGTGATGGAGGTATTCAAGGATTACTCGGTGTTCATCGGTGGAACAACCTCTTTTGACATCACACCCAAGGAGTACAACAAGTATGATGCGGTGATGAAATACGCTGCTGAAAGAGGCTACACAGAGGATCAGGTCTTGTTCGTCGGAGACGATTTCGATGACGGTGGCAACGACAGTCAGGTCCGGATCTTCGGAATGGACTACATCCGTATCTACGACTACACCCGTCTGCCTGAGAAACTGCATTTCCTCTTCTAGAGTCATCTCATGGATTTAATTGTATTCTTTGCTTTCCTGGGGGCAGTGGTGCTCTTTGGCTGCAGCTTCTTCCGAAGGAGCAGCTCCGGAGCCTCGGCTTTCACCAGGGCAGAGGGCAATGTGCCGACCTGGGTTGTCGGTATGTCCATCTTTGCAACTTTCGTCAGTTCGATAAGTTTCCTGGGACTTCCGGGAGGATCGTACGCGGGTAACTGGAACCAGCTGATTTTCAGTTTTACCATTCCGATAGCTACATGGCTTGCCGCAAAGATTTTCATTCCCCTTTACAGGGGTATAGGAAGCGTCTCCGCCTACCAGTTCCTGGAGGACCGCTACGGATGGTGGGCCAGGTGCTACGTTGCACTTTGCTATTTGCTTACACAGGTCTGCCGGGTGGGGTCGATCCTGCTTCTGCTGGCAATCCCGATCAGCACGATGTTCGGATGGGACATCAGTACCATTATAATAGTTACCGGCGCACTGACCCTGCTTTTCTCCCTCCTGGGTGGAATCTCCGCGGTAGTATGGACAGACGCAATCCAGGGAATAGTCCTTATCGCAGGAGCCCTGGTCTGCGCCTTGATCCTTACATTCGGAATGCCGGAAGGGCCAGGCCAATTGTTCAGGATAGCTGCAGGAGCGGGTAAGTTCAGTCTTGGCAGTCTCAGTCTGACTCTCAGGGAGCCTACTGTCTGGGTCGTTTTGATCTATGGTATATTCATGAATCTGCAGAATTTCGGCATAGACCAGAATTACATCCAGCGCTACATGACCGCCAGATCCACCGGTGAGGCGGTTAAGGGTACACTTTTCGGAGGGCTTCTGTACATCCCGGTCTCACTTTTATTTGTCTATATCGGGACGGCTCTGTTTTCTTACTATTCGGCTCAACCAGGGCTTCTTCCCGAAGGTGTCTCTGGAGACAAGGTTTTTCCGTATTTCATCGTCCATGGCCTTCCGGATGGTTTAACCGGTCTTGTGGTTGCGGCTCTTTTCTCAGCTGGCATGAGCACCGTGTCAACAAGCATAAACTCTTCAGCTACTATTGTGTTCACGGATTATTTCAGCAAGTTCCGCAAGGAAGAAGCAGGCTCGAAGAAAACCCAGATGAAGGTCCTCTACACGGCTTCCGCCGCTGTCGGACTTGTGGGAATCCTTATCGGCCTGGCTATGCAGAAGATCGACGGGGTGCTGGACGCCTGGTGGAAGCTTTCTTCCATTTTCAGCGGCGGGATGCTGGGACTCTTCCTGCTGGCCTTGGTGTGCAGGAAGCCTGACAGGACAGGCTCAATTGTCGCTGTGGCAGCTGGAATCCTTGTTATAGCTTGGATGAGTCTTCCTGTCTTCAGTTGTCCGATCCATTCCTATCTGACTATAGTCTTTGGCACCACTACGATCTTTCTGGTCGGCTTCTGTCTCACTCAAGTAATTACAAGAATATAATGAATAAGACCATCTCCATCTTCCTCTTGCCGCTGATTCTTCTCTTGAATTCATGCTTTTCTGACAAGACACCTGTCTCTCCTTACAGGGATGCTGACCTGGAAGCCAGGGTTGAGAAGACCCTGAAAGGGATGACCTTGGAGGAAAAAGCCGGACAGATGGTTCAACTCACCATTTCCGTCCTTGAAGACGACACCCATGAGGCCCTTGATCCTGCCAAGTTGGATGAAATTTTTGGGGAATATAAGGTTGGATCCATCCTGAACGTAATGAACGGAAGGGCTCACACCAGGGAGCAGACGGCTGCGATGATCCGCCAGATCCAGGAAAAGTCGATGGAAAAGATCGGAATCCCGTGCATTTACGGGTTGGATATGGTCCATGGTGCGAATTATCTTACCGACGGAACCATATTCCCTCATGAGATTAACCTCGCTGCCACATTCGATCCCTCTTTCGCCAGGAAGATGGGGGAGGTGACAGCGTACGAGACCCGTGCAGCGATGGTGCCTTGGGTATTTACCCCTACCGTTGACCTGGGAAGGGATCCGCGTTGGCCCAGAATCTGGGAGGATTGGGGAGAAGATGCTTATCTGGCCTCCGTCATGTCTGTTGAGGAGACCGCCGGTCTTCAGGGCGATGATCCCAACCATATTGACTTGGAACATGTTGCCGCCAACCTGAAGTGCTTCATAGCCTACAGCATGCCCTACACCGGCAAGGACAGGACCCCCGCCTACATCCCTATGCATGACCTCAGGGAGAAGTATTTCGCTCCCTTCCTGGCATGTTTCCAGTCCGGAGCCTTGAGCATTATGGTCAATTCCTCGTCGGTCAACGGGATTCCCTTGCATTCCGACAGGACCCTTCTTACTGGCTGGGCAAAAGAGGAAACCCTTTGGGACGGAATGATCGTGACAGACTGGTCGGATCTGAACAATCTCTATGAAAGGGACCATATAGCAGCAGACAAGAGGGAGGCGATAAAGATCGGTATCAATGCCGGGATTGACATGATAATGGAGCCTTACGACAAGGAGTGCTGCACGATCCTGGCTGACCTTGCAAGGACCGGTGAGATTCCGATGTCCAGGATCGATGATGCGGTTCGCCGCATTCTGCGCATGAAATACAGGGCTGGCCTGTTCGATAATCCTGTCTGGGATACCGAGGCTTTTGACAAGTTCGGCAGCAAGGAGTTCGCAGTGGATTCCTACAAGGCTGCCCTCGAGTCCGAAGTGCTTCTCAAGAATGAGGGAGTACTTCCTGTTGCCAAAGGGAAGAGGATCCTTGTCGCTGGTCCCAATGCCAACAGCCTAAGGACTTTGAACGGCGGCTGGTCCTACACATGGCAGGGAGAGGGTGATTCCTATGTCCCCCAGTACAACACAATCCTGGAGGCCATGCGTAACACTTTCGGGGAGCAGATTGTAATCTATGAACCCGGAGTGACCTACGATCTCTCAGTTAACGACTGGAAAAGGGAAAACAAGCCGGAGATAGGCAAGGCGGTTGCTGCGGCAAGAGGGGCCGATGTGATCTTGGTTTGCGTGGGCGAGAACTCCTACTGCGAAACCCCCGGCAACATCGACGACCTCAATCTTTCCGTGAACCAGAAGGACCTGGTACGTGCCCTGGCAGGAACCGGAAAGCCTGTGATCCTTGTCCTTAACGAAGGCCGTCCAAGGATCATCGGTGACATTGAGCCGCTCGTAAAGGCAGTGGTGGACATAATGCTTCCTGGCAATTTCGGGGGAGATGCCCTTGCCGCCCTTCTTTCGGGTGAAGAGAATTTCAGCGGGAAACTCCCGTTCACATATTCAAAACACATCAACGCACTCCACACCTATGATTACAAGGTTCAGGAGCATCGGGAAATGATGGACGGGGAATATAATTATGATGCCGTCATGGACGTCCAGTGGCCGTTCGGATTCGGGTTGAGCTACACTGAATATGATTTCACGGACTTTAAATGTCTGGGATCAGATTCGTTCTCTGCCGACGATGTCCTTCGGTTCTCAGTGACAGTCAGAAACACCGGCGGACGTGCCGGTCGCGAAGCGGTACTGCTTTATTCCAGCGACTTGGTAGCCAGCATTATTCCGGATGTGAAAAGGCTTCGGGCTTTCACAAAGGTGGACCTTGAGGCAGGGGAGAGCAAGGAAGTTACCTTTGAAGTTCCGGCATCTTCCCTGGCCTTCGTTGGAAGGGATGGCCGGTGGCGCCTTGAAGAAGGTGATTTCCGTATAAGTTGCGGTGGACTGTCCACCATGCTTCATTGTAATGAAACCAAGGTTTGGGAGACTCCGAATATTAATTAAAAGATCAATAACATGAGAACAAAGTTTTTAGCTGCTGCATTGCTGATTGCGTCGATCTTGATGGGCTGCAAGGATGGGAAGACGGTGAAACCGTCCGAAAGGTGGACCCCTGAAAAGGCGGAGGCCTGGTATGCCGCCCTACCCTGGCTCTCGGGATGCAATTACAATCCGGCTTCAGCAATTAATGCGATCGAGATGTGGAGCGCCGACACTTACGACCATGACCAGATTGACAAGGAACTTGGTTGGGCTGAGGAACTCGGGTTCAATACCATGAGGACATTCCTCAGCAGCGTCGTTTACAAGAACGATCCAGAGGGGATGATAAAGCGTATGGATGATTTCCTTTCCATCTGCGACAAGCACGGAATCAAACCCATGTTCGTGATTTTCGACGACTGCTGGAATCCGGAATCCTGGTACGGGAAGCAACCCGAGCCAAAACCGGGAATCCATAACTCAGGCTGGGTTCAGGATCCCGCAGTATCACTTAGGGCCGACACCACCGCCCTGTTCATGGACCTCGAAAAATATGTGAAAGGAATAGTGGGTGCTTTCCGCGGCGACGACAGGCTTCTCATGTGGGACCTTTACAACGAACCTGGAAACAGTGACCACTTGAATGAGTCCATCCCCCTGGTGAAGAACTGTTTTCGCTGGGCCCGTGAGGCCGGTTCAACCCAGCCTCTTTCTGTCGGTGTGTGGAAGAATTCCCTTTCGGAGCTCAACAAGATCCAGCTCGATCTCTCGGACATAACAACCTATCACAATTATTCGGGAGATCCTGAAAACCAGCAGCATGCGATCGACACCCTGAAGGCATACGGTCGTCCCGTCATCAACACTGAATATATGGCACGCCGCAACGACTGCACCTTCCAGAAGATCATGCCCCTGCTCAAGGAGAACAATGTGGGCGCCATCAACTGGGGCTTCGTCTCCGGCAAGACAAACACCATCTTTGCTTGGGGCGATCCCCGTCCGGATGTCGCCGAACCGGAAGTCTGGTTCCATGACATATTCCGTCAGGACCACACTCCCTTCATCGAGGAGGAGATTGAGGCAATAAAGGAATGTAACAAAAGATAGTCTATGAATATGTTAAAGAAAGTTTTTGCCTTTTTGGCCCTGTCCCTGTCGGCCCTCTCATGCGGACAAGTTGAAAACGTGGACCTCCCGATGGCCGTTGCCCACAGGGGATGCTGGCTCAAGGACGGCGAGGAATTCTACATCAACGAGAATTGCCCCGCCGGAGTAAAAATGGCTGCGCAGTATGGCTATCCTGCCATTGAATGTGATGTCAAGTACACTCTCGACAGCGTAATGGTAATCATGCATGACGGTACCATCAACCGCACCATGCGCAATGCTTCGGATTATTCAGTGATAGAAGAGCCGGTCAGGGTTACCGAGCACACTTTTGAAGACTTGAGGACCAACTATGTCCTAGCTTCGACTGATCCATCCCTCAGGGTCCCTATTCCTACCCTTAAGGAAGAGTTGGATGCTTGTAAGGAGTACGGAATAATCCCCATGCTTCACAGTGCGGTGGTCGAATCCTATGAGCTTGCCCATGAGATACTGGGCGATAAATTCATAGCCTTTGACGCAAAGCAGGAGGCCGTCTCGCATGCGAGGGACTATTCAGAATGCCTGATCCTTCTCGACCCCGGTGAGGATGATGCTTCAAGCACCATAGAAAGGCTTAAGAGTATCGGAGGTTACTGCGGAATGAGTACCATGAAGTACAAAATGCTGGATGCCGGGTACATCAAGACGGTCAAGGACGCAGGCTTTGAAGTTCAGGCTTCAATTTTCCCCGCCCCGCATGAGCAAAGGGCTCTTTCAGACGGTGTCACCATCGAACTCTCCGATTTCTACTGGCATCAGACAGAAGGACGCAAGCCGCTGGACACTTTCAGGAAGATTTCAATGAGACTTCCTGAAGGACAGGCAGTCGAATGGGATCCGGAGACTCCTGAATTCGCTTCGGCCATCCTCACATTAGACTTTGTCGGAACTATCGAGGTGACTTTGAACGGAAGGGTGTACACCTTGACCCATGAAGAAGCCGGCAAGCCGGAAATCTTCGGAACCAGGCTTTACAAGACTACTCCCGGCCTTAAAGTCAGGGCCCTTGTCCATTCCCAGGTAAAGTCACTCAAGGCAGAGCTTTACGACTGTAGGTAAAGGTTATTTTGCCTCGGCCTTTTCTATGTTGGCCTCCATGTTTTCGAATTGGGTGCTGAGGTGAAGCCTCATCGCCATTCTGAACGCGTCCGGAGTCCCATTGCGCAGAAGATTGAACAGACCAATGTGCGATACGATGTTCCGGTCGTGATAATCCTTCTTCATCCTCGGTGAGTATAGGGAGAAGAGGTGCCTGATGATAAACTGGAAATCCATCAGGTCCTGGTTCCCCGTGATTTCGAACAGTTTGGCGTGGAACTGGATGTCAACTTCCTTCAGTTTCTCGGCAATCTCGATTTTCGTCGCTTCATCTTTTGCAAGGCTCATTTGTTGGTCGAGATCGGCTTCCTGCCCAACTATTGCGTCCAACTCTTCGATGAACCTGTCATTCTTGCCCATGAATATGAAATCGGCCGCTCCGATTTCCAGCATGAGACGGAGCTGATAAAGGTCTTTGAGTGACTTTTTGTCCAGAAGTCCGGTGCCCATAAGAGGTTTCAAAACCCCGAACACGTTCGGGCTCACTACCACTGTACCCTTTTTCCTTTTGGTTTCTATTATCCCAAGGGCGCGGAGCTGGCTCAGGGATTCCCTGAGTACGCCACGACTTACTCCCAGAATGTCTGCGAATTCATTCTCCTTGGGCAGTTGTTTAGTGTCTGGATGTGTGGAGATATAACTCAGGATTTTCTTCTGTGTCTGTTCGACAAGGGTAGAGTAACCGTTCATCTTTCAGAGGTATTTCTTTATGCAAAGATACAAAAAAATAATCTTTAAAAATAGAATATGTCCGATATAATGTAAAATTGAATATATCGTACATAATTATCAAATTCTGACTATGTTCAAAAATAATATCAAATAATGTAAAAATAATTAGGATATATCATATTTTATTTCGTATTTTTGGAGCGAGTGAACAAGGAAGAAGGAGCACCCTTAAATCTAATAACTAAGCCAAATAGTCCTATGAAAACTTTTGTGAAATTGTTGCCAGCCACTGTCGTGATGATGGTGTTGGCATGTTTTTGCTCATCGACAGAAACCGGCACTGAAGAAAATGGTCGAAATGAAGAATTGGTATGTCTTTCAGTTGAGGATTCTCCTTCTTCCTTGTCCTTACTACCATCTCTGCCGGAGACCACAGGGCTTGACAAAGCTGTAATTGCAAAGCAATCTTCCGGAAGTGACATGTGCTACTATCTTTTCCGGCAGTCGGAACGGATAGATGGGATTTTCAGGTACAATATCAGGCTGGATAAATGGGAAGAGATTCCACTTCCTGAGGAGGTCCCTGCCGGGGTTTTTCATGTTGCTGTCTCGACAGGATCCTCCCATATCGCACTTACTGGTGCTGAAGGGGAAGAAGGGTTCTATTACCACACTATCACCAACACATTCTTATCAGAGTCCGCAGCCGGTACCGTTTACAATGACACCAAAGGTTTCAAGACTTTTGACCTTATCGTCATGGTGCTGTACTTCATGGCACTGGTGCTGATAGGTTTTTATTTTTCGAAGAGGCAGAAAAGTTCCGACGATTATTTCAAAGGAGGCCAGAGAATCCCCTGGTGGGCTGCCGGCCTGAGTCTTTTCGCAACTGCACTCAGCGCCATCACATTCATGTCGATTCCGGCCAAGGCTTATGCTACCGACTGGAGTTACATGCTTTTCAATGCCGGCATCGTTCTGGTGTGCCCGCTGATAATCTTCTTGTTTATCCCATTTTTCAGGAAGCTGAACATATCGACGGCTTATGAATATCTTGAAGTCCGGTTCAACAAGGCCACCAGACTCATCTGCTCGATAGCGTTCATCGTGTATCAGGTGGGACGTATGGGCGTGGTGTTGTACCTGCCTTCAATCGCCATCCACATTGTGACGGGAATGAATATATTCCTATGTATCGCATTGATGGGTGTTTTCAGCATCATTTACACCCGGATGGGAGGAATCGAGGCGGTTGTCTGGACGGATGCGCTTCAGACCATAATCCTTCTTGGCGGCGCCCTTTTCTGCATCTTCCACATAATCCACTCCAGCGGCCTGGGCTTCTCCGGTGCAATTGCTACAGCAGCCGAGAACGGTAAGTTCTTCATGGGAAGCACCAAGTTCGATTTGACCAATGCTTCCATGTGGACGGTGCTTATAGCCACGGTGTTCACCAACATAACCACCTATGGAACGGATCAGAGCATGGTCCAGAGATACCTTTCCACCAGCTCGGAGAAGGCAGCCAAAAGAAGTGTCCTCACAAATGCGGTGATAGTGATTCCTGCAACATTGATATTCTTTACAATAGGTACCCTCCTCTTTGTGTTCTACAAGACACATCCTGCAGAATTGAGTGTGACTATGGACAACACGGACGCTATCTTTCCGTGGTACATTTGCAGAAGCCTTCCCGTAGGTCTCACAGGCCTCTTGATTTCCGGAATATTCGCAGCTGCGATGTCCACTCTCAGCGGCAGCATGAACTCTGCTGCAACTGCTTATGTGGTTGACATCCGTCCCAATATATTCAGGAATGAGAGGGTCGACAAAACCAAAGAACTCAGGGTGGCAAAGACGGCGACCCTGATAATAGGAGCCCTGTCCCTTCTGTTCGCCTGCATGATGGCTACCTGGAACATCGATTCGCTTTGGGATGAGTTCAACAAGATTCTGGGGCTGGTTCTGGGCAGCATGGGAGGCCTTTTCTTCCTTGGTATGGTAACCAAGAGGGCAAATGCTACGGGTGCCATTATCGGAATGGCGGTGAGTGTTCTGGTTCAGTTCATAGTGGCCAAATACACTCCGGTCTATCTGCTTCTCTACACCACGGTCGGATTCATCACCTGCTTTGTCGTCGGATATCTGGCGAGCCTGCTATTCCCGACTTCGAAATCAATGGAATAATCATTTAAATATAATACCAATCTATGACTAAGAATTATTTTCTGAAAGGATTGATTGCCGCCCCATTCACACCTATGAATGAAGATGGCAGTATCAATCTCCCAATGATTGCCAGGTATGCTGACAAGATTGCTGGTTTCGGATGCGTCAATGGAGTTTACATCTGTGGTTCCACCGGCGAGTACGCATCTACGACCGTTGAGGAGAGAAAGGCTGTGGCGGAGGCTTGGATAGCAGAAGCTGCCGGCCGTTTCAAGGTTGTTGTGCATGTTGGAAGCAATTGCGGAGCGGATAGCGTTGAGCTTGCTGCTCACGCAAGGAATGCCGGAGCTGATGCCATTGCATCCATTGCCCCCAATTATTTCCGGCCTGCCACGGTACATGACCTCGTTATGTTCTTCAAACCGATAGCCGAGGTTGCGGGAGATATCCCTTTTTACTTCTACAATTTCCCGGGCATGTCGGGAGTCAACCTTCCTCTTGACGAGTTTCTTGTCGAAGGGAAAAAGTTAATTCCCAACCTTGCCGGAGTGAAGTTTACCCACAATGACTTCTATGCAATGCAAAAGGCTGTAAGGGTTTGCGATGGAGAGTTCAACATCCTGAATGGTTACGACGAGATGCTTATCGCCGGTCTCGTCTGCGGAGCTCAGGGAGCGGTTGGAAGTACCTACAATTATGTTCCCGGAATCTATCAGAAGGTGATAGACGCAGTTGAGGCGGCGAACCTCGAGGAAGCTCGCAAATGGCAATTCGAGGCGGTCAAGATAGTGGATGTCCTTGCTGAGCACGGAGGGACCAGGGCAGGTAAGGCCTTCATGAAACTCGCCGGAGTCGATTGCGGCCAGTGCCGTTATCCTATTGCCCCCGTCCTGGACGAGGAAATGAAACAGATAGAGAATGAATTAAGGCAGACCTTATTCTTTGATTTTATTTAATTTCAATACCAATAATATGAAAATGCTTAAACATTTGTTCGCGTTTGCCGCATTGATGCTGATTTCTCTCAGCGTCGGAGCACAGACGCGAGGTATTTCCGGCACAGTGTCGGACAATACCGGGGCACCTTTGAGGGGTGTCATCGTCTATGTTCAAGGCAGTACCGAGAACACCATGACGGCTGACAATGGAACATATTCCATCAATGCCCGTCAGGGTCAGACCCTGGTCTTCTCCCTTATCGGTTACACCGACGAACTGGTCGTTGTTGGCGACAGGGACGTAATCAATGTGGTCCTCCAGACCGACAAGGATTTCCTCCTCGACGAGACGGTGGTCGTCGGTTACGGTTCCCAGAGCAAACGAACCATCACTCAGGCTATCACCAAGGTCAAGGGAGACGAGCTGCAGAACATTCCAGTCGCTTCGGTAGGAGACGCCCTGAAGGGTAAGATCGCCGGAGCCAGGATTTACACGACAAACTTCTCTCCCGGCGCCGATCCCACGATACTCATCCGTGGAGGTTCCTCAATCAACGGTACTCAGACCCCTCTTGTCCTGATTGACGGAATCGAGCGTTCCCTTGCTGCCGTCAATCCTGCCGATATTGAGTCTGTCGAAATCCTGAAGGATGCTGCTTCATCGGCGATTTACGGTTCACGTGCTTCCAACGGAGTTGTCCTGGTGACCACCAAGAGCGGTTCCAAGGGACGTGCACCAAGGATAACTTTCGATGCATCCGTCGCTTATCAGGAGCCCGAGTCGATGCTCGAATACCTTGGAGCCGAGGAGTTCCTGTATTTGCAGCGTACCCGTTACAACCACGTGCTGAACAACTCCGGCCAGGCTCACCTGACAGCTGACAACTACGCGTTCTCTGTAGGCAACTCTCTCGCAAGCCAGTACTCGACCCGCTATCTGCAGGCCGGAGAGTCCATCCCTGCCGGCTACAAGTCTATGGCCGATCCGCTCGATCCGAGCAAGACCATCATATTCCAGGACAACAACTGGATCAAGGAGTCTTTCGCACCTGCATGGTGGCAGAACTACTATGTCTCTGTTGACGGCGGTACCGACAACGTCAATTACATGGCTTCAATCGGCTACACCGACGACGATGGAGTGGTCGCCGGATCGGATTACGACCGTATCACGGCCCGCACGAACCTGGATGTCAAGATCTCGAAGAAGTTGAGATTCAAGGGTGGCCTGGACTATCAACAGACCAACACCAACACCATCAACAACCAGTACAATGTCATATCCCGTGGTCTCCTCACTCCTCCTACCCAGAAGTTCTACTATGACTACGGCGAGAACGAGGGCCTTCCTACCAAGAGCTACAACAAATCATCTTACAGCCCCTTGTTCTACGAGTACTATGTGGACAACAACCAGAAGCGCCATCGCTTCGGGGTCAACGGAAGCCTTGAATGGGACATCCTTCCCGGCTTGAAGGCCGTCGCCCAGGCTTCGTCCTTCTTCGATGTACAGACGACTGAATATTTTTACGCCAAGACAACATACGACGGTACCCGTCCGGCCAATACTTCCACCACGACCTGGCAAAGGGACAAGCTTGAGACCTATCTGAATTATTCCAACTCATTCGGACAGCATTATCTCTCCGCCATGGCCGGATATTCCTACCAGAAGTACAATTACTTCCATTCCGCAGCAGCGGTGGAGGGTGCCGCTACCGACGTCATCCACACCTTGAACGCCGGTTCCACCTACACCAACGCTACGTCCAGCAAGGAGAAAGAAGTCGGTATCGGTTATTTCGGCCGTCTGAATTACGACTATGCCAAGAAGTACCTCCTCACCCTGACCTTCCGCTATGACGGATCTTCCCGTTTCCTCGAAGGTTCACAGTGGGGTTTCTTCCCCGGAGCTTCCGCCGGTTGGGTGATCACCGAGGAGCCGTGGTTCAACATAAGGAACCTGAACAACCTCAAACTGAGGGCTTCCTACGGAAAGACCGGTAACAACTACGTCGGCTACTACGATGCCGTCGGCCAGTTCGGTCTGACCACCAACTACAACGGCAATGCCGCCATCACAACCTCCGCGATGCCGAACTCCAACCTGACTTGGGAGAACACCACCCAGCTCGATCTCGGTTTCGACATCGGCCTGTTCGAGAACAGGATCACTGCCGCTTTCGACTGGTACGACAAGCTCACCGACAACCTGATCTTCTCCAAGACGCTTCCCAACACGTCCGGTTACAGTTCCGTGAAGACCAACATCGGCCAGGTCCGTTACTATGGTATCGATTTCGAACTCAACTCCCGTAACATCGTCACCAGCGACTTTACCTGGACGACCAAGTTCGTCTGGAACTGGAACGACAACGTGGTCGTCAGCCTGCCTGACAACGGTTTGCCGAACAACGCAATCGGCGCCAAGGTCGTCCAAATGGCCGACGGAACGACCCAGTACATCGGAGGTACTCAGGAAGGCATGAGGCTCGGCAATTTCTACGGCTATGAGGTCGATTACCTGATCAAGACACAGGCTCAGGCTGATGCTGCTCCCTATCACTCCAATTCCAGGGGTTATGACTATGTCAACAGCTGGTGGGCTGTCAACACGGGTAACTTCAACAAGGACAAGAACGCTTCAGTCGGTAAGGTTACGATCGGAGACTGGTGCTACAAGGACTACAACGGCGACGGAATCGTCAACAGCACCGATGCCGCCTACTACAGGGGCAACACCCTTCCCAAGCACACAGGAGGTTTGGGCAACACCTTCACCTGGAAGAACTGGGTGTTCGACATCTATGTCGACTGGGCGCTCGGCTTCCAATCCTACAACGGTCTTGAGGCCCAGATCCTGAAGAACATCTTCGCTGGTAATGCCAACCTGACCAAGTGGGTTTACAAGTGCTGGGATCCCGAGACCAATCCGGACAGCGAATTCATGATGTACAAGGGCTGCGACGCGGATGACCTCAACAAGAACGTCCAGACCAACCAGTACTTCGTCCAGAACAACGACTATCTTTGCCTGCGCGATGTCAGCCTCTCCTACAACCTGAGGGGCCCCTGGCTCCAGAGGGCCAACATCCAGAGCATCCTCCTCACCCTTTCGGGCAACAACCTGAAGTACTTCTCTGAGATAAAGGGCATCAACCCCGAGCATGGAACCTCCAACACTTATTCCAGCAACAACTCATTCAATACCTATCCGGCGATCCGGAAGATTTCATTCGGTGCGAAGATTACCTTTTAATTGAACTGCGATATGAAAAAGATAGCTTATATACTTACCGTTTTCGCTGTCGGACTGACCATGACCGGTTGCCATGACGACCTGAACGTCATCCAGCCGAGCCAGTACACGTCCTTGAACGTCTGGCAGGAATCCACGATGATGAGTGAGATCTACGGCGCCTACACCAGGTTCCGTTCCGCTACCGCCAGCAACATGGCCATGTGGGCTGAATATCGTTCCGGCCTGTACGATCAGGGCTTGATCGACGACACCAGCATCATGCACTACAAGGACAACATCATCATGAAGAGCAACACCGGTACCAACTGGGCCGATATTTATGCCGTGATCAACCTTGTCAACCTGGCTATCACCCATGCCGAAAGCATGGAGTTCTCCAGTGCCACCACAAAGAACACCGTACTCGCGAATGCGTATTACCTCCGCGCCTGGTGCTATTTCATCATAGCCAGGTCCTGGGGAGACGCTCCGCTTCTGACCGAAGGTTTCGAGTCCGATGACCCGGAGAAGATGTTCCCCAGCAGGACTCCCGTGGCCCAGCTCTATACCCAGATCGAGTCTGACCTTACCCAGGCCGCATCCGTGGTCGGTGGTGCCACTACGAATCACTATACAACCAACAAGGAGGCCATCGCCATGCTGACGGCCGACTTCGACCTCTGGATGGCAGGACGCGAAGGAAAGTCCGAGTACTATGCCAAGGCTGAGAGTGCCCTGAATACCGTTCTCAACAGTTCGACATTCAAGCTCCAGTCCGACTTCGCCAAGGTGTTCGGAGTGGCAAACGAGAACAACGCGGAGATCATCTCCTCCCTGAACTACAACAACCTTGAATTCACAGGCGGTGCCCCTTCGCTCTATCTCTGTGTCTATCAGTATGTGACCAACCTCGACAAGATCGAGAATCCCATCCAGGTGGGTTCCCACAACCAGTACGTAACTCCCACTCCCGAGTACGAGGCTTTCCTCAAGAGCGTTCCTGAGGGAGTTGAGAAGGATGCCCGTCTCGCCGTGACCTTCAAGGAATTCGACGACACCGACATCTACTGGAGATGGTTCGCCAAGTTCACCGGCTCATGGACAAACGACACCCGTATCTTCGATTCCGATATGATTCTTTACCGTGTTGCAGAGGCTTATCTCATGATGGCTGAAGCAAAGAACGGACAGGGTCAGTCTGCGGCCGCAGTCGGTTACATCAATCAGCTTGTAAAGCGTGCTTACGGAAAAGATAACACCTATCCGACCAGCCTTTCAAAGGACCAGGTTACTGACGTAATCATTGACGAATACCTTAAGGAGTTTGCCTGTGAGAACAAGAGTTTCTTTACGATTGTCCGTAACGGCAAGGCCTTCACGCGTATCTGGTCACTTGTCGGAAGGAGTGGGGAGCAGAACATCCTCTACATTCCGGTGGCAGATGCCTGCATGAACTCCAATCCGAACATTACACAGACACCTGGACTTAACAAGTAATCATCAAGATTCTTTGTTCTCATGAGAAAAGTATTGACATTCGCCCTGATTCTCTCCCTGGCCGTTTCCTGTGCCAGGGAGAGCGGGACGGTCACCTCGGAAGTGAACGTCCCCAACACTCCTGTTCTCGCTCTGAAGGACATGAACAATGTT
>JAEEGJ010016245.1_pt1 | contig 17145 bp, 15 predicted proteins | sample 8958761 | NCBI WGS metagenome assembly JAEEGJ01 (sample SAMN16246546, study PRJNA631951) | gut metagenome | biome: gut microbiome; feature: rumen; material: RS-attached | host: Bos | place: Iran: Karaj | collected 2018-10 | reverse complement strand
GGATGCTCGGCAGTCGGAAGCATGAGAAGCTGCGCCAAGAGCGAAGACAACTGGGCTGAAGAACTCGAAGCGGATAACAAAAACAGATGATAAAAACTTAAGTCATTACCCATGCCAACCCTGCCCCTCATGTAATGAATTGTGCTATTATAGCCTTATTCAAAAACATTACAGGAGGGGTTTGGTATGGGTTTTGAAGCAGCAGAAGCAGCGGAATACGTTCCGGTGCTTTATCAGACATTTTGGGCTTTGATTCCGCCGCTTGTGGCGATCCTTTTGGCCCTGATCACCAAAGAAGTTTACAGTTCGCTTTTCGCCGGAGTCGTTGTCGGCGGACTGATATATTCTTACTCATATACCAGTCCGTATTTCGATCCTGTCCGTGCCATGAATCACGTATTCAAGGACGGATTGATAGAGCAGCTCCACGATAAAGCAAATGTCGGTATTCTTATCTTCCTTGTCTTCCTCGGAATCATAGTCGCGATGATGAACAAAGCGGGAGGATCCGCGGCCTTCGGAGAATGGGCATCAAAGCATGTTCATTCCAGAGTAATGGCTCAGCTTGCAACGATCCTTCTCGGTTGCCTTATCTTCATCGATGACTATTTCAACTGCCTCACGGTAGGTTCCGTTATGCGTCCCGTCGCAGACAAGGAGAAGATCTCAAGAGCAAAGCTGGCTTATCTCATTGACGCTACTGCAGCTCCTGTCTGCATCATCGCTCCGATCTCGTCCTGGGCGGCGGCAGTATCCCGTTTTGCACCTGAAGGAACGAACGGGATCATGCTTTTCGTAAAGGCGATCCCTTATAACTATTACGCGCTCCTTTCCATCCTTATGATGGTATTCCTTGCGGTATTCAAGATCGATTACGGTCCGATGAAGCGTCATGAACTCAATGCTCTTAAGGGTGATCTGTTTACGGTCGGCGCTCCCGATAAGACCTCAGAACATGAAGTTAAGGGTAAGGGCAAGGTTGTAGATCTCGTTCTTCCTGTCTTCACGCTGATCTTCTTCTGCGTTATCGGTATGATCTACACCGGCGGTTTCTTTGAAGGTGAGACTTTCGTTAATGCGTTCGCCAACAGTGACGCTTCCGTAGGACTTGCTTATGGTGCGTTCGGCGCGATCATCTTCATGGTCATCTACTACATCGTCAGAGGCGTACTCAAGTTCAAGGAGTGCATGTCTTGCGTTGAGGCTGGCTTCAAGGCAATGGTTGCTCCGATATTGATCTTAACGCTTGCCTGGACACTTAAGTCCATGACCGATTCATTAGGCGCAGCTGACTGCGTTGCAAATTTCGTAAAACAGGGACCTTTCCAGGATCTCACGTGGGCAATGCCCGCGATCATCTTCCTGATCGCATGCGGACTGTCATTCGCGACAGGTACATCCTGGGGTACGTTCGGTATCCTCATTCCGATCACTCTCAATGTATTCTCGCTTGAGAGCGGCAATATCCTCGCGGTCATCTGCATGTCCGCTTGTATGGCCGGTGCTGTCTGCGGCGATCACTGCTCACCGATCTCCGATACGACGATCATGTCTTCGGCAGGTGCACAGTGCAACCACATTGCGCATGTATCGACTCAGCTTCCTTATGCTCTGACGGCTGCGGTAGTATCGTTTGCGGTCTATCTCATCGCCGGAGTTCTTCAGATCTATGTTCCGTCTTACGGAACAAATGCCGTTATATCTCTCGGCATCGGAATAGTCCTGATGGTGGGAGTCATGCTCCTGTTAAGGAAGATATTGCCTACTCCTGATGCTTCGGCTCTTCAGAAGGACGCCGAGAAAGAGTCTCTGAAAGCTGCGAAAGAATGATCGCAGCGAACATGATTATGCAGCCGGCGCCCTCTCTCAGGCTCATGCCCTGATGAAGGACGATAGCCGCCGCTATGACGGCGAAGACCGACTCCATGCACATAAGAAGTGAAGCGACCACGGGGTTCGCATGCTTCTGACCGATGATCTGAAAAGTATATGCAACACCGCAGCTCATAATTCCCGAATACAAAAGGGAAGGAGCTGCGGTTTTTATGTCTGCGATTACCGGGTGCTCGAAAATGAACATTGCGACGATCGAGATGACCGCGGCAACGGCAAACTGCATGAATGAGAGCTGGATGCCGCTGATGTCCTTTTCGAGAAACTTGTCGATCATCATTATCTGTACTGCGTAGAAAACGGCACAGATCAGAGCGAGTACGTCGCCCGAGTTGATCGAAGTGAGATCTGACGGATTGATGCAGAGGAAGAAAAGACCGACGAGGCCCATTAAGATCGAGAGCCAGGTCAAAAGCTTTATCTTCTTGCCCAAGAATACCGAGAAGAGCGGGACGAAAAACATATAGAACGCTGTGATGAATGCGATCTTGCCCGAAGTCGAATAATAGAAAGCGAACTGCTGGAAGTTCTGTGCGAATGAGAAGACGATACCGAGGATAAGACCCTTTTTAAGAGTTTCTTTGCTTAAGTCAAAACCCTTATTGATTATGAGCGTGAAGGGAAGAAGAAAGAGCATTCCGAGCGTGGTCCTTATTCCCGTGAATGTGAATGCGTCGATGCTCTGCATGCCGATCGACTGGGCAACAAAAGAAGAACCCCAGATGACGGCGGTGATGAGAAGCAGTATGACTCCCTGTGGCTTGGTCTTGCGCATATGGATCCCTTTCTGATAAGCAAGAGAAATATATATTAAAGATATAGGTTTTGCAAGAAGAAACAATGCGGTTTTATCTTAAGATGAATTTGCTGAGGGCGTTCTCTTCCCAATCAATGTATTGATATCTGGTCCAGTCGTACTCGGTAAAGAATGCTAACGAATTGCTGTATTCATCCCAGTAATACTCCTGTGACAAGATACTCTTATTCTCCGGAAGATGCATTTCCTCAAGAGCGGGGAAAATTCCCGACAACAAAAGTGCAATAACAATGGCTGCTGCAGGGAGCAGGCGCTTATTGGCAGATCCGAGAGCACCGGTCAGTTCCTTTGCCAAAAGGAAACAGAGGCAGAGCAAAGCCGGCATGCTGCCTCTTATACAGAGGTCGTTATAGTGGCCGAATTCTAAGAACGGGAAAATGAACAGACATAAGGAGACTGCCCACAGGAGCGGTTCTTTTTTGTTTGTTTTGAAGAGGAAGACTAACCATAATCCCCAGGCGATCTCGTGCAAAATGAGAACGAGCGGCAGCTCGCTGTAATCAACTAGTTTTAATGCATTCTCGGCGCCTGCGGGCTTGGTCTGCATGATGTTTCCGGCAAGGTAGAGCAGGAAAAGGGATGCGGATACTACACCTGCAATGTTTTCGAGGCTCAGTATGCTTCGAAGAGACTTTTTGACGTTCTTATCCTTTATCATGTCGAAAACAAACAGGATCAGCATAAGCTCAACTATTCCCATGAATGCAAAGACAGAGAATGACAACAGCGGAGATGCCATAAAGGCCCACTTGTCATATCTTTTGCGCAGTTTGAACAATAGAGAAGTCACTATCAGCGTAGGAACGAACTGCGGGAAAACGTAACGAAGAAGTGTCAGATTCGAAGAGAGCTGAACGTTGATATTTTCGCTTATCCACTGGAAATGGAATGCGGTGACGGTGCGGTCAGGGTAGATGATCATGTATACAAACTGCATCAGCGCATTAAACGGAGCAAAAAGCATGATGACCGCAAAAATGACAAGCAGATGCGCAGGCTTTCTTTTGTTGCCCAATGAGCTGTAGAAAACGAGAATGGCAATAAAAATGCCAATTGCGTGCCAGATTGCGGAGAAGGCTGAAGCAATATCGAAGTTATAAGTGATCTTTCCGACCAGCGCCGGAACCAGATATCCTGCAATGTAATAGCATAAGACACCTTTATCGCCGTCCATCTCATAACGTACCGGCCAGGGAAGTCCGATCAGGTCGCTCAGAATGAAGTTGTGTTTTATCGAGTCAAAGGGCTGCGCGGTAAATCCGCCTGCACCAAGGAAATAAGATAAAAGCAGGATCAAAACAAAACAGATAACTGAACAGACAATGAATGAAGAAGATATCTTTATCTTCTGACCGTTGTCATCCGTGCCCTTGTCGAAAAGCATTTTGCAAAGAGCTATCAAGACCAAAATGACTACAGGTATAGAGATCCACAGCTTTATCCATGACAGCATGAATATAAAGACCGGGATAAAAAGATATCCCAAAGCAACAATCTCTAATACGGATGTGGGCTTTTTGTTCTTCAGCATGAATTAATTATAGCATTTATATTTTCTAATATAGCGCTTGCACTTGACATATACCCTATGGGGGTATATTCTTGTGATTGGTAATATACCCTATGGGGGTATGCGCCGGGAGGTATCACTATGGCAGAGAAGAAATGCCCGCATTGCAGAACGAAGGAAAGATCCGAAGAAGAGATCAAGGATCTTATCACGAGGTTAAACCGTATCGAGGGACAGATCAGAGGCATCAGGAAGATGGTCGAAGAAGATGCCTACTGTGTTGACGTGCTTACTCAGGTAAGCGCTGCCAAATGTTCCCTGAACAGCTTCTCCAAGGTCCTTCTCGGAAGCCACATAAGAACGTGCGTTGCCGAAGATATCAGGAACGGCTCAGATGAGAAGACTGAAGAGCTGGTTGAGCTCTTACAGAAACTTATGAAATAACAATCAACCTTAGAATGCGTATTCCTAATGGAAAACAAAGAAGTTAAGACAGAGAAGTACTTGGTTACAGGTATGAGCTGCGCTGCGTGCCAGGCTCACGTCGAGAAGGCCGTTAACGGTGTGGAAGGCGTTACATCCTGCAGTGTGTCGCTGCTTACAAATTCCATGAACGTGACCGGTACTGCCGATGAGGCTGCTGTAATCAAAGCTGTTGAAGATGCAGGTTATGGCGCGTCTCTTGAGAAGGCAGGCGCTAAAGCCAAAGGACAGCTTTTCGAGAGCATTGAAGAACAGCTGGAGAACAAGGAGATCCCCGTTCTCAGGAACAGGCTTATCAGTTCTCTTATTTTCCTGCTCGTATTGATGTATTTCTCCATGGGTGTCTCGATGTGGGGCTGGCCTGCTCCGAAGTTCCTTGAGCACAATATGGTGGGCATAGGTATCATTGAGATGCTCTTATCCGGCATCGTCATGATGATAAATAAGAAGTTCTTCGTGAACGGTTTTAAGGCGCTCATCCACAAGAGTACGAATATGGACACTCTGGTCGCGATGGGGTCAGGAATATCGTTCATTTACAGCTTTGTAACATTGTTACAGATGACAAATGCGGGCTCTCACGAGGCTCAGATGGCACTGATGGATGAGCTCTATTTCGAATCCGCAGCCATGATCGTGACGCTGATAACCATCGGAAAACTCCTTGAGGCAATATCTAAGGGACGGACCACAAATGCCCTCAAGGCGCTCCTGAATCTTCAGCCGAAGACTGCCGTTCTCATAAGGAACTCAGAAGAGGTCACGGTGCCTGTCGAAGAAGTCGTTGCAGGAGATATCTTTGTGGTAAGACCTGGCGGACAGATCCCGGTCGACGGAGTTATCCAGGAAGGTGAATGCGCAGTTGACGAATCTGCTCTTACGGGAGAATCTGTTCCGGCAGATAAAGTGCCCGGAGATAAGGTCTCGGCAGGAACGATAAACCGTTCAGGCTTTATAACTTGCAGGGCAGAGAAGGTCGGCGAAGACACGGCTCTTGCACAGATCATTAAGATGGTCAGTGAATCTGCAGGCTCAAAGGCTCCGATAGCAAGGATCGCAGACAAGGTATCCGGCATATTCGTTCCCGCGGTGCTCATAATCGCTGCAATAGTGCTGATCATCTGGCTTGCTGTTGGCAAAGACGCAGGCTATTCACTTACGAGAGCCATATCGGTGCTTGTCGTGAGCTGCCCGTGTGCATTGGGACTTGCAACGCCTGTTGCGATAATGGTCGGAAACGGTGTTGCCGCAAAGAACGGAATTCTTTTTAAGACATCTTCCGCACTGGAACAGACAGGCAAGGCTGAGATAGTCGTTCTGGACAAGACAGGCACCATAACAAATGGTGTTCCGGTTGTGACTGACGTCATTCCCGCAAATGACGAGGCTGAACTGCTCGAAGCTGCTTACGCGCTGGAGAATGCCAGCGAGCATCCTCTCGGCAAGACTGTGACTGAATACTGCAAGGCTCATGAAGTCAGCCTGCATAAGATCGAGGGCTTTAAGGTGCATGCAGGAAACGGTCTGGAAGGAAATCTTAACGGCAGGCATCTAAGGGGCGGCAATCTTAAGTTCATATCAGGCGTAGATCAAGTTTTCGAAAACAAGGCAAAGGCGCTTGCTTCAGAAGGCAAGACACCTTTATTCTTCGAATCTGACGGCAGGCTTGCAGGCATAATCGCAGTTGCCGATACGATAAGAGAAGACTCTGCAGAGGCTGTAAGAGAATTTAAGCAGCTTGGCCTTTACACGGTAATGCTCACGGGTGATAACAGCAGAACGGCTGAGAGCATAAGAAAAGCGTCCGGTGTCGATATGACAGTATCTGACGTTCTTCCGGGCGACAAGGAAAATATCGTAAAGAAGCTTCAGGAATACGGCAAGGTGATAATGATCGGCGACGGCATAAATGACGCGCCTGCACTGACTACAGCAGATACAGGCATCGCGATCGGTGCGGGAACAGACATTGCAATAGATGCTGCTGATGTGGTGCTCATGAAATCCAGCTTAAAAGATGCTGCGGCAGCCGTCAGGATATCCAGAAGAACGATAAGAAATATCCACGAAAATCTCTTCTGGGCCTTCATCTATAACGTCGCGCTGATACCTGTTGCAGCAGGTGCTTACGCAGCTTTGGGAATAACAATGACACCTATGTTCGGCGCTGCTGCAATGAGCCTGTCGAGCTTTACGGTGTGCATGAACGCGTTAAGGTTAAATCTCATAAGACCATATGATACAAAGCATGACAAGGCCAGGAGCGATATCAGGAACAGACTTAATGAATTAGAGATCAAAAATGAAAAGGAGATAAATACTATGGAAAAGACTATCAAGATCGAAGGCATGATGTGCGGACACTGCGAAGCGACCGTAAAGAAGGCTCTGGAAGCTATTGACGGCGTTATCTCAGCTGACGTATCTCACGATAAGGGCACGGCTGTTGTAGCACTCGAAAAGGACGTCGCAGACGATGTTCTTACAAAGGCCGTAGAGGACAAGGATTTTAAGGTTACGGGCATAGGGTAATCCAAGCGCAGCCTGTTTTAGCGCCTGTCAGAAAAGTCTGTGATATCGGGAGATGAACTCATGTCTCTCGCTTGGTGTCATTTTGTCCATTCTGGCATGGAATTTTCTTGAGCGTACGTAATAGAAGGCAGAACCGACACTGTCTCCGATGTTATTGGATTCATTAAGAAAATAACTGAAGACGAAGGTAGCAACTCCGAAGCCGAAGCCGATTCCCAGAACTACACTTAAAAACTTGATCATACTTGTTCCCGCCCCCTTTTTACAAAATTAAATACAGAGCGTCCCTGAGTAAGACCCAGACTCTTATGCACTTTTTTAAACATCTTGATTCCCCAGGCGAATGATATTCCAATTATTAATACTAAAAACAAGATAGCATTGGAAATATCATCGAAATCCCAATCGGATTCTGTGAGGAAAATGTTGATCATATATACGGCTCCGCAAGACAGTGCAGTTGCAAACAGAAAATAAAGCGAATAGAGGATTTTCCGGTTCCACGGGACACCGCAGACGACTTTGCCTGTCTCACCGTTAACGAGGATAGTGTTGTGCTTTCCCTTGTGCTCATAGATTACGAACCAGGCAGGGAGCATAGCATAACGCAGACTGCCGTAATCTATTTCTGTATGATGAACTGCCTCAATGATCCTCTCGGGATAGGCATTCATTATATCTGCCTTTGCTTCTTCTTCAAAAATAGCAGCTGCTCTTTTCTCGATAAGATCGGACAGACCATCGATACTGTCATCCGCGATACTTGAGTAGAAACCTGCAAGATAATCTTCATTGAATTCTGTAGCATTCCTGATACCGTATGGTTCAAGCCTTGAGCTGATATCGTACGGTAAGATTCTTGATGCATCAACAGGAAAGTCCCTTATCATGATCGTTCCGGCTCTTCCGTAGTAATAAGTATCAGGTTCGCCGGATTTTGACTTTTCAACGCTTCCCAAAATAATGGCAGAACCATAGTGCTCCGCATCTGCGATCCAATAAGGAATGTAGATTCCGCGGACCTGCTTTTCCTTGAAATGTTTAACTTCTCTCGGAATAAAAATGCCTTTATTGAAGTGCTTGCGTATAGCTTTAAGCGCGTCCTTTTTTGTTATCTTAAAAGGAACGATCAGCTCCGGTCTTCTTTGTTTTGCGATCCTGCTGAATACTATGACGGGATTGCCGCAGAAGATGCACATTGTCGAAGCTTCAGTACCGTTTACGATAACTTCACCGCCGCAATAATCACATGTATATACAGCGCATTCCATGTAGTTATCACTGAAATCCCATTTTGCAAAGTTTCTTTTTGCAAAGTTCCTTATAGGTCCGGGGATGTCATTAAGAAGCGGCGGAGGATCTTCCAGCTCATAATCAGGATATTCTTCAGCGTCTTTTCTTATTTCATCCGGATCGCTGTAGCTTACCGGAAGATCATCGTAAGGTTCGGCTCCCATTATCTTGCTGAGAGGAATGACCTTTTTGTTCTCTAATATATCTCTTGCGTAAAATTCCACTTCGCCGGGAGTGATAAAGGCCCCGCAGCGGTCACAGGTCATCTTCTGTGATTCCGGATCGAAGACCAGTGTTCCTCCGCAGTTTTTGCATATTACAGCCATTGCTATCCCTCCCTTATCCCATTAATTTATCTTATAACAGGAATTAGGCAAAAACAAATGAATTACGGGCATTTGCTTAAATAATACGCGCGATGACAATAAGAACAAAAATAATTAATACCGTATTCCGTCTCTTGAATGTATAATTGTATCTAGCGAGGTGGGGACTATGATACATATTTTAATTGTTGAAGACGAGAAACCGATATCTAACCTTATCAGAATGAGCCTTACAAAAGCAGGCTATTCATGCATGTGCGCATATGACGGCGAACAGGCTCTCGATATGATAAAGAATAATGTTTTTGACCTTATACTTCTGGACGTAATGATCCCGAAGATCGACGGTTTTTCGCTGATGCAGTATATCAGGCCGATGAAGCTTCCCGTAATCTTCCTTACAGCGAAGAATATGGTCGAGGACAGAGTAAGAGGCCTTGAATTGGGCGCTGAGGATTACCTTGCAAAGCCTTTCGAGATCATCGAGCTCCTTGCCAGGGTAAATGTTGTCTTGCGCCGTTATAACAAGACGGATACGGAGATCACTATTGCAGGTCTTACCATAGATACCAAGGCCATGATCGTATATAAGGACGGATATCAGATACCGCTTACTCCGAAGGAATATGAACTGCTCCTTCTGTTTGCAAGGAATCCGGGTATCGCCATGTACAGGGAGACGATCTACGAGCGTGTCTGGAACGAACCGTTCCCGTATGGAAGTAAGACTGTCGATCTTCACATTCAGAGACTTCGAAAAAAGCTCGGATGGGAAGACGTTATTCATGCTGTGCCGAAGGTAGGATACAGGCTGGAGGCTGATTAATGCGATTCAGGCAGAAGATGCTTCTCGTAATGGTATGGCTTCTCACATTGAGTTATGGTGTGGGAGGCGTACTTTTGATCAGGCAGAATTTCAAGAGTGCTTTAAGTCAGATCAAGAGAACCAGTAATGAATCTTACGAGATGATCCTTCAGTCTGTTCAGCTTGTTAACTTCGTAGACATCCAGCAGGATTTCTCGAGCATCAGTAATACGCTCGAGAAAATGAAGACTTCCGAGAGTATCGTCGGGATCAAGCTCTTGAGGGGTGATACCGTCTTATACCAGACCGGTGAGACGATCACGGACTATGAGAGCCGCACAGATTTTGAATCGATGATGTTCACAAGAGACGGCAAGAATTATTACCAGATCTGCGGAAGCGTTAATACCGACAGCAAACCACTGCAGCTTGTTATCCTTTATGATATCTCGCCTGTATATGCGGCAAGAGAATCCCAGGTGCGTACTTATCACCAGATCTTCCTGCTGCTTATCGTGATCGGAGGCTTTACCGCATGGATCGCGACATACCTCATGACTAAGCCTTTGGCTAAGGTGTCGAGAACGGCAAGAGCGCTTGCCTCCGGTGATCTCGATGCGAGAGTAAATCCGAAGGTGTTAGATGAGATAGGTCAGATCGGATCTGATTTTGACAACATGGCAGACAGGCTTTCCGATAACATCAACGAGCTTAAGCTCACGATGGAACATCAGGATCAGTTTATGGGAAGTTTTGCTCATGAACTTAAGACTCCTATGACATCCATCATCGGTTATGCGGATCTTTTAAGAAGCCAGTCACTTACAGGCGAAGAAGCTCAGGAAGCTGCAAACTATATCTTCTCAGAAGGCAAACGTCTTGAATCACTTTCATTAAAGCTCCTTGACCTTCTTATGATGAAGAAGGAATCAATCAAGCTCATCCCGACTGACATGAAGCAGATGATAGACAATCTTTCGCTGCATCTGCAGCCTGTCTACACAAAGAGAGGGATCATGCTTCAGAGCCGATGTGAACACGGCATCTGCCTTGTTGAGCCGGATCTTTTCAGTTCGGTACTTACGAACCTTTTGGATAATGCCAGAAAAGCTATCGATAACGGCGGTAATATCATGATCGTCGGAGAGAGCATACAGGGATATTACCGCATCCGTGTTTTCGATAACGGAAGAGGTATGCCGGAAGAAGCGATCAAGCATATTACTGAGGCGTTCTACCGTGTCGACAAATCGCGTTCGAGAGCGCAGGGCGGTGCAGGCCTCGGTCTGACATTGTGCAAAGAAGTCATTCAGCTTCACGGCGGAACGATAGCATTTGCTTCGAGAGAAGGAAACGGAACCTGTGTTACGGTTACGATCAAGGAGATGACGTTATGAAGCGGATAAGTACGGTCATTACAGCAATCTTCTTCCTTATGGCGGCAGCACTCGGGTGGTTCCTTCCTCTTGCTGTTTATAATTTCGAAGACAGGTTATCCGAGGGAAAGCAGGAGAGCCTTAACATCGAGCAGGTAAACCTTTCCTACAGAGATGACCTCGCAATGAATCAGAAGATAAATCTGGTTAATTATGAAACTGCGATTACCACATATATCGAACTCGATAAGGGTATCGCTAATCAGAAGGCCGACATCGAACGTATAGTATCTGAGTTCATAACAGATTTTACGGGCATTAAATCGCAGACCGGGTTTGGAACGAATGCACAGCCGATGCTTGCAAACCTTGCCAACAACAGAGGCACCATAGTTATCTGGGTCGTCGATAGCAAGATAAATGACGAGTGGAGCTTCAACTGTCTGGTCGATGACAGGACAGGAGCTATTCTCCGCAGCAGTATCAATTCCGATAACGGACTGTGGACTGATCTGGTAGAAGGTGTCGATCAGTATTCCGATCCGTCGAAATCAATAGCGGAGAGATACAGCAATGCTATATATAATCATTACCAGAGACAGCTTTCCGCAAAGCTCGTTACATACCATATGTTATCGGAATCCCCTGAGGATATGGGCGTAGCATACCGTCTTGTATTCAGAGACGGTAAGAACTATACGTTCCAGGTAAATGTAGAAGTAAGTTTTATATATTGTACGATCCAGACATCTTGATTTTATGTAATTGATGCCGTTTTGATGCCGATTTAGTACTTTTTTGATTTTTTCCTTTGCCATAATAAGCTCAGAAGTTAAGCAAAGGAGGAAATAGCATGTTTCCGGATTTAGCTATAAGAGTAAAAAGTTACGCCGCAAATATGGGGAGCGGTTTCGTAGTGATTGCGGGCTTCCTGCTCGCAATCGCTATGGTGTTTGTTCTTGTTTTCGCACGCTGGAACGGAGTAAAGAATAATGCTTCATACAGCATGACCGAGGATAAACCCAAGTTAGAAACAACGATCAATGATTCGGGATATGTTACCGTATTCATTCCTGAAGCAGATTAAGTAAATCAATCTTCACCGACGAAAACATTCCAGGATGCAATCTCTGTATCATCTATGGTCTTCATAACGAGTTTTGCATTGTCGAGAAGATAGTCGCTGTAGCCCGAAGACCAACCGCGTTTAACCAGTTCCTTGACAACCTCGCCGCTTATACTCTCTATAAGATCGACCTTACCCAGACTTTCTTCTTCGCTCATTTGAGAAAGCTTTATAAGCGGTTCTATCACGCAGCTCAAGACGGTAAACTCTTTCATCGCTCTGAAACGCCACTTGTAATATGGCATATAGCGGCCGTTAAGAAGGAACAATGCCGCAGTAATCTTGTATATGAATTCTGTAACGCAGAAATAAGCGGCCCCTACGTCACCACGTTTTATTGAGCGAACATAGTTGAATTGCCCGGTTTTACCCGCCATGGCAAGGTCTGCAGCGACTTTCTTCTTCAATATGTTTTCAGGATAATAACCAGCCCAAACATTTCGAATAGCACTAAATTTAGCCGGAGGGTCACGGAATACTTTTCCGTTGACTGCTTCGGCTAAGTGCATTTGGGGCGTAGCAAGCCAGTCCTGCGTGGTAACCGGTGCATGTGTCATTCCAGTATGTTCGTAATAAAATTCCTCGATGCTGTGAACGCCTACCCTGTGACGCCTTGCGCCTGTCATTATCGGTGACGGTTCAGCCATTCCGACATCGCTTCTGTGATTTAAGATGAATTCCTGTACCGGAATATCCTCATATGCTTTTTGCAGATCATCGCCGATCTGCTTTTTTAATTCTTCCGGAAGCCACAGGCAGAAGCCCGGCGCATAGTCGTGATCTCTTGAGATGTAGTCATCGTAGCCAAAGCATTCGGACGTCTGGCCGGCAAGGCCTGCCGCGATCTGATCTTTATATTCGGGGAAATCCTTTTCGAGCATGGGAAGACCATACTCTTCGAAAAAAACTTCAGATATCTTAAGTCCGTTCCACATAACGAGATAAACCTCTGCAAAAAATAAGAAGCGCTGACTTATCAACGCTTCCTATATTTTACATTAGTTTTGTCGAAAACTATTATTTCGAAGCAGCCATCTGCTGTGCCTGAACTGCGGTGATAACGATAACGCCTGCAAGCTCATCTACGCTGCATCCTCTGGAGAGATCATTTACCGGTGCTGCAAGACCCTGGAGGAAACTGTAAGCCTCAGCCTTGCCGATCCTCTGGATGAGCTTATAACCGATATTGCCTGCTTCAAGGTTAGGGAAGATCAATACATTAGCCTGGCCTGCAACAGGTGAACCGGGAGCCTTCGAAGCACCGATCTCGGGGATGATCGCAGCGTCGAGCTGGAGTTCGCCGTCCAGAAGGACATCAGGATACTTTTCCTTGGCGATCTTAACTGCCTCAACTACTTTATCTACGAAGGGGTGGTTAGCAGAACCCTTTGTAGAGTGGCAGAGGAATGCTACCTTTGCTTTCTTGCCCATAAGAGCTTCAAAAGATGCAGCAGATTCAGCACCGATCTCAGCAAGTTCTTCAGGGTTAGGATCCTGCATCAAAGCGCAGTCAGCACAGAGGATGATGCCGTCTTCACCGATGGTCTTGTCGGGAAGTTCGAACATGAAAGCTATTGACGCGATCTTTCTCTCAGGTGCCGTCTTAATGATCTGAAGAGCAGGGCGGAGCATGTCTGCTGATGTATGGCATGCGCCGGATACGAGACCGTCAGCATCGCCTGATTTGACCATCATGATGCCGAATGTGAGCTTGTCGCTTAAAAGATTCTTTGCCATATCGAAGGTCATGCCTTTCTTGGCTCTGATCTGGGCAAGGAGCGTTGCATACTTGTCGATCTCGGCGGATTTTGTGTGATCAAGGATCTGAACGCCCGTAAGGTCAGCATTAAGTCTTGCTGCCGCGCCCATGACCTCTTCTTCCGTTCCGATGATGATCGGCTGAGCGGTCTTTTCTGCCAGAACCTTTGCTGCCGCAAGTATTGTTCTGTCGTCTTCAGATTCGGGAAGAACGATAGTCTTAATGTCACTTCTTGCTCTTGCTTTGATTGTCTCGATAAAGCTCATAATTATTCTCCTTACAGATAATCGAATCCTTCAAATCTCGGCTTGCCGGGATATGTCTTTGCATGTTCTTCGCCTCTTAAGACTCTGAGCGCTGCAGCTCTCATTGCTTCGTGCTCAAGCTCGCCCGGGTAGGACGCTACAGGTGCGATCCAGCCGCATGCATCCTTGATGCCGTCATAAACGTCCTGGAAACGCATGAGGCCGCCTGTCAGGACGATGCCGTCAACTTCGCCGTGAAGTACGCATGCCATCGAGCCGATCCACTTTGTGATCTGATAGATCATGGCATTCCAGATAAGCGTAGCCTTGGCGTCGCCTGCCTCGACAAGGTCGTGGATAATATCTGAATTGGACGTGCCGAACCAGGAGGAGAGACCGCCTGTTGCCATGCAAAGGCTCCTGATCTCTTCCTTCGGACGGTCCATGAGCTTTGTGAGCACGTCAGTAATTGCCATCGTACCCATTCTTGTAGGAGTCATCGGGCCATCACCGCCGCTGCCGTCATTGGCATCGATCATTCTGCCGTGCTGGTGAGCCGTGATCGTAATGCCGCCGTCGATGTGGCATACGATAAGATTCATCTCGTTATACTTCTTGCCTACGCTCTTTGCGTACTTGTGAGCAGTTGCGCGGAGATTAAGAGCGTGTGTGGCAGATGTTCTGTAAATGCCCTTAACGCCTGTGATCCTTGCAACATCCTGATATTCATCAACAACGATCGGGTCAACCATGAGAAGCTTTCCGCCGAACTCGTCGTGAAGCAGCTTAGCCATCTGAACGCCGAGCATGCTGGAGTGATAAACGCCGCCCTTTGCTTCGCGGATATCGTTTACAAGCCTGTCGTCTACTTCGTAAGTGCCGCCTTCTATGGGGTAGCATGCACCGCCTCTGCCGACGATGGCATCAACACCGGTCAGATCGATATTATTGTCCTTCAGCCATTTCTTTACATATTCCATACGGTAATCCAGCTGGTCGTTGATCGTAGGAAAATTCTTTAGGATCGCTGAATCGTGGAATACATTGCCTTCGAGTACGCTTTTCTCGTTCTCGAAAAACTCGACCTTGGTTGACGTGCTGCCGGGATTTACTACAAAAATCCTGAATACTTTTGAATCAGACATAGAATTTTCCTTCTTTTTATAAAGATAACTACGACAGTATACACGCATTTTGCCCAAAATAAACATATGCCAATTAATAGAATAATTAAGGCAGCGTTAAGGTTCGGTTTTGTTGCTATTAATGAAATGCAGGTATTATTTAAGTATAATTAGCTTCGGTGTGAACCGTGTAAGGGACAGTCAGGAGGAATTTATGGAAAATAAAGCTTTGCGCAAAGGCTTATCAGTCACAGCAATCATACTTACCGTGATCCTGGCACTGCTGCTCAGCTTCAATAATGCAAACGGCCTTGTTTACGGCGATGAAGTGTCATTATACGGTATTCCGTTCATCGCAGCTTTTGCCATTCCTCTTTTAGCTGTGCTTATCGTACTCGCCCGTTGCTGCAACAGCACCGATACTGTGGAAGAGACTATGGCCGCAGTAGCGTCCAGATATGCGATCTGGGGCTGGTGCTTCATATTCCCGATCAAATTTGCTTCGGCGGCTTTGGACCTCATCTGCCCTGAATTCTACAGCGCGCACTTTACAACGATCTATCTTCTTATGAATTCATTCAACGTAAGCGTGCTCGGCTGCCTTGTTCTGGGACTTTCTCTCAAAGTGCTTCCTTCCGTAAAGATAGAGAAGAAAAAACTTACTTTCGGACAGATAATGCTCCTCATTATGATGGTCTACGGCCTTGGCCAGGTTGGATCCCTCATGGGCATGCCCATTCATACCGCTCTGTCATCTGTCACTTTATTCGGAGATAATTCTTCCGAAGATGCATTGAGCAGCCTTAAAGACAGCCTGATAATCGGCTCTGATACGGTCATCAGGATCATTACCGTAGGCATCATGCCCGCGATCTTCGAGGAGCTCTTATTCAGAAAGTTCTTGATCGACCGCACTCTCCGCCACGGTGAGTTCATCAGCTGTGCAATGTCCGGAATCATGTTCGGACTCTGGCACGGCAATTTCCAGCAGTTCTTCTTTGCGTTCTTTTTAGGAGTTCTTTTCGCATTCGTCTATATCCGCACAGGAAGGATCATCTATACAATGATCCTCCATGCAAGCCTTAATGTCGTAACTTCTTCCATCACAGTCGAATTGCTCGCCGAGCTGATGAAGCGCATGGGCATGGACATGAGCAACGGAACCATAAATCCGAATATTGATTACGATGCCATGATGAAGTCGGTTATGCCGCTTCTTCTCGTCCTTCTGGTTTGGATCATCACCCTCGCGGGATTCCAGATCGCAGGTTTTGTAATGGTCATCGTTAAACGCAAGAAGTTCAAGCTCATGCCGATAGTAGGGGAGCTCCCCAGAAAGCAGATCCTCCGCACCATGACGCACAGCGTAACCATGTGGGTCTTCTTCTCTTTGGCATTGCTCCTGTTCGTATATACATACCTGCCGGATATACTGGCGTTTATATTCAAATAAGAGCAGCCAATCGTATAACTGACCAATATCGAAAAGCAGACCTATTACTGGCAAAACCGATTGTATGATTATTTGGCGATTCTGCCCTGATTTCGTCAATGTTTTCGTCAATTCAGCCCGAATTGAAGTTTGTGTGACGATTTGAGGCTGTTATCGTCAATTTTTTATCAATCGGGGAAAACGCATTTTCAAAGACATAAGCAGCACTTTCCCGACCCCAATGCACCAGTCTCTCATGCTATAATGAATTTATTCAGCTAATGAGCAAAGCAACCAGTTGAATGGTTGCTTATGGGGATTACACGGGGGAGAACGTTTATGATGAAAAAAGTATGTATCAGCACATTAATAGCAACATTAGCAGTTGAGATAGTTGGCGTAATAGTTAATCTTATATCTTATG
>JAEEGJ010016243.1_pt1 | contig 17148 bp, 15 predicted proteins | sample 8958761 | NCBI WGS metagenome assembly JAEEGJ01 (sample SAMN16246546, study PRJNA631951) | gut metagenome | biome: gut microbiome; feature: rumen; material: RS-attached | host: Bos | place: Iran: Karaj | collected 2018-10 | reverse complement strand
CGACCTCTACCTCTACTGCGCCCACCGCACCCTCGGCTCGCACGTCCATATCGTGAATTCCGCCCACTTCGACAACCTTTACACCACTGGTCCTCAGGAGTTCTTCCAGAAACGATGAGATCGTTAGGTGTGCCGTGGCGGTCGAAGTACTTCACGAGACGCTCGGCCAGTGAATCATTGGTCATTTCGACCGTCAAGTCAAAGATAGTAATAAAAGCCCGAACCTCCAAATCTTTTTGCGACATAGCAAAAACAAAGTCACCTCAGACATGCCATTCAAGGACAATCATCTTTATTTTATCAGTTTTATTCGTTTATTCAAAAAATCTTTGTATCTTTGCAACCAAATAGACAAAAGCTGATAAACCTCAACCGATTATGAAACGAAACATTGTTCTTGCAGTCATCGCCATCATCTTGCTCACCTTCTATCTAGTCACTTATGCAGGACCTTATGCTCTGCTCATGCTGCTCGCCATACCCCTAGCCTACTTCCTGCTCCGCATCAGGGAGAGAGCGGAAACGACGGGTGTGACCTACGCTAGTGTGGAGGAGGTGGAACAGAAATATGGCGAGCCCGACGATGTGGTGGTGCTCGATGCCTCACGAGCCAACGAGCTGCCCGCATTGATCCTATTCTATCCTGCCAACGACGTGGTGGTGGTGGCTGGCGAAGAGCTGAAGCTCAGCAACCTGGTGAGCGTCATGCCGAAGAACATGGCCACACCCTATACAGTCGACGAATATGCCGTCATCATCAGCACCAACGACCCCAACCGCCCCATCATTCAGCTTCGCGTAGGCTATGACGGCGGCCTGGCTCGTGAGATTGCAACACAGATAGACACGCATATCAGAATATAGGCGTGAAGCGACAGACGAGAAGGGACGGCTAAGATCTCGACCGCCGGAAGTATCGCCACATGGCAAGGCCGATGAGGCAGCCCAAGGTGACACCAATGGAGTTGGCGGCGAAGTCGAGCCACTCGCCTGAACGCGTCGTGGTGCAATAAGCCTGCAGCAGCTCGATACAGCCACTCATGAGGATGGGTCCCAGCCAGGCAAAGAGGAACAGTTTCCATCCCACCAGACGCTGATGACAACGCAGATACTCCCACCACATCACAGAGCAGGTGCCGGCATACATGGCCAGATGCGTCCATTTGTCGATAAAGGGCACATCGACGTCGGGTGCCTTACGCACATCAAGCATCAGACAAAGAAACCAGACGAGCGCCAGGCAGAGGAGCGTCAGCGGATAATGGCTAAGCAAATGTCGAAAATGATTCATTTCTTATTGATGCTTCGCATCGATGTCGCTCACGCTCGGCATAGCTCGAGCAAGCTCGGCTCTGCTCTCGCTCAATCGCGACATTCCTCATTTCTCATTCCTCATTCCCGATTATTCCCCAAATATCTGCTGGGCATGCTCCTTGGTCTTCACCTGCTTGCCAGCGAAGATCTGTTCGATAATGCCCTGCTCGTTGATGACAAACGTAGTACGGATAGTGCCAACGGTCTTCTTGCCATACATCGTCTTCTCGCCCCAGGCTCCCATAGCCTCAAGCAGCTCATGGTCGACATCGGCAATGAGGGGGAAGGGCAGCTCGTACTTCTCCTTGAACTTGACATGTGAGGCTGCAGAGTCCTTGCTCACGCCAACCACCTCATAGCCGGCTCCTTGCAGCTCACCGTAATGGTCGCGCAGGCTGCAGGCCTCAGCCGTACAGCCGCTGGTGTTGTCCTTCGGATAGAAGTAAAGCACCAGTTTCCTACCTTGGAAATCGCTCAGGCGGATTTCCTTTCCGTTCTCGTCCTTGCCCAGCACTTCGGGCGCCTTGTCTCCAATGTTCATGATTCTATGTATTGAGATTTTGTCTGCAATATGGCTAAGTTACAGACCCCACCCCTGCCCCTCCCCTTGAAGGGAGGGGAGCTGCTGCGCAAACCATAGGCGGTAGCCCACTCCCCTCCCTTCAAGGGGAGGGGCAGGGGTGGGGTCTGTATTGTTATTATTCATATTTGGCTGCAAAAGTACAAAAAACCTTTCAAATAGTACGTCAAAACGGGAAAAAAGTTGTACTTTTGCACTCGAATTACCAAGAATGACAAAAATGAAGCAGACGGAGAGAGCAAACTTTGGCAGCCGGCTGGGCATCATCCTGGCTACGGCAGGCTCGGCAGTAGGACTGGGCAACGTGTGGCGCTTCCCCACGATGGCAGGCGAGAACGGTGGTGCCGCATTCATCCTCGTATATGTGCTGTGCGTCATCATGCTGGGCATTCCCTGCATGCTCAATGAGTTTATCATTGGCCGTAGGGCACAGGCCAACACGGCAAGGGCTTACGAGAGACTGGCCAACGGCACACCCTGGCGCTTTATCGGCTACTTCGGAGTGTTCACGGGCTTTCTCATCGCAGGCTACTACTGCGTGGTGTCAGGATGGTGCCTGCACTATGTCGTGGCCTCCATCAGCGGACAGCTTGACGGGTCGCCAGCAGCAGTAGAGCAGCACTTCAACGACTTCTCCTCGAACCCGTGGCAGCCCATTGTCTACCTGCTGGTCTTCTTCCTCATCACCCATTTCGTCATCGTCAGAGGGGTGGAGAAAGGCATCGAGAAGGCATCGAAGTTGATGATGCCCCTGCTCTTCATCCTGCTCATCATCATTGCCATCGCCTCCTGCCTGCTGCCCAATGCCAGCGAAGGCATCAGCTTCCTGTTCAGCCCAGACTTCTCGAAAGTCGACAGCAACGTGCTGCTGGGAGCCCTGGGACAGGCCTTCTACTCGCTGAGCCTGGGTATGGGATGCCTCTGCACCTATGCCAGCTACTTCAGCCGTGACACACACCTGACGAAATCGGCCGTACAGATAGTCAGCATCGACACGCTCATCGCCATCCTGGCTGGCCTGATGATATTCCCGGCTGTCTTCTCCGTTGGCGGCAAGACCGATGCTGGCGCCTCGCTGGTGTTCATCACCTTGCCCAATGTGTTCAGTCAGGCCTTCTCAGCCGTTCCGCTCGTGGGAACGATCATTGCGCTGCTGTTCTATCTGCTGCTCTCTGTGGCGGCACTGACGTCGCTCATCTCGCTCCATGAGGTGAGCACGGCATTCTTCCACGAAGAACTGAAGATCTCGAGGCGTCGTGGAGCCACCATCGTCACGGTGCTGTGTTCCATCATAGGCGTGTTCTGCTCGTTGTCGTTCTACAACAGCGACATCTCGCTTTTCGGCATGAGCCTCTTCAACCTGTTCGATTTCACTACGGGCCAGATCTTCCTGCCCTTGGGAGGATTCCTGACGTGTCTCTTCCTGGGATGGTATGTGCCAAAGAACATCGTTCACGAGGAATTCACCAATGGAGGCACCCTGCGAGGACGCTTCTTCGGCATCTACCTCTTCTGCGTCAGATTCATCTGTCCGCTCTGCATCCTGCTCATCTTCTTCCATCAGTTGGGAATCATTTGAAGCTATGCTGCGCAGCCTGTTCATGATGCATAAGAGCGACCGGCAGATCCTTCTGTCGCTGCTCTTCATCGGCGCTGTGGCATTGACCGTCATCTGTCTTGTTGGAGGAAAAGAGCAAAAAACCGCGGTTTCATCGACAGCAAAGGCCGATTCCACAGCCATAGACAGCTCGCGCTCCACCCCACCCTACTACTACCAGCAAGAGACCCAACACGTGGAACGCTTCGCCTTCGACCCGAATACAGCCGACTCCAGCCAGTTGTTACGACTGGGGCTGCAATCCTGGCAGGTGCGCAACATCTATAAATACAGAGCTGCCGGCGGCATCTATCGCAAGAAAGAGGACTTTGCACGGCTCTATGGCCTTACCGTCAAGCAATATCGCGAACTGGAACCTTATATCCATATCTCTGCCGACTATCAGCCTGCCTCCACCCTCTTTGAAGAAAAGCCGACTACGACAGAGCATGACACCCTGCGATACCCCGTGAAGATGGCTGAAGGCGAGACAATAGACCTCGCCATCGCCGACACTTTGATGCTGAAGACCGTGCCAGGCATCGGCTCGTATTTCGCTCGCCGCATCTATGAATACGGACAGCGGCTGGGAGGCTATGTCAGCCTGGACCAGCTCGATGAAATCGAAGATTTCCCGCAGGAAGCCAAGCAATACCTCACCCTGGGAACAAGCACTGTCAGGAAAGTGAACATCAACACGGCATCGCTCAACGACCTGAAGCGGCATCCGTACATCAATTACTATCAGGCTCGAACCATCACGGACTATCGCCGGCAGTATGGCACCATCACCGACTTGCAGCAGCTGCGACTGTCGCCAGACTTCACGCCTGAGGCTATCGAGCGGCTCAGGCCTTATGTAGAATATGAATGAGTCTCTTTGCCACTCGGATGTCGGTTGAGCGTCCGCTCGAAGGCTTTCGGGCGGGCGCCCAACCATCTTCGGGCGGGCGCTCGAAAGCCGTTGGGCGAACGCTGGCAATCCGCAAAGAAGGCGACTTTGGTACACCAACACCAAGACTTTGGTACGCATACATTGAGACTTTGGTACGCAAACAACGAGACTTTGATACGCAAACAACGAGACTTTGATACGCAAACACCGTGACTTTGGCAGATATTCATTGGCACAAAAGAAAAAAAAGGCTTTTCTCTTGTGTTCCACCCGTTTTTTTCTTACCTTTGTCGAGAAATTCAATAAAAAGGTACAAGCATGAAGAGACTCTACGGAATGATGGCCCTTCTCTTGCTGACGCTTCAGGCATCGGCTGAGAAAGGCGAGAAAGCACTCTCGAGACAAGAAGCCAGGCAGTGCGCCGAGACCCTGAAGGCGGCATGGAAGGACTCACTACAGACCGCCCTCCTCACAGCGAAGGACGAGATGTGCCTGCACTTCGATTCGCTCACGATGCCCCTCCACTGGGAGCTCATAGGCGACGAGCCTACCGACGGGCGCTCGCTGTTTATCTCGCTGCATGGAGGAGGAGGCGCGCCCAAGGCCGTGAACGACAGTCAGTGGCAGAATCAATGGCTGCTCTACCATCCTGACCACAGTGTCTATCTCTGTCCGCGTGCCCCAGTGGATGCGTGGAACATGCACTTCCAGGCGGGTTTCGACGAGTTCTATCGACGGATGATACAAATGGCAATCGCCTTCTTCAATGTCAACCCCAACAAGGTCTACCTCATGGGTTACTCAGCAGGTGGCGACGGCGTATGGCGTCTTGGTCCCAGGATGGCCGACTCGTGGGCTGCAGCATCGATGATGGCAGGTCATCCTGGTGATGTGTCGCTGCTGAACCTGCGCAACACTCCTTTCATGATATGGTGCGGCGAGCTGGATGCTACCTACGATCGCAACAAGCAATGCCAGATACGTATCGAAGAGATGGACTCTCTGCATCGTGCTGATCCTCAGGGATATATCTTCGAAGGACATATCGTCAAGGGAAAAGGTCACTGGATGGATCTCGAAGACAAGGCTGCATTGACTTGGATGGCCCAATATCAGCGCAACCCCTACCCTACTACCATCGTCTGGCGTCAGGAAGAGGAGCTTCACCGTCATTTCTACTGGCTCTCTGCTCCTGCCGACGAGCTGGCAAGGGGCAAGGAGGTGCGCCTGAGTATCATGCCTCCAAAGAACTCCAAGCCAAACAAGCCAGCCAAGCCCAGCAACACGATCATCATCGAACGCTGCGACTACTCACAGCTGACCCTATCGCTCAACGACAAAATGATAAACCTCGACAAAGCCGTCAAAGTGCTTTATCGAGGTAAGACTGTGTTCAAGGGAAAGGTGAAGCGCTCTGCCACCACGCTGAGGCACACGCTCTACGAGCGCAACGACTCAGAGTACATGTTCCCTGTACAGATTCAGGTGAAACTGAATAACTGATTAGCGCAAGGCGTAGAAATTGTCAGTAGCGAGCGCTTCGCGCACCTGCTGCAGACCAGCCTCGTCGTTGCCTACGGTCAGCTTCTGACCATTCTGAAGCGTTGCCTGGATGGTGCCGTCAGCATTGAAGCGGAAGAGCTCCTTTGTCACGCCATTCTGCGACATCGACCATCCATCAGTAGCAGCGTCGTGGAGGAAGAGGGTCACCTCACCTGTAGGCGACGTCACCTCGTAGCCGTTCTTCAGGGTCTTCACAGCATAATAGCGGCCATCCTGGCCCTGCACCTTCTGAATAGTGCTGGCAGTAACGGGGCTGTTGCCTGTCCAGAACTCTATCGTGTTGAGTACCAAGGCATCTACAACAAGGCAAATGCCACCAACGATGGGCTGCAGGATCAGACCTACAATACCATTGACATACTTGTTGCTGGTCATGCTGCATTGCCACTTCTCATACTTGTTGAACAGACCAAACGAACCAATGCATGAACTGCACAGGAGAGCACCTGACATCAGCAGGGCAGCTACCTTAAAACTTCTCTTTTTCATAACTATTTGGGTTTAGGTGAATAATATTCGGGCACAAATTTACATAAAATAATCTTAACTGCAACATAATTTGCCCAAAAATTTGTAACTTTGCAACGATTTTAACGCTTGTGCGATGATTTTAAGGTACGACGTAATAGTAATAGGAGGCGGACATGCAGGGTGCGAGGCGGCTTGTGCCTCTGCCAATATGGGCGCCAAGACACTCCTCGTGACGATGGACATGAACAAGATTGCACAGATGTCGTGCAATCCTGCCGTTGGCGGAATAGCCAAGGGACAGATCGTGCGAGAAATAGATGCCCTGGGCGGACAGATGGGACTGGTGACTGATGCCACGAGCATTCAGTTCCGCATGCTGAATGTGGGCAAAGGCCCAGCCGTATGGAGTCCAAGGGCCCAGTGCGATCGAGGAAAGTTCATCTGGGAGTGGCGACGGACACTCGACAATACAGATAACCTCGACATCTGGCAAGACCAAGTGTGTGAACTTCTGACAGAAAAAGACGAAGTCATCGGCGTTCGCACCATCTGGGGTGCAGAGATCAAAGGACGCTGCGTGGTTGTGACTGCCGGCACTTTCCTCAACGGTCTGCTGCACATAGGTCGCAAGCAAATACCTGGAGGACGCATAGCCGAGCCGGCAGTAGCCGATTTCACCGATAGTATCACGCAGCATGGCATCCGTACTGCAAGGATGAAAACTGGCACACCTGTCCGCATAGACAAACGCAGCATTGACTTCAGCTGTCTGGAAGAACAGCCTGGCGAAGAGCATCCTTATCAGTTCTCCTATATGAATACAGGCAGACGCTTGCGCCAATTACCCTGCTGGACAGTAAATACCAACGAGAAAGTGCATGAGGTGCTGCGCAGCGGACTGGCTGACTCGCCACTCTACAACGGACAGATACAGTCGATTGGTCCTCGCTATTGTCCTTCGATAGAGACAAAGCTCGTCACCTTCCCAGAGCGAAATCAGCATCCGCTGTTTCTGGAGCTAGAGGGAGAAGATACCAACGAGATGTACCTCAACGGATTCTCGTCATCGCTGCCAATGGACGTACAGATAGAGGCACTGAAGCAGATGCCTGCATTCAGAAACCTGAAAGTGTACAGGCCAGGCTACGCCATAGAGTATGATTTCTTCGATCCCACTCAGCTAAAACATACGTTGGAATCGAAGATTATTAGCGGACTCTTCATGGCTGGACAGGTAAACGGCACCACAGGCTATGAGGAGGCAGCTGGACAGGGGCTTGTAGCTGGTGTGAATGCTGCTCTGAAATGCGTTGGAATGGACGAATTCATCATGCATCGTGATGAGTCGTACATAGGAGTGCTGATCGATGATTTGGTGACCAAGGGCGTGGACGAACCTTATCGTATGTTCACCTCACGTGCAGAGTATCGCATACTGTTAAGACAGGACGATGCCGACCGCCGACTGACAGAGCGCTCCTATGAGCTGGGACTGGCACGTCGCAACCGATTTGACTGGTGGATGGAAAAGAAAGGTTTCATCGACGAAATAGAGAACTTCTGCAAGAACTTCCCTGTAAAGGCAAAAGACATCAATCCTGCGCTGGAACAATTGGGCACTACCCCACTCCAGTTTGGCGTGAAGCTGGAAGAGCTCATTGCTCGTCCGCAACTCAACTTCAAGAAACTCGCCGAATTCATCCCACAATTGAAGGAAATACTCAACCGTCCGCTAAACAGGCAGGAAGAAATAGCCGAAGCTGCCGAGATCAGAATCAAATACAAAGGTTATATCGAACGAGAGCGCGTTGTAGCCGACAAGATGCATCGGTTGGAGAATATCCGCATCAAAGGACACTTCAAATACAACGAACTGCAGTCGCTCTCAACAGAAGCCAGACAGAAGCTTATCGCCATCGATCCAGAGACGCTGGCACAGGCAAGCCGCATCCCAGGAGTCAGTCCCAGCGACATCAATGTGCTGCTGGTACTCATGGGAAGATGAAGAGTTGCGGCATCTGTTTCACGTGAAACAAAACGAATGTGTAACAATTATAAACTACTGAAAATGAACAATCAAGTATTATTGGACAATCTGCGTTGCATTCCAGATTTCCCAAAGAAAGGTATCAACTTTCGTGATGTGACAACACTGTACAAAAGTGCTGAGTGCATGAAGATCATGCTCGACGAAATGGAGGCTCTGTACAAAGACAAAGGCATCACGAAAATCGTTGGCATCGAGAGTAGAGGATTCGTGATGGCAGCAGCACTGGCAGGACGGCTGGGCTGTGGAGTCGTCTTAGCTCGTAAGCCAGGCAAACTGCCCGCAACCACCATCAAGGAGTCGTTCAGCAAGGAATATGGTGTCGACACCATCGAGATGCATATCGACTCAATTAATGAAGATGATGTGGTGCTGATTCATGACGACCTGCTGGCTACTGGAGGAACAGCAAAGGCTGCTTACAAACTTGTGCAGCACTTTCATCCCAAAAAGACCTACATCAACTTCATCATCGAGATTACGGATGAGGGTCTGCATGGACGTGATCTCTTCAAAGACATAGAACTGACTACGTTGATGACAATCTGAGGTAACGTTCCACGTGAAACAAAGAAGATGACGAAGGAAGAAAACGAGAGGCGACTTACCTACCTCAAAGGCATAGTCAGCAGACTGCCTGAGAAGCCTGGAAGCTATCAGTTCTACGACGACACACATACCATTATATATGTGGGCAAAGCGAAGAACCTGAAAGCTAGGGTATCGTCGTATTTCCACACTGAAGTTGATCGCTTCAAGACTAAGGTACTTGTGAGCAAGATACACGACATCAGCTATACGGTAGTGAACACAGAAGAGGACGCACTGCTGTTGGAGAACTCGCTCATCAAGAAGTACAATCCCAAGTACAATGTCCTACTGAAGGACGGCAAGACCTATCCCAGTATCTGCGTCACCAACGAATTCTATCCTCGCATCTTCAAGACTCGTACCATCAACAAGAAAGCCGGTACGTACTTTGGACCCTATTCCCACGTCAGCACGATGTATGCTGTGCTTGACATCATCAAAGCCTTGTACAGACCAAGAACCTGTCGTTTTCCGATTACAAAAGAGGGTGTCGAATGTGGGAAATACAAGGTCTGTCTCGACTATCATATCAAGCGCTGCGGAGGTCCTTGCGAAGGCAAACAGAGCTATGAGGACTACCAACGAAACATTCAGCAGGCAAAGGAAATCCTGAAAGGAAATACGCGCCAGATTCTTCGTGCGATGAAAGATGAGATGATGATGCTGGCTGAGGAACTGAGGTTTGAGGAAGCAGAGGAAATCAAGCAGAAATACATCGCTCTGGAGAAGTTTGTTAGCACTAGTGAAGTAGTAAGTCATACTATCAATAACGTAGATGTAGTATCCATCACAAGCGACGAAAAGATGGCGTACATTAACTATATACACGTGTCGAACGGTAGTATCAATCAGAGCTTTACGATAGAATATAAAAAGAAGCTCAGCGAGACTGACGACGAACTGCTACAGCTAGGTATTATAGAGCTACGCGAAAGATTCCACAGCCAATCAAAAGAGATTATTGTACCTCAGGAGATAGATATGGAGTTGGAGGGTGTAACGTTCACGATACCCCAAAGAGGAGACAAAAAGAAGCTGCTCGACCTGTCTGTTATGAACGGAAAACAGTACCAGTTCGACCGTCTGAAACAGGCTGAAAAGCTGAATCCAGAGCAGAAACAGGTACGACTGATGAAAGAGCTTCAGGAGAAGCTACACCTCCCTACCCTACCCTACCAGATTGAATGCTTCGACAACTCCAACATCTCTGGTACTGATGCAGTTGCTGCTTGCGTTGTATTTAAGAAGATGAAGCCCTCGAAAAAGGACTATAAACGGTTCAATATCAAGACAGTAGAGGGTCCTGATGACTACGCCTCGATGAAAGAAGTAGTCTATCGACGCTATAAACGCCTCATAGATGAAAATCAGCCACTTCCCGACCTTATCATTGCTGACGGAGGAAAGGGTCAGATGGAGGTTATACGCGAGGTCATTCAGGACGAACTGAACCTTGATATTCCCATTGCAGGATTGGCAAAGAATGATAGGCATCGCACCAACGAACTGCTCTATGGCTTCCCTCCATTATCCATCGCGCTGAAGACAGACTCAGAGCTATTCCATGTGCTCACCAGACTGCAGGACGAAGTGCATCGTTTTGCCATCACATTTCATCGAGAGAAGCGCTCTAAACACGCACTTTCAAGTGAGCTGGATAGTATTCAGGGAGTGGGTCCAAAGACACGTGACGCCCTTCTAAATGCGCTTAAATCAGTCAAGAAAATAAAAGAGGCAGAACTTGATGAGCTGTCGAAGGTAATAGGGGCTGCAAAAGCACAGATCATATACGCTCATTTTCATCAGAAAGAGGGCTGAAAGGGATCAAAAAGGAACTCGAAAAAGAGGCTAGTGGTTTTGGACACGTTGGTGCGGACGAGCGTTCGGTCCGTTGCAGACGGACCGACGGCCGGTTGCGGACGAGCAGTTGATCGGTTGCGGACGGTCATATGCACCATAGCAAACGGTGATATGCTGGATCGCGGACGGTCTATCGCGCCATCACTAACCGACCATCGCTCCATCGCGAACGAACAATCGCTCCGTAGCAAACGGGCAATCGTACCAACGCGGATGAGCCTAAAATGACGGAATCTTATTGAGAAGTTAAAGAAAAAATGAAAAAAGCTTGGCTTTTCAAACTGATATTCGTATCTTTGCAGAAAAATAACAGATGAGAGCAGTCATACAGCGCGTCAGCAAAGCCTCCGTCACTATCGACAACCAGTTGAAATCATCAATTGGAAAAGGATTATTAGTACTCCTGGGCATCTGTGAAGAAGACACAGAAGAAGATGTCAACTGGCTGGTACACAAGCTAATAGGCTTACGGATATTTGATGACGATAATGGCGTGATGAATCGCTCTGTAAGCGATGTCGACGGCGAGGTGCTGGTAGTGAGTCAGTTCACTTTGTACGCCAGCTATAAGAAAGGCAATCGTCCTTCGTGGTTTCGTGCTGGCAGCCACGAGCACTCTATTCCGCTCTACAAGGCATTCTGCAGGCAGATGAGCGAAGCCTTGGGCAAGGCTGTAGGCACGGGCGAATTTGGCGCAAATATGCAGGTAGAATTGCTCAACGACGGCCCTGTAACCATCTGTATGGACACTAAAAACAAAGAATAATGACCATTCAAGAAGCACAACAAGCAGTAGACCAATGGATCAGAGAGTATGGTGTGCGCTATTTCTCTGAGCTGACAAATATGGCCGTACTAACGGAGGAAGTAGGCGAACTGGCGCGAGTGATAGCTCGAAAATATGGCGACCAGAGCTTTAAAAAAGGCGAAAAAGACAACCTCGGCGAGGAGATGGCCGACGTGCTCTGGGTGCTGCTCTGCCTGGCTAACCAGACGGGCGTAGACCTCACAGAAGAGCTCCAGAAAAGCATCGAGAAAAAGACTCGTCGCGACTCTCTCAGACATATTGCAAACCCTAAACTACAAGCATAAAACTATGGAAGAAAAGCATCATCATGAGCATCATCATGCTCAGCCCGTGAGCCAGATCGAAGAGGCTCTGAAGAAGTACAACCTCGATATCACTGACGAGGAAGTGAGCGAGGCAGTAAAGAAAATCATCGCCGAGAAAGTGCCTGAAAACGACACTATCGAGGTGAAGAAGTTCCTGATGGGCAGCGTTGAACTTACTACCCTAAAGACCACAGACTCAGACACCAGCGTGATGGCGTTTACAGAGAAAGTGAACCAGTTTGACGAGGCCTACCCCACCCTACCCCATGTAGCTACTATCTGCGTCTATCCACGCTTCGCACGCACAGTAGCTGAGACACTGGAGGTTGACGGCGTAGAAATAGCCTGTGTGTCAGGTAGTTTCCCCTCATCACAGTCGCTCATCGAAATCAAGACTGTCGAAACTTCCCTAGCCATCAAGGACGGCGCTACAGAGATCGATATCGTGCAACCCGTTGGCAGCTTCCTGGAAGGTGACTACGACACGGTTGTAGACGAGATTCAGCAGCAGAAAGAAGCCTGCGGCGACCACGACATGAAAGTAATACTTGAGACCGGCTGCCTGAAGACCGCCAAGAACATCAAGATTGCATCCATCCTGGCTATGTATGCAGGCGCTGACTATATCAAGACGTCTACTGGCAAACTAGAGCCTGCAGCAACGCCTGAGGCTGCCTATGTCATGTGTCAGGCTATCAAGGAATACTACGAGCAGACTGGCATTCAGATAGGCTTCAAACCTGCTGGTGGCCTGAACTCAGTGATGGATGCCTTGATCTACTACACGATTGTCAAGGAGGTACTGGGTGAGAAATGGCTCACCAACAAATACTTACGCCTAGGCACTTCAAGACTTGCCAACCTGCTGCTGAGCGAGGTGCTGGGCGAGGAAGTGAAGTTCTTCTAGTAGTGCCTTTTCATCACATAGTCGAGATAGGTGATCAAAGCATCGCGTATCTCGACTTTTTTCACGCTTTCATCGATGAAGACCATGCTCTGGTCATAGAAATCCTGCATGCGTCGCTCAGCATATTCTATACCTCCGTTTTGGCGCGTATATTCCACCAAAACAGCGATTTCATCGCTATTGATCGTGCCTAGCTTCACCTTCTTGGCGAGTGTAATCATCGAGTCGTAAGGCAGGTTGTTCAGCACGTAGAGAATAGGTAAAGTGAGCTTGCCCTCAGCCATATCGTTGCCTGTAGGCTTGCCTATTTCGCGAGAGTCGTAATAGTCGAAGATATCATCGCGAATCTGGAACATCATGCCCAGAGAATGGCCAAACCGGCGTGCGTTTTCGACCTCTGCAGGAGGTGCTCCAACAGATAAAGTCGCCATCACAGCGCAGGACTCAAAAAGAGACGCAGTCTTCTTATGGATAACTTCATAATACACCTTCTCTGAGAAGTCAGGATTCTGAATGTTAGACAATTGGAGAATCTCACCTGCAGCCAAGGTTCGTCCCAGTTGGGAGATATTCTCAACAATCTGCTGGTTATTGGTGCGCGAGACGTGCAACAGAGCCGTTGAAAGGATATAATCGCCCACCAAAACAGCCACCTTATTATTAAAGGAGGCATTGACAGAAGCCTGTCCACGGCGCTCCAGACTTTCGTCCACCACATCATCGTGAACCAACGAGGCTGTATGCAGCAACTCAAGACCAATAGCTGCATTTTGCGTCACATCCGATACCTCACCATAGTTCTTAGCCAAGAGGAGGGTCAGCAGAGGGCGCATACGCTTTCCACCACGCTGCCGGATATGAGCTAACGCATTGCCCAGCAGGCCTTTTTCATGAGTCATCGCCAAGTTGAAACGTTCAGAGAAATCAGCTATCTCACGCTCAATGGGACGCTTTATTAATGACAGAGAATCCATATTTGCATGAATTTTGTGACAAAATTAGTGAAAATATCCGAGTATTGCGAATTTTTTTAGTAATTTTACACCAAAATTCTGAAAACGTATGGATAAACTATTCCTTCTCGACGCTTATGCGCTCATTTATAGGTCGTATTACGCCTTTATCAAGAACCCTCGTATCAACTCGAAGGGTCTCAACACTAGTGCCATCATCGGCTTCGTCAATACGCTCCAGGAAGTCATCGAAAAGGAGCAGCCCAAGTACCTGGGAGTGGCTTTCGACCCTCATGGTCCCACATTCCGCAGCGAGGCTTTCCCTGAATATAAAGCCCAGCGCGAAGCCACTCCAGAGGACATTCGCAAGGCCGTTCCCATCATCAAGAACCTGCTGGAGGCCTATCGTATTCCAGTACTGGAAGCGGCTAGCTATGAGGCTGACGATGTGATAGGAACGCTGGCTAAAAAAGCCGATTCCATCGAAGGGATTACTACCTATATGCTGACCCCAGACAAAGACTACGGCCAGCTGGTGAGCGAGCACTCAAAAATCTATCGTCCTCGACACGGAGGCGGCTATGAGGTGATGGGACCACAAGAGGTTTGTGCCAAGTACGACATCTCCTCCCCTACCCAGGTCATCGATCTGCTGGCGCTGATGGGTGACTCAGCCGACAACTTTCCTGGATGTCCAGGTGTGGGTGAGAAGACAGCGGCCAAAATCATCAAGGACTTTGGCAATGTGGAACAGTTGCTTCAGCGGACAGATGAGCTAAAGGGTGCGCTGAAGAAAAAAGTGGAGGAGCACGTTGACGATATCAAGATGTCGTACTTCCTCGCAACCATCAAAACGGACGTTCCCATAGAGCTCGACCTCGACCAACTGGTCATGCAAGAGCCCGACAAGGAAAAACTGGGGAAACTCTTCGCCGAACTTGAGTTTAAGGCCTTAGCAGAGAGAATTCTTAAAAAATCAGAAAATAAGCCAAAAACTCCTCAATTGGAGCTCTCGCTCTTTGAAAATTTTACGACCGAGGAGGCAGGCAAGCAAGAATTTTCGAGTTTTGAGACCCTTAAAACGACCCCTCACGACTATCAACTCGTTGAGAATGAGGATGAAATGCGCTCACTTTGTGACTTTTTTAGGACAAACAAAATTCTCAGTCTAGACACGGAAACCACTTCTACCGTCGCTATCGATGCAGAATTAGTGGGTTTGAGCTTCTCAGTCGAGGAACACAAGGCATTTTATGTGCCCATTCCTGCCAATCGTGAAGAAGCGTTGCGAATTGTTAACATCTTTAAACCAGCATACGAGGACCCAAACATTTTGAAGGTTGGACAGAACTTGAAGTACGATTTAGAAGTTTTAAGAAATTATAACATTCGGCTTCAAGGAGCCATGTGGGACACCATGATTGCTCACTATCTCATCCAACCTGAGCTCCGTCACAACATGGACTATATGGCTGAGACTTATCTTCACTACCAAACCATACACATCGACGAGCTGATCGGGCCCAGAGGAAAGAACCAACGCTCCATGCGCGACCTCTCCCCTACCCTCGTCTATGAATATGCCTGCGAAGATGCTGATATCACCCTTCAGCTGAAAAATCGCCTGGAGCCTGAACTGAAGAAACGCGAATGTGAGAGTCTGTTCTATCAGATAGAGATGCCCTTGATGCCTGTGTTGGCAGAAATGGAGATGAATGGTGTGGTGCTCGATACAGAATCGCTGAAGCAAACGTCAAAAGATTTGACCGCTCGTATGAATGAGATTGAGGCACGCATCTATGAATTGGCTGGTGAGCAGTTCAACATCTCATCACCAAAGCAAGTGGGTGATATCCTGTTTGCCAAGATGAAAATCATCGATAAGCCCAAGAAGACGAAGACTGGCCAGTATGTCACCAGCGAAGAAGTGCTGACACAGCTGCAAGGCAAGCATGAGATTGTGGCAGACATACTGGCATTCAGAGGATTGAAGAAACTACTGAGCACGTATGTAGACAACCTCCCTACCCTCATCAACCCTCGCACAGGACATATCCACACCTCATTCAACCAATGTATTACAGCTACAGGACGCCTCTCGTCGAGCGATCCCAACCTGCAGAATATTCCTGTTCGTGGTGAGGACGGCAAGGAGATTCGTAAGGCTTTCGTCCCAGAGCCAGGCTGTCAATTCTTTTCGGCCGACTATAGTCAGATTGAGCTGCGCGTAATGGCTCACCTCTCAGGCGACGAGAATATGGTGGAGGTGTTTCGTGAAGGAAAGGACCTGCATGCCGCCACAGCCTCGAACATCTATAAGAAACCCATCGAAGAGGTCAGTCGCGATGAGCGCACCAAGTCGAAACGAGCCAATTTCGGCATCATCTATGGCATCACGGTCTTCGGACTATCTGAACGTCTGAACATTTCGCGTGATGAGTCGAAACTGCTGCTTGACGGTTTCTTCGAGACTTTCCCCAAGGTCAAGGACTATATGGAGCGTGCGAAGGAAGAGGCACGCCAAAAAGGCTATGTGACGACGCTATTCGGCCGTCGCCGCTACCTGCCCGACATCAACTCGCAGAATGCGACAGTACGCGGATTCGCAGAACGAAACGCCATCAACGCCCCCATACAGGGCACCGCCGCCGACATCATAAAAGTGGCCATGATTCGCATTCACCAGCGCTTCCAGCGTGAAGGCATCCGCTCGAAAATGATCCTTCAGGTTCACGACGAACTCAACTTCTCAGTCTATCCTGAGGAGAAGGGTAGGGTAGAGTCCATCGTACTCGAGGAGATGCAGCAGGCCCTTGACATGTCCGTGCCCTTAGTGGCCGACAGCGGCTTTGGCCAGAACTGGTTGGAGGCACACTAAGTTTTAGTTGCGTACCTAAAGGCACGCTTTCCACAGCCAGTCTTCTTTCCAGCCATTTCGCAGCCCCTGGGCAGCGAGATGGCTGGCTTAAAGATTATTGAAAGATAATTGAAAAAAACGATTCAGGGTTCAAAAAATATTTGTAACTTTGCAGCGTAAACAAGAAAGCAATTGCAGCGGCGGTTCGAAAATAAAGACGTGCTTAGACAAAGCTGCACTTCGCGACTCAGGAAGCGGCACTTCGCGACTCAGAAAACGGCACTTCGAGACTCAGGAAGCGGCACTTCGCAACTGAGAAGAAATTGTGTCACTTTTTGGAAAAGCTTGTATGACTGAAGATGAAAACGTAACTATATAACGTAAACGGGCGAGAAGGGCG